>MDTA01222550.1_pt1 | contig 34725 bp, 52 predicted proteins | sample 811151 | NCBI WGS metagenome assembly MDTA01 (sample SAMN05326648, study PRJNA326480) | marine metagenome | isolation source: seawater | place: Indian Ocean: South | collected 2010
AATCATTAAAGAACCACGAAATATTTAAAAAGGTTAAGTCAGTTTTTGATGACGTAGCTAGACCAATAGAGTCAAAGATTTCTTCTATAAATGAAAACATAGGAAGAATACTCAAGACTTACAGCTACGATGAAATCAAAAGAAAAAATGATTTTGCTAAAAGGGTAAATCCTTTCCTTGAAAAGCTAAGAGTAATTCAAAAAGAAAACCCAGAGGATTACAAACTAATTAAAGAGGGTTGGCATAAGTCTAATAACTCAGAAGCTCTTGCTCCTTTAATGGAGAAGTACAATCTTACTCAAGAGTTTCAAGCATTTAGACAAGCCTTAAATTCTATACTTATAGAAGCTAGGGCTGAAGGAGTTCGAGTTGGTGAGATAGAAGATTACTTGCCTAGATTTGTAACTAACTACGAAGGATTGATTAAGTCATTAGGCATTAAGACTGATGAGAACTTAATGGAAATATTCCTGGAACGCAGGAAGAACCCAGAAGAGGAAGTTTCTTTAGATGAAGCTGCTGAGTTTTTAGAGAAGTACATCCTAGAGCAGCTTAAAAATTCAGGCAAAGATAGGTACAAGGGGATTGGAACTAATCCTCAGAAGAACAGGATTATAGATAATGTTTCTACTGACAATGTACAGTACTACGCTGATCCGATTGAAGCAACTATTGCTTACGTAAACAGGCTTGCTACTTCAGTAACCGACAAGCAGTTTTTGCGTGGGTCTAAGGAACTAGATCGTAATGAATTCAGGAACATAGAAGATAGCGATATTCTTGAGCAAGAGTTCGCAAACGCTTCATCAATAATTGTTCGTAGTGTTTACGACGAAAATCTTGATCGTAGACTGTCTCCTACTGTTACTCCAGATAGGGATGTTGACACTAGGATGCGAGGCAAGGTTTCTCAGAATGGTCTTCCTTTAGTTATGGAAGTTCCGTTTAATATTAATGGTGTCCCTATTAGATTTGAATCTAATGTAGATAAAGCCTTGTACGTTTTAAATAAGATTAAAACGGCTCAAGAAGATCCTAGCTTAAGATTGTACCTTAGAAGACAGCTTGATTTAAAAGAAACTAGAACAGATAACAAAAAGTTAGTAGCTAAGGGGAAAGAGATTGCTGCTGCTGTTAATAAAGCAAACAAAGAATTTAAGAAAAGGGCTAAAGAAGATCCTTCAATATCACCTAAAACTTTAGCTCGTGGTAAACTTATTCAAGGTTTAGTAGATGAGGTTGCAGAGAAAAGACTAGATGCTGAAGGAACTAAAGAGATACTTAGAATTCTTAGAGGTGCTTTAGTAAAGACTGGCAAGTACAGCGAAGATGCTGGCGTAGCTTTTGGTAAGAAAGACTTTGCTGACTATTCTAGGGGATTAAAAAGTTTCACAACTCTAGCATTCCTTAGCTCTCCACTTAGTACAGTTACCCAGCTTGGTGACTTTGCTTACAACTTGTTTGAGAATAAACAAGGTGCGTTCCAAGGTGACAAGGATGTACAGTTTGACCTAAGCGACATTAACATGGCGACTAAGGCTACTGGCTTTGAATTTAATTCAGATGGAACTATTCCTGGTAAGCTACAGAAGTCTATAGACTTTATGTTTAATGCTATTGGCTTTCGCCAGCTTGATGAAAGCTTAAAGGCTAAGTTCCTTAACAGCACGTACAATCGCCTTAAGAAGCAGCTAGGTAGTGACACATCTAAAAGTTCTGCTAAGGTCTTTGACGAGATCTCAAGGCTAATGGGGCCAGAAAGAGCACAGCAGGTAGTAGATGATATACGTGCTGGTAAGAAGTCAGACATTGTAGCCGAGTTTTTGTTTTATAAGCTGTCTAACATTGCTCCCATTACTAAGTTCGATATGCCGTACTGGTATCTTAAGAATCCTAATGTAAGATTCCTGTACGCACTGAAGAGCTACACGATCAAGCAACTCGATTACGCTAGGCGTAACGTGTTCAAGAAGATATTCTCTGGCAACGAAGACGAGATGCAGGAAGGGTTACAAAATCTTTTCCAGATGCTTACGGCTTTGATGATTGCTAATGCTCCTGTTGAATTTATACACGCCTTCTTGCGTAAGGGAAGTCTCCCAGAAATGTCCGATCTTACTACTGAGAACCTGTGGAGATTGCTAGGTCTGAACTCTTACACTGGCATGATAGCCAAGAGAGATGGCGTAGGTTCAGCAGCTATGGGTATGGTTACTCCTCCACTAGTTAGCTTTGGAGATGCCGTATCTAAGGATGTTTTTAACTTTGCTCCTCCTGTGCTTTCTCCTGAGTCAAAGTCAGTAAGGTACATTCCTATCGTTGGCAGGACTATCTACGACTGGCAGGACGCATTCAAGGAAGAATAAAAAAAGGGCAGCAGGTTTTTACGCCCACTGCCCTTGATGGTTACCGTATGTATCAGAGGTTCAGATCACTCTGGATCTGAGGGTTCGGGAGGGATAATTTCTTCTTCTTTCTTAGACGATAAGAACGCTTCGATTCTATCTCTAAGAGATCCAACTGTGGAAAGTTCTTTGCCCTGGAATGCTCCACGCCCAGCAGCTAGGTCTATGACGTTAAGTGCTAGCGACAAGTCTTGGTAAGAAATGGTTGGTTCTTCTGACATTATTAGTAATGTAGCTATTTAGATTCGTTTGTCAACTCCCTGATGAGTACCCTGTACTTCTCCTTTGTCTGTGGCCTTTTGGCTCTCTTGATCCTACGCCTGTACTCTCTGATTATCTTGTCTTTCTCTGTCTTGTGTTTAGGGTGAATAGGATTGCTGGAATAGTCCTTATTCTTGTACTCTATTAGGGAAATTAGGACATCCTCGTAAGAGGCTCCCAGAGGCCGTATAAATCGTTTGTAAGAATTCCAAACCCTCCCCTCGAAGGAATTTACTTCACGCTGTAGAACGCATCTGATGGCTCCTGAGGTATGGTCATGGTCCAAAACTGGATCTGTAATCTGCAATCCCGTAATTGGATCTTGTCCTCCTTGCTGCTCTAGGAGTTCTTCCCTTAATTTTTTGATTTCAGATTGTTTCAGTTTCTTCATCGTACTCAATAAAATCCCTATCATCAAACCACATGGTCTTCTTGTTGGGCATAATCTTAGATACGTTTATCTTCACTAAGCCTTCCATGTAAGCCAGTGGCTCGTGCAGAGTTTCCTTCATTGTCTCAACATCTTTTTTAGATAGCCAGCAGTTAGACCCATCCCCGATAAAACGATAATACTTTCTCCTAGCTACCATTATCCCATAACCTTGTGTTCTTGCCTGTACTCTTCCCAGTCCTTTATTTCTTCAACGATCCAGTCAAGGGACTCCTTGTTAAGTACAGCTTGGTCTACTATCTCGTGTATGATGTCATCCTTAACGCCACCTAAAAGCCTAGTAAGCTTCACTGTTATTAAGTCTACCTGATCTTGGTAGTTCTGGGCCATCATAAGAAGCTCCATTGCCTCTGATACTTCACCTACTTGCAGTGTCTTCATAACTCGTTTACCCTTTCTTCAATAAATCTTTGCATCCAGACCTCAAGAATCCTGATCGTCTCTTCAGGGAGCAGTGAAGCCTCGGAGTACACTAGCATATCGTTCTCATCATCTATGTCTATCACCTTCTGGTAGAACATCGTGACTTGATCCATTAGTGTCTTACCTAGTTCTGTCTTGCATATCTGCCTAACTGGAAACATATGGTAACCTACTGGCATAAGATCGCCAGTACACCCTCCTCCGATCATAGGAGCTACGCTTTCTTGCACGTACCCTGAATCAGAAGAGAGCATCTCTTTTACTTGTAATGCTAGTTCCTTGAATTCCTCTTGTATCATCCTTGTCTGTAAAAAACGTCAATGTGTCCTGGCTGCACTTGGTATCCTACTCCTTCTATAGCAGGAGCAACAAGTTCATCAAGCACTTCATGGAGCATCATGTCAACTTCATCTGATGCTACAGTGCAGGTTTTGTGCGGGGTCTTAAAGGTAAGCACGTACCTTTGGTGACAATTAGGGCAGGTTTCTTCTTTCATGGGTAATCGATTTTGTTTTCCTTTCTTTCTTCAATCATTGCTAAAGCTATTGTACAGTACCCGATAATATCCTCGAAGGCATCTTGTACGTGTTCGCCTTCTACAGCAAGCGAGTTCGTCTTGCAGAATGTCTGAACTCTCTTAACCTTGTCTCCCATCCTTACGCACAGGCCAACAAGAGGATCTACTCCGTAGTCCCTAGCTTGCTCGAAGTTAGCGAAAGCATTAGAACTTCTAGCCGTGTAATCGTTGTTCTTGTCTTTTAATACCTTCGATATTTTAGAGAACAAACTCTTAGTGAACTCTTCAAACTTTTCTTTTATCATAATTCCATTAAGTAATTCGTAGCTACCTTACCTTGCAGTACTACACCACAACCGATAGCTGGATGAGGGCCGTACTTACCGTAAGCCATAGCGTAACTGTCCTTGTCTATGCCAGATCCTAGTTGCATTCCGAACACCTTGCACTTAGCCCCTGTATGCCACTGTACGTAGCACTCAGAGTGGTAGTGTCCCTGAACAACTGACTGCATATCCTGCTTGGCTCTCTGGATAGCTTTCTTTCCATCGCCATGACAGTACACTACATTATCTATCGTAACGCTCTCAACGAACTGCCAGCCAGGAGCCTCAAGAACTTCACTGTACTCTCTGACCCACCGCTTTGATATTCCAGCAGTGTAAGCCTTGCGATGGACTAACCTATCGTGATTGCCTATACAGACGTAAGCTTCAGGGAAAGCCCTGTACCATTTACCTATTCTCTGTATAGCCCTGTCTAGTTCTTCGCCAGCAGAGTAGCCATCGGGGTCTGTCTCGTGGTAACTGCTGTAATGGTTGTCGATGACATCACCGATAAGCACAACTTTATTGCATCCAGTCTTACGATCCACGTTCTTACAGAACCTGAGGTATTTGTCTAAGCAAAAAGGCTCATGCAAATCCCCGATGGCTAAAACTACTGACATAACACCAACTAAAACAATCTACTAATAGCTAATTCTTGCATCAGTACCCTGATTTCTTCCACTTCCTTGTCAAGAGCGTTCACTAGTAGTAGCTCTACTCCTGCAAGGGTCAGCTCCTCGGTAGTGATCTCGCGTACCTTTGGTGCTGTTTGAACTTCACCACTTTTATCAACGTAAGTGGTAGTATCTTCTTTGTACTTGAACTTAGGAGGATCTTCAGTCTTGTACACTTTAACGTCTCCATCTATGTAAAGACTGGCGTCAGTAGCGTATACTTCAGTCCCCTTCTCGTATTTACTGAGAGGGGAACCTTTGTATATTAGACCGAATGTTGATCCATCCTTGCGAGCAAGCTGGAAGTTGTTAGCGGCGCCTTTGTACACCTGCTTAACAAGCTTCCCTTGAATCCATTTAGTCTCGCTCATGCCTACCACGGTAGATCGTCGTCGTCATCGTCAGCAGCGGCAGCCATGACAGGAATGTTCTTAGGCTCTTGCTTCTCCTGTTCAGCAGGAGTCATAGACCTGTTAGCTTTACGCTCCTCGAAGGTAGCATGGTTATCCTGGATGAAACGATTAACCGTGTCTAAGAAGAAGTTATTCTGCTTAGTGTAATCGTAGTACGTCTTGTCTCCGATCTTAGCGGATTCCGCTTCAGGTATGCCAACGTACTTGCCGTTCTCCCAAGGGAAAGCGGATGCGATATTAGCACCACCTTGCTGCATCGTAATGTAGATCGGGATGCTGGTATGCTCGTTGCCTTGGGGATCTTTGTACTTGTAGGCTCCCTTAACATTAGTCCAAGTGGATATGCTGATAGGAGAATGCACAGAGATGTTAGGAACCTTCTTGGCAATACCCTTGAAGTCAGTGCTTAACTTGCCTTCCTTCTTCCATACAGGCACAGACAAAACGTCTACCCCTTGCTCATGGTTCAGTCCAATGTTTAGAACGTCACCGTACATTCCGTTGTCGATCCATAAGGATTCGATATTACCGAACAAGTTGTCAGTAGTGTACTGCCAGCGTTGCCCAGGTGATGGCCGAGTGTACTTGTGCAGCACTCTCCCGTCATTAGCTTCAGAAGCGTTAATGTTCTGGTCACGGCATTTGCTCCAGTAACCTCCATTAGTGTTATCTTTTTTCCAGTATCGTGTATCTCTCATGTTTTATTGGTTTCTTGTTTTGTACTCGTAATTAAACTCGTACTGTTGATGGTGAAATGAAGCGGAAACATCACTCCATATATCGTAATCTTGCAGATCTCTACTCAATGTCAAGTCCCCGAATGACTTAATCCTTGATAGGGCTGTGTACGTCAAGCCAGGAGCCATAGGCACTTGCCTTGGTAGCTGTAGGTGTACCTTGTTCAGTGTACTACCTTGGCTGGAGTGGATCGTCATACTGTACCCAAGCTGGATAGGGAACTGTACGTACTCTCCCTTGCTCTCGTCAGTAATCTTTTCTTCTCCATCCTTGATCGTAACTTTAGGCGTACTGTCTTGGTACTTCTTTGGCTTCAGGTAAATGATAGTGTTGTCGGAGTCTCTGTGGATTATCATTCTTCCACGTTTATCAAGTCCGTAGAACGTGCCAGTATCTCCGTTCACGATCCTTTGCATTACTCCCATAACTTTGTACGTCATGTTTGCTTTCACTACTACACGACAGAACTCCTTCAGATAAATGTTCTCTTCGATTGGAAGGTCCTTGTCTCGCTTCTTCTTGAATGATCCAGAGCGAGTGGCAGAAAAACACAATAGCCTTCCTGGGAGTTCACTAAGCTTCTCCTTATTAATGTTGTCACGTATTTTCCTTAGTGGAGTCAGTATAACTGCCTTACTATCAGGAGGTTGCACTCGTGTATTCAGATAATCAATATCTATCTTAGTCTGCTGACCTACCCTAATTCTGTTCAAGATGTTAGCTTCGATAGGATTTTCTTGGCGTATAACTTTCGTAAGTGTAACTCTGTGGAAGTCATCGTTCAGTACATTGCTTTGAAATAATCCGAACGGATTCTTGTAACCGTAGCGTTTCAAGGTCTGAGCATCTCTACCTTGTGCAACTGGTGGAAGCTGACCGACATCTCCAACGCACAGAATCTTAGCACCTCCGAACGGCTCGAAAGATCCACGAGCTTTACGCAAAGCAGCTTCGATGAAGTCAAGGTGATCGCACCTTACCATGCCTATCTCGTCTAGGATAATCCATGAGCAATGTTTCAGGACTTCCCTGCGTTGACCTCCGAAGTACCTGCAAGAAGGATCAGTAAATCTCTGTGCGTGTACTGGCTTCTCCTTAAAGTCTGGATTGATTGGATGCGTTGACGGTATCCCGAACAGCTTATGTATCGTACTACCTCCAATGATTGTAGCTGCTCTACCTGTAGGTGCAGCCAGGATTGTGTTACCGAATGTCTTTACTATCTCTTTAATTAAGTAAGATTTACCTGTACCTGCTGACCCAAAACATATCAGTCTACCTCCTTGCTTACCTGTCAGCATACAGTCCATCACGTACTGTTGTTCTATTGTTAATCCCATTTCAATCCTTTATTTTTGAACTTCTTACCAAGCCGCCCATAAGAGGGGGTCCTTATCGGCGGTGGCACTAATAAGTGCGTTTAGTAAGAAGTAAGTATTTTCTGTCCTCTAATCCCTGAATAGATTTATGTATCTGGACACAGTTAGCCCCTCCTGAGAGGAGCTAACAGTCTATCCTTCATCCCTAGAATGAGTCAATGTAGAGCTGTTGCTTGGAGAGACTCGGTAAGTCAATATGATCTCCTTGATCCAAGCGTTAGCCATCGCTGTGCGATACGTTTTACCACCAGTCGGGCAATTCCTGGCAACCGATGTCCCTTGTACCACTGGTACGCCTGTTCTCAAGGCAAGGGCGCGCTAAACTGAGAGGCATCATACACTACCTGTCAAGCCTACCTTCTTTTTCGTACAGGTGCTCGAAGATATTCTTAAGCTCATCTCTGGCCTCCTCGATGTCCTCGATCACTAAACGGGTGAGGTTATGAGGCAATCTGTTTTCAACCAGGTACGATACCATCCTGTCTAGGTGATACTCTAGTTTCTCCATCTCCCAATGGGAGTACAGTGAAGTCTTCAGGTCATTTGGATCTATCCCCAGTTTCTTCAAGGCTACTGTCTTGTACTTCATGACTCGCCCCCTTCTTCTTCGATAATTTCATGAACAGAATTTACTATTTGTTTAATTATAAATATCTTATGTTCGTCGATGAGGTCCAAAGCATCATTTCTTATGTTAGAGAATAATTCTTTTAGCACTTCGGGAGGGTCCATTTTGTCGAGGACGGTTTCTAAAGCGGATATGCCCCTTAGCATGCCCATGTGTATGTATCTGTCTACTAGATCTTTATGTACGTAATCACTCATATTATTTATCTCCTATTCAGTTAATATATTCGTTTCAATACTTCTTCGTACACAAAGCTCGAATCATCGTTAAGAACATCCAGCTCTGCGTCTGTCATTGGCCGTCCATCGTAATCCGCTTTCAGGATGTACGAATCTACGAAGTCGGGGTAATCGCTAGTATCAATGTGCATATCAATACTAGCCATGTCTATTTTGTCATAATGTATCTCTATCTGTTTCATACTCCAGACCAAGTAAGCTCCTTTGACTTTCTCATTATGGATCGTGTAACGAGATCTTCCAAGTCTCGTTTCATTATGTTATCAATGGCGATCCTTCTTACCTCACGAACCTCATCCTCAGTAATAGGGTTCACCATATCAGTGATCCTTTTTACCTCAGCAGCAAACGCAGCTTCGCACATATTCGTAGGCACTTCTACTCTCAAGTCCTCGATGGAGATAGACTTCAGCTTAGAAAGATCGTAACCTTTTTTCTTTAAGGCGTGTCTTTGTCTGTGTCCAATTATCGAGTTCTTGCTCCAAGAGATAATCTTATCTCCGTAAACAATGACGAATCTCTTACCATCATTGTACTTTTTGTCGAGTAGATGTTGATCTACCTGTATCATTTCTTCCTCCTTTTCTTGGGTGTATGGCGTGGTCCTTTATTGGCTTTAGGCTTCTTTGGCTTAAAGTTGTGGCGTTTTTCAAGACCCTTAATTGGCGCTCTTAGTATTCCTAGTGACATTCTTCTTCCCTTCTAGCATATCTTTCATCCAGTTGTTATTACTCTCTGCGTACCCGAACCTATCGAGATCCCTGTACGCTACTACAATGTCATGCGGCACTCTCTGTGCCACAGAGTAGTACTTGTACCTACCAAGAACCTTGCGATCCTTGATAGGGCAGTACCCACGTTCTTCGATCCTTGGATTTTCTATTATCTGCCAATGATCGTACCTATATTGCTGTGCGTCTCCGCAACTTATGCCGTACTTGTTCTTGTCTAGCTCCACGCTTCACCTCTTTCTACTATTTCTTCTGCTGCATTTTGTGCGCAGATTTCTATAGCTTCTTCCTCGATTCTTTCAAGGACTTTATCATCCAAGAGATCAGAGATTTCCTGTATTGAGCCAGGTAGCCATACGCCATCTACGTACGGTTCTGAAGGGTCGAAGGTATCGAGTGTAACGTCGAACTTTGTGTCGTGTACTTTAACTTCTATTGTGAATTTGGGTTTCATTTATGGCTTCAGGTTACATTCTCCAGCTTCGAGCTGGCTTTGTGCGTTACTGAATACATTGTCTAGGCGTCTATCAAGATCGTCTATACCCTGCATTCTTCCTCTGTAGAAGATCTCTTGTGCGTCGAGATCTAACTCCTCACGTATGCACTGCCCTAGCATCTTATTGATGTAGTCCAGTTGCATATCAGCAGCTTCTAAGAATCCATTCTTGATGTCCTGCCGAACGTCATTAATGAATCCGCGAGCTGTGGTTATTGTGCGTGTTGTGTATTTCATGTCTTATTTTACGATTAGGTTAATAAATAGCGAGTACGCTATTGCGAGTATTGATACAGCTATGGAAGCAGCAGTCAAGATTTCTAGGATTTTTTCTAGTTTATTCATTAATCCAGTTCCTTTCATCGTTATTTAATGCATTCAAATCTGCAAATCTCCTCCATAGTTCGAACGGATAGCTTGCCGTAATCCTCCGCGCTTAGCGTACCGTTCTGATAATGGCGTTCGATTTTCTTGTCTATCGCTTCCAACTCTGCCAGGCCAGCAAGGTCTATCTTCCTGGCGTAGTGTTTGGCAACGTCTTTCTGTGTCTCTTTCAGTAGTGATTTCATGATGGTGATTTCCTTTCGTTTAGCTAAATAATTGAGGGCATAAATACACTACCAAAGTGTCAAAGCTGCGAACCTCTTTGCATCGGATCAGCCCCTCGGCCTCCATCCTCAAAAACTCCTCAGCGACCTCGACCTCTCGACCCACGTATACGCCATCCTTGTATACCTCTGACGCTATCTCATCAATCACTCGACAGTCATAGCGGTAGAGTCGTTTTCCTTTCTCGGTGATGGCGCGAATGATTCTGTTTCTAATTTCGTTCATGATTTTGATTTCCTCTCGTTTATTTTGATCATTAGCATCGATGCAAGAACAATTATGCCCGCAATAAATCGTATTGTTTCAACCTCCATAACTACCGACCCCAGCTTTCCTTGATCGTTACCCATAGGATCGCTTGAAACTCGAACCCTTTATAGCCATGATCACGTGCAATTTCTGCCGTGATTCGCTCAATCCGTCGATACTGTTTAGCCGTTACGGATTCCACGGTGTCGATGATTCCTTGCTCTGGAGAGCATAGGCACGCGCGAATGTGCCACTTGTCGATGGTTATATGCTCACTTGATAGGTGAGCAATGTTCATTGCAAAGGAATGCGTTTTTGGTGAACTTTCTGCAATCAATTCGCCATCGAGAATCCGAAACGCTTTGCGTTTGTTTGCTCCGTACGTACAAACCTTCACGCTATCCGCATCGAGTCCCGCTTGCCATGCGTTAATCACTGCAATGGCGTCAATTTTGTTTCTTTCCCATTTATTATTCGGAGAGAGAGCGGATACAACTGCCGCAACTTTGTATCGATCAACCCCGAATTTTTCTGCCGTTTCAATGGTGAACTTGCGTGCATCTGCGTACCAATTCGCGCCATCATGGCGATTTTCTAAACTTGAAACTCTAAACCATTTTGAGAGATTCAAGCGAATGTTTTTGTCGTCTGTTTTTGTAACGGTTTTCTTATCCATGCTCCAAAAATTGGGGAAAAGAGCGGAAAAGATCAAGAATTATCTTTGCAAGTAACTTGCGATTAGCTGGAAAATGCCTGGAAACCAGTAACTTATAAAGGAAAACTTTTTTCAACTATTTTGTGAAAGTAGCTTTTCAACTATCAACTTACTTGATAAAATAACGAGTGAAACGAGTTGATAAAGCAAAGAAGATTCAAGCAAATGGGATTGAAAAAGGCACCCTAAAACCCTTTGGAATTGTTAGTGATGCCTTCGGAGATTCATCACCAAAGAGAAAGAAAAATTGCGCCTTGATTTTTGCCCTTAACACTATACGCGCGTACGCGCTTTAATACAAGGGGGGAGGGGATCGAAGATCGAGTCGCGTCGCACGTGTATTATCATAAACTACCCCTTTAAAAATTATGCAACTCAAGGGTTTTGCAAGTGTACTAAGTGTGCCAAGTGTGCCAAGTGTAAACTGTTTTTTGTACTTTACTTAGCGACAGTACATATAGATAATTAGTAAAGGAAGATTTTGACTTGACTTTACGCAAATTATTTGCAATAAGAAGTTGTGCAAGAAGATCATCCAGATCAGACACAAAGACTAATTAAAGAAGAGTTGCTTTGTGATATAGACCTCAAGATTAAGGAATTCGTAAAGAGTTCTGAGCTTGATGGTGTAAAGGCTTTAGAGAAGTACAATCCTGAGAAGGCTGCTAAGATACTGTTTCTGAGTGCTAGTGGCAAGACCCAGACTCAGTTAGTGCGTAAGTACGGGTTCAAGAGGGATACTATTGTTAGGGTGCTGGCTACCTACGCAGATCATTTAGGTAAGTGGAGAGAGCTTGGTGGTCAGTTAGCTTCGTACTCTTACTTGAATATTAGTTCACTAGAGGAGGATATGGTACAGGAGGTACGCTCTAGCATGGAGTCAGGGGAGCTTAAGCCTACGTTTAAGGACATCAAGGATATTAGTATAGCTAAGGCTAACTCCGCTAGGGAGGCTTTATTGGCTAGGGGTGAAGCTACGAGTATCAACAGGGAAGAGAAGGTTTACACTGACGAGGATTACAGGGAGCTGATGGAAAAGGCTAAAAACAAGATGAAGGAGGCTCAGGTAATAGATTTAGACGATGAACGGTAAAGGCGACAGAAACAGGACTACTGACTGGGAAAAGTTTTACGATGGGTACAATAAGGTATTCCGTCCTAAGGAACCTTTTTACAAGGACGTGCAGGAGTACGAAAGTAGATTTAGAGGTAAAGATATAGAAAAAACGCCTTTTAAGGCAGACCCAATCAAGCACGATATAAGAAGAGTCCTTTAATGAATAAAAACTTAGATTTAGTTCACAAGTCCTTAGATACTATTACTCCAGATTGGCAGACTGTTTTAGTGGCTACTCTTACAGAAGGTGGGTTCGAGTACGACATCTTTAACAAAATAGAAGAAGAACACTTTCAAGAAAACCTAGCTGTCTTATTGGCCTTAGTTGCCAAGAAGTCCATGCAGGAGCTAGAAAGAATAGACTGGTCAGACAATTAAATTTACTGAACATCCTTTACTTGTTCCTCCTACAGCAGAGGAAATTGTCTGGCTGTACGAGAACGACCTTAACCTGCTTAAGGAGCTACACAAGGCTCATGAAAGCAGGATTAAGGCATCTGAGGACGATCCTATTCGTCATGGTTTCAACTTGCCTGGATGGGAGCGTATAAAGGAAGGTCTGCAAAAATACAACGAGTGCTTAGTCCTTGGTGGCAACAGATCAGGCAAGACTACAGGCTTTGCTAAGATTGTTATGGAGGCAGTAACTGAGAGCAATGATGGTCACTTAGTATGCTTTAGCCAGAACGAGGATACTTCCATTAAGGTGCAGCAAGCAGCTATATGGGAGATGATGCCTAAGGAGTTCAAGAAGAAGACTAAAAGCATCGAAGGGTACATAAACTACAGTATGCAGAACGGGTTCACTGCCAAAAGCTTCATCTTCCCTGATACCCGTACTCGTGTAGACTTTAAGACGTACACCCAGTTTAGCAACAACCAGACTATTCTTGAGGGCTTTGAGTTCGGATTCCCTGATGCTAAGGGGTTAAACATAGGTGCTTGGCTAGATGAGTACCTTGGGGATGCTTCATTGGTAAACACTCTTAGGTTCCGACTAGCTACTAGGGATGCTAAGATGGGTATAGGCTTTACTCCGATTGATGGCTATACTCCTTTTGTGGCAGAGTACCTAAAAGACGTAGAAACGCTACAGACTCGTCATGGTGTGCTAATAGATAGGGAAGTCCCTATTAAGCAGTACAGCCCATCTAGGGACGCATCAGTGGTATATCTGCACTCAGATGAGAATCCCTTTGGTGGCTACGAGCGTATTGCTAAGGACCTTAGAGGCAGACCAGAAGAAGAGATACTAGTTCGTGCTTACGGGATACCTGTAAAGAGCATGACTTCTTTGTTGCCCCTGTTCAACACTGAGGTAAATGTACTGAACGAAGAGCCGAACAAGTACGGTATGTCCTTCCCTGACATTTCTGATCAGCACAGGTACACTTGTTACCAGGTAGTTGATCCAGCAGGTGCCAGGAATTATGTAGCGATATGGGCAGGAGTAAACGAAAAGGGGGATGTGTACATTCGTAAGGAGTGGCCTGATAGGAATTATTACGGGGAATGGGCGGTGTTTGGAGATCCTAAGTGGCGTTATGGGCCAGCATCGAAAAAGATAGGGTACAACGTACAAGGATATGTTGATCTGTTTGAAGAGATAGAGGAAGATATTGGAATAGAGGTATTCGAGCGTATAGGTGATAGTCGTTACTTCGCTAAGGAGAACTCTGACAATGATGACTTGTTTACCGAGTTCGATGACTGCGGCATGACCTTTATTCCGTCTGATGGCAGGATGGAGGAGATAGGCATTAGTGCGATAGACGAGTGGTTTAGCTACAACCCGAATGTACCGATAGATTCCGCTAATCGCCCTAGGTGCTACATCCACGAGGACTGCGGGAACCTAATAGACTCTTTAATAAACTATAACGCTTCTGGCAAGTCCGACGAACCGCTAAAGGACTTCTTTGACATTATACGCTATTTGCGAATGGCGAATGGAGGAGATGGTCCTGACCATGTTCTTGCTAGAAGTATGATGACAACTAAAGTAGGATCAGGATATTAATTATGGCTAAAGTAAAACTAACTAAACTGGCAGCTCAGTTCGCCCAAGACTTCGATTCGTTCTTTGAACTAGCCAAGAGCAAGTTATCTGCTGATATGCTTACTGGCAAAGGGAAGAATACTTGGGTAGACGAGGAAGGCCAAAAGATCCTAATTGACTGCATGTACGTCGAGGAGATTGTTCCTAAGCATTACAAAGGCAAGGTCCTAGCAGATGCTCCTAATCCAAGCTATGTGTTCGCGTACATAGATGAAATCAAAATGAAGGTTCCAGTTGTTATTGCTAGGAAGTACAAGGGAAAAATGAAGGGGAAGACAATAACAATCGAGATGATAGAAGATGTCCGAGGACGGAGTTATAGATACGTTGCGTGAGCTAGTTCTTGACCCAGATTTTATAGATGAGCAAGTAGATAGGTTGCTTGCTTGGGAAATCTTTGTAAGGCACATTAAAGGTGAAGATCAACAATTTATGAACCCATCAGAATTGTGTGATAGAATAGGTGTACACAAGTGGTACATTAACCACCTTCTAGAAGACATTAAAAAATCAAAAAGATTTTATGCAAAGTGATTCAGTTTCAGAGTCACTAACCTACGTTAGTGCTGAACCAGATATAGAGTCCCTTCGTTATGCTTACGACCAGTCAGTAGTTGAGCTTGAAGCGTACTTTGATCTGTGCAGAGAAAGTTATGATGAACGCCGTAATTGGTGGCCTGGAAAGAGCAGGGATCTTCGCAAGCACGGTGCTGATGCTTTCCCCTGGGAAGGTGCATCTGATATGGAAAGCCATGTTATTGACGAGCGAATTACTAGGCTTGTATCCCTCTTTATGGCTTCTTTGTCTAGGGCTAATATTAGGGCTTTCCCAGTAGAGGTTCAGGACGTAGCTAGAGCTAAGGTAGTTTCTAACTTTCTTAAGTGGATGATTTCATCTGGGTACATTTCTCGTTTTAGCCGTGAGATGGAGCTAGGTGCTAATTATTTGCTAGAGCGTGGATTGCTTATCAGCTACGTAGGCTGGCACTCCGAGGACAGGAAGTTTCTTCAGCGGTTAGATCTTAACCAGATAGCCCAAGTAAGCCCTCAGTTGGCAGAGATGATACTTTCTGGGCAGAACGAAGACCAGATGGTAGCTATGCTCCAACGCACCTTTGATGGTGTTACAGTCAAGCGAGCAAAGAAGGCACTAGCTGAACTAGCGGATATTGGCTCTGCTGAGTTGCCAGTTGTTCGTCGTCAGGTAAATGCCCCAGAGGTAAAGACACTAGCACCTGATGGGGACTTTATCTTTCCTCCGTATGTTACAGATCCACAACGTGCGCCTTACTGTTTCTGGAAGACGTACTACACTGCACAGGAGCTAGAAAATAAAATAGCTACTGACGGATGGGACGAAGATTTTGTCGATTTGGTCATAGATAGATACCGTGGTGTAAATATAGACTCTATAGAAAGGGAGCAGGAGGGACGGCGCTCTTTGAGCCTTACTGACAACGCTTACGAGGCTGAAGAGCTAATAGAGATAGTTTACGGGTTTCAACGTCTAGTTGACAAGGAGGACGGCTCTGAGGGGATATACTGCACAGTATTCCACAAGGAGTTCAGTGGCGATGGTAATGTACCTGGGTACGCAAAGTTCGAGTTGCTTAATGGCTACGAGGACTACCCAGTAGTAGTTACTAAGCTATCTGAAGACAGCAAGCGACTGTACGATACGATGACTGTCCCAAGTCTACTCAAGGGAATACAGCAACAAGTAAAAATAGAACGCGACAGCCGCATTGACAGGAATAGCCTTGCTACCGTCCCTCCAATTTTGCACCCAGTAGGACAAGCTCCTACAGACTGGGGTCCAGGAAGGTACGTCCCGTATCGTCGTAAAGGCGATATTGATTTTGGACCTACTCCTCCTTATAATCAAGGATCTCTTGAAATGGAGAAGACAATGGAGCAGCAAGCAGATAGGCTTGTTGGTTTAGATGAAGTGTCTCCAATCTCGCAGATCAGGAAGCAGTTCCTAGTGGACAAGTTCCTTAGCCATTGTGCTGAGGTTGTTTCTCAGTGCTACCGTTGCTTCCAGAGGTTCGGACCTGACCAGATATTCTTTAGGGTTACAGGTGTACCTGATCCTCAGATGTTCAATAAAGGGAACGCTGATGAGAACTTCGATGTTACAATTAGCTACGATGTTCTTAACACGGACCCAGAAAAACAAGAAAATAAACTAAACCAGATGGTTTCCCTCCTGCAACTAGATCGCAACGGGAGGATAAATGTAGATAACTTGCTAACATTGATAGCAGGTTCTGTTGATCCAGTGCTGGCTGATGGGGTTCTTGAGCCTGTTGAGGTTGCACAGGAAAAACTACTTAAAGATATTACAGATGACTTATCGAAAATTTATTCGGGGATCGAAGTCCCAGCGCGTCCAAGCGGCGCTCAAGCGGCTTTACAAGTTATTCAGCAGTACAGTCAGCAACCTGACGTCCAAAAACGTTTACAAGAAGATGAGGCTTTTGCTGCTCGTCTTCAGAAATACGCTGGACAGTATCAGTTTGCTATACAGCAAGCTCAGAACGCGCAAATAGGCAGGATTGGGACACAACCAGCCCAAATGGGGCAGATGCAAACCCAAGGCATGCAGCAGTAATGGCTGATAACAAATCAGTATCTGATTACGCTCGAAAGAGAGCGAGGAATAAGTTTAATCAAGAACTGTACGAGCAAATAGCTTTGCATGAGGGTGTAGAACCTAGTGTGTACAAGGACACTAAAGGGAAACGCACTATAGGCATAGGCTTTAACTTGGATGAGCCTTCTAATCGGAAGAAAGCAGAAGCAGTAGGACTTAATGTTCAGGATATGCTTTCTGGTAGAACTCTTTCCGATAAAGAAATAAAAATGCTGTACAATGAGTCCATTAAGCAAGCTGCTAATGATGCTAATGCTTTTTTACCTAGAGCTGGTAGGCAACCACCAGTGGTTCAAAAAGTATTAATAGATATGGCATTTAATTTAGGTTTAACTAAACTAAATAAATTTGAAAAAATGCGAGAGGCACTTTTGGAAGGTGATTATAACAAAGCTGCTGACGAGATGATAGACAGCAAATGGTACAATCAGGTAGGGAACCGATCTAAAACACTAGTAAAAATGATGCGATCCGCAGCACGATGAACATAGAAGACGACCTTAAAACCCTATCTCACCACGAACATTTTGCAAGATTTATTCAGCTTATTAACGCTCTTCGAGAAGAGTGCATAGCTGATATGCACGAAGCTGACACAGATAAGCTTCAACAACTTTCAGGACGGATAATTACTTACGATCAGATTCTCCAAATGGCCGATTGGCAGGGTCTACAAAAGAAATTTTCATCCATCCTATAGCACAAAAAAAGTGTGCTATAATTAGGCTTCGCCATCGCTCGGCGTTAAGGAGTGGAAACAATTATGTCTAACGAAGTTATCTCGGTTGACGCTGAATCCGAACAAAACTCAGTGGAAAATATATCAGCGGAGGATTTTGTCATCCAACGCTTAGAGCGCCTTCAAGGAGAGCAGCCTGAGGATACTCAGGAAGTTCAAGAGGAAGAAGTTCTAGAAGAAGCGGTTGAATCCGAAGAGGAAGTTATTCAGGAAACTGAGAGCGAACCTTCTGAAGAAGAGACTGAAGATGTTCTTTCACAGTACAACTTAGATGATTTATCTGAGGATGAGCTTAAAGATCTTGCTGAAAAGCTTGGTAGTAGAGCTGTAGCTCGCTTTGGCGAACTTACGGCTAAACGCAAAGCAGCAGAGGAAGAGCTTGAGAGAGTAAAACAATCATTACAACAAGATCCTTTGAAACAGGAAGCGGAAGATGTCCAAGACAATCCGTTTGACGATGTTCAGGATATTAAGTCACTACAAGAAAAGGCTAAAGAGATAAACGATATTATCGAATGGGCCGAAGATGTTTTATTTGAATCAGACGATTACTCCGCTCATGACGAAGTTACTGAGCTAGATGGCAAGAAAATGACTAAAGCAGAGGTAAGATCTGCTTTAAAAAATGCTCGTAAATCTAGGGATCTTTATCTTCCCGATCAACTCAAGAAAGTTCAGAGGAACGAAACTGCTGAGTCTCTCAAAAAGGAGCTTGGTACTAAAGCCCTACAAGAATTTGAATGGTTGAAGGAAGAGGATAATGAAACCAGGAAGGCATTTCTTGGCATTGCTGCAAACAAAGACTTGCAGAAGGTATATAAACAATACCCAGTGCTAGGAGCAGAGCTTCCTTATATGCTTGCTCACGCAGTAGACAGTATGTACGCTCGCAAGGCTGTACCCAGCACTCCTGCTAAAGCAACTGGTAAACCCAAGATTAGTCCTCCGAAAACATCCGTTCCTTCTTCTGCCATGCCAGAACAAGGTCAACGAAAGTCATCTAAAGTACTACAAGATTTATCTTCACGCTTCAAAAAAAGTGGCAATAAAGATGACTTCATTTCATTACGAACCAAACAATTAGCTAGAAAATAATAAAATGGCATTCTCAAATACATATGATTCGACCCCTCCAGGTCCTGGTTCTGGTGTTTCCAATAGAGAAGACTTGACTGATGTCTTGACTATTCTTGCTCCTGAAGAAACTCCAGTCCTTTCTTCTGCTTCTAAGCAGAAAGCATCCGCAACGTTCGTTGAGTGGACGGTAGACGCTTTGTCTGCTCCTTCAACGACTGGCATCCGCGAAGGTGCTGACGTTAGCACATTCACTGACCAGTTCAGTGGACGCGCTCGCCTTGGCAACTACGTACAGAAGTTCCGTCGCGACTATCAGGTTTCTGATCTTCAGGAAGCTGTTGACAGCGTTGGACCTGCTAAGATTGCTCAAGCTGAAGCTAAAGCTATCCGTGAACTAAAGCGTGACATCGAAGCTACCCTCGTTGGTACTCAAGATCGTGCTGCTGAAAACGGAACTGACACGGCTTATGCTTCTCGTGGTCTTGGTGATTGGATCGACTCTGCTGGTCCTTCTGACGTTCCTTCTGGATTTCGTACTCCTGCTGACAGCATTCACGCTGCCGATGAAGGTGCTTTCACGGAAACAGTTCTTAACAACATCATCACCTCTATCTTCCGTGTTACTGGTACGACTAACAACCTAACGATGGTTGCTGACACGGCTGTTCGTCGCATTATCTCTGACTTCGCTCGCACTGCTGGCGTAAGTGGAACTGATGCAGACAGCGTTCGTACCGTTAACTACAACGGTGAGTCCGCTCAGATCAAGTTGAGTGTTGAGTTCTATCAGTCCGATCATGGAATGATTACGATTGTCAATGGCAATCCTGATTGTATGCCCGATACGACTAACAAGGACTACGCTTACTTGGTTAATCCTGAGTACTACGGCATTCATGAGCTGATTCCAATGGGATCGACTCGCCTCCCGAATCAGGGTGGTGGTGAGCGTGGCTACGTTGATTGCGCTTTGACCCTCGGTGTTTACCACCCAGGCGCTCACGGCAAGATCGAAGAAGTTGCGTAAACTTTTTGATCATATCCTTGGTTTTAGGGGAGGTTGGGCCAATCCTGGCCTCCCCTTTTTTTAAATATGGAAATAATTACTAAGCTACCAAGATATTCGGACGGGGAAATAAATAAGGCTTTCATGAAAGAAATCCATACGGGTTTCAAAATGGAAAAAGCTAAGGAGCAAGATAGAATAAATCAAGCTGCTAAAGAAGCCAAGACTAATGTCGGCAAGACTCATCCAATTCTAGGTAAGTGCGTAGCCAATATGCCTGCTCGTGATTATTTTAGATTAGTGAACAAGTACGGACACGATACTGTAAACAGTAGAGAGTTTTTACGATATTTTAACAAGAAGTTTCCTGAGCTAAGTCCAAATAAAGCTTAATGCAAGTAAAGTACAACAGAGACTTATACGATTTAATATCGGCTTTAGCTGGTGTATCTTCATTTACTACCAACGAAAAGACTCAGCTTCTTAACTTTGCTAAACGCAGAATGTACGAAGCGTATCAGGCTACTCCAATGTGGCCTAGATATTTAGTTGTTGGTGAAGAAAGAACGGTAAGTAGCTCAGTAATTGCGTTCACTCAAACGAGTAAAGAAGACATTGGTGAGTTTATACGTATACACAGAACTCAACCATTTCTTAGAAACTCTGCTTTAGAGTTTGAGTTTTTTGTACAATCAGATGGCGCTCATATTCTTAACTTAACAACTGCTGATGCTGATTCTGCGTTTGTCACGTACAAGAAAGAGCTAACTGATATTCCTAGTACCTGGGATCTTGATGGAGATAAAAGCACTCAAGAGATTCCTTTAGAATTTTTCTACTACGTTGCTCATACTGTTTATGCTGATTTTCTCAGAATGGATGGACAGCATGACAAGGCTTTAGCCGAAGAGCAAGTAGCCAACAAGTACCTAGCTAATGAGCTAGAAAAGACTGACCAGATAATGAACAATAACACGGTCAAGAAAAGATTTAACACTTACGTCTCTCAACAATCACGATAAATGAACTCACGCACCTCTAATCTATATGTAGGGAACATTAACCCTAAAGCATCTCCTCAATTCCAAAGACTTCAAGCAACTACTAGCACTGCGGTATCTTTTTCTATGAATACTCCTAGTGCTGCCAATGGCCCTGGGAATCTTCACATTGATACTGATTACGTAATCATTGATGTCCAAGACAATAACGTAATTGTTAGTTTTGATGGAACAGCCGCAAGTGCTACTCATGGTCATCTTCTTGTAAAGGAACAAGGACTTATTGTACTGAGCAAGAATGCAGCAGCTAACGCTTCTTTTATAGGTGTCGGCGGAACAGCCGTTATCTTTGCAGAGCAGTTTGTAGACTAGTCCCGATGAGAAACGTAGGACTTAAAAACATTTTTGAGTTCTTACGTCTAGGTCGCGTAGGAGCTAGAATTGGTGGAGTAGTAGAAGTTGTTTACGAAAATTTTCGTGTAGATGATGGTGCTAGTGGCACTGAGCTATTTAGAGACTTCGACGGAGAAACATTTAGAGTAAAACAATAATGGCATACGACAGCATACATACAGGGCAAACAATAGATAATGCGGTAACTAAAGCCACTGATATGCCAGGCTTTAAGACTGAGGTAGCAAATTATGCAAGCCTTCCTGCTAGCCCGTCTGCTGGCGATGTCTATTTAGTTATTGCCGCAACCACTGGTTATCCTGCTGGTTTTTATCGTTACAGTGGATCTGCTTGGGTATTCATGGGCAGAGAGGCTGCTCCCGTTGATAGCGTAAACACGCAGACTGGAGCAGTGGTACTAGATGCGGATGACATAGACGACACTTCGACGACGCACAGGTTTACTAACGCTTCAGACATATCTAGATTGTCTGCTGTAGAAGCTGGTGCGCAGGTAAACACAGTTGATAGTGTAAACACCCAAACTGGCGCTGTGGTTCTTGATGCCGACGATATTAGCGACGCAACCACTACTAATAAATTTACGAATGCTGCTGACATTAGCAGACTATCAGCGGTTGAAGCTGGGGCTGACGTAACCGATACCGACAACGTAACCAATGCTGGAGCTTTAATGGACTCCGAGGTTACCAATTTGGCTCAGGTAAAGGCTTTTGATTCATCTGATTACGCAACGGCTGCTCAAGGGTCTACGGCTGATTCGGCATTGCAGAGTGTTGCAGGTGACAGCAATCCCACGTTGGGAGCAAATCTTGATTTAGCCACATACGACATAGTAACTGAGTCAAGCGACAGACCCATAGAGTTAGCACCACATGGAACTGGCGGAGTTGTTTTAAAAGGAAACGAAGAAGCAGGGGCAGATAATACAGGAAAGATAACACTTAATTGTGAGCAAAACAGTCACGGGGTTACAATTAAGGCACCTACTCATAGTGATCTTTCAGGAGGATCTTATACCCTGACTTTGCCAGTGGATGATGGCAGTGCGTCACAAGCGCTTACCACTGATGGCAGCGGAAATCTAAGCTGGTCAACGCCTGCGGGATCTTACGGCAACAGCGACGTAGATACGCATCTAAACACCTCATCGGCATCGACTGACCAAGTTTTGAGTTGGAACGGCTCTGATTATGCGTGGACAGACCAAATTGGAAGAGACGGTCAGCTTGGTATCACCATCGACGGTGCTGGCTCTGCAATTACTACGGGTTCAAAGGGATTTTTGCGTGCGCCTTTCGATTGTACAATAACAGCGGCACAGCTACTTGCTGACCAAAGCGGATCAATCGTTATAGACGTTACAAAGGACACCTACGCAAATTTTCCTCCGACAACTTTAACCGACTCAATTTGCGCATCGGCTCTTCCCACATTGTCAAGTTCTCAAAAAAGCGAGGACACTACGCTGACAGGATGGACTACTTCTGTTTCAAAGGGTGACGTTCTGGGATTTGTCGTTAACTCGGCCACAACCGTAACTCGTGTTTCACTGAACCTAGTAGTAACAAAGACTTAATATGGCGACTTACTATGTAGATCCTTCTAGTGGCGACAATTCAAATGCTGGAACCTCAACGGGAGCGGCATGGGCGTCGTTTGAATATGCGGTCGGCGGATCGAGCGGCGTAGCGGCTGGCGATTTCATCTATCTGATGAACACCGCAACCGAAACGCCAAGCGGGTCGATAACATTGTCCGTCGCTGGCACCGCCACAAATAACATTTTTGTCATAGGAGCTGATTCAAATGGAGATAAACTATCGCGAGGATCGTACTACACAATCTCTGGTTCGTCTTTACCAGCCACAACCAATTTGATTCAAGGTAGTGCAACTTATCCAAATTATAGTTTTTACAACATTCGATTTACCGCTGGTACAAATCGAAACTTAGATAATATGGATGAATGCAAATTCATCAGTTGTCGAATCGATAATGCAACCGACGATGGAACTGCGGTTGATGATCAAACTGATAATAGATATATCGATTGTGAAATCGATAACAATGGTGGGAAAGGCTTCAGCGTAGATCTTTCTAATAAAGCTGACAGGCACGAGTTTTTATACTGCAAAATTCACGACAATGGGGAAACTGGGATAAATCTCAATTCGCCTGATAATGTTACAGTAGCGCATTGTCAAATTTATGACAACGGCTGGATGGGTATCTCTATGGATAGCTATGGAACAAATAACTCGATATTGAACTGTACAATCGACGGAAATGCTGAAGATGGATTGTATTTGAAACGAGCTGCAAGCCTAGATCATGTGGATATTTGTAACAATTCCATTACCAACAATAGTCAATGGGGCATCGAATTTATTAGCACCGATCCAGACGATAAGTTCACTTTAGAATTTAATCACTTCTACAATAATACTTCAGGCAACGTAGACGGTGGAGTTTCCTACAATCCGAACATTACAACGGGCGATCCGCTATACACGTCAACCACTGATGGATCAGAGGACTACACGCCACAGTCCAGCTCTCCTTTGATAGATGCAGGTGCTGGAGACGTTACGATTGGAGCGTTGAACGCTTCTGTTTCGGGAGGCGGTAGCGGCGGTGAAACCTCACACGTCTTTGCAGTTTAACCATGAAAATCTTACTTCTAGCTTCCATTTTTCTAGGTAGTTTTTTAAACGCTGCTGACCTACGGCTAGAGTGGCAAGACAACTCAGACAATGAGGACGGGTTTGAGATTTGGCGGCGCGTAAACGAGGGCGAGTGGTTGCTAATCGGAGCTACCAACACGGATGTTGCCACGTTTATTGATGGTGTTATACCAATTGGATCAGTGCTGTCGTATCGTGTCAGGGCGTGGAACCAATTTGGCGAGAGCGGCTATACAAATATAGTTTCTGTCGGTACGTATCCTCCAGCAGCACCGTCAAATGCCAGTGGTGTCGTAATACCATCAAATAGCGTATCTCTTGAATATCACGAGACGGAGGTCGGGCCAGAAGCACCACGTCGCAGCGTGTCCGTCAAAACCTATAGAGACAAGAACGGTCGTCTAGTTTTATCGAAATCATGAGAGGCGTAGCTAGAATAGGTGGCTCGAACGGGGATCGGTTTCTTAGTCTGAACGACTACAAGAGGGTGATAGGTGCTATATGCGAGAAGAACGACTGGGAATTTGAGCCATTCAGGGATTATGTATTTTTTGATGAACAATGTTTTAACATCAAAGATAAGCACGAGCTTAAGAGGCAGTTAGAATGCAGGAAGCTTTCGATTAGCAAGATAAACGAGTACGCCTTAGAATACGAACAGTGAGGGAAGTGATAGAAAGATCAGCTATAGGCATTCTGGGGTCAGGCACTGGCTTGGCCTTAGCAGAAACAAATCAAGTATTATCGGTGATAGCATCTGTGTTCACTATAATGTTTATGGGTTTTTCTATTGTAAAAATTATAAAGGATATAAAGAAAAAATGAGTGGCGAGTTAGTGGCAATGCTTGGAGGGGGTGTCACGGGATTTGTAATGAAACTAATCTCGGCCCAGATGAACATCCAAGCAAATGCCATTCAGTCCATGATTAAGAAGCAGGGAGTAGCAGATGATTCAGCAGATAGAGCAGCACAAAGATCTGGAGAAAGTGGAGCGTGGGTACGCAAGCTCATTGCTATGTGCATATTGTTTTCAGTGGTATTTGCTCCGTTCATCATGGCCTTCTTCGACATACCAGTAACCATTGAAGCACAGAAGCTAGGTATATTTAAATTTTTAGGAATAGGAGCAGATAAATGGAAAAACTTAGAAGGGTTTGTATTATTGCCAGAAGTGCGGCAAGGGATGCTAGCACTACTAGGTTTTTACTTCGGAAGTTCACAAGTTAAATAATGGAAGTAAGCGACAAAACGGCAGTAACTATTCCTCTCCGCAATTTGGTTGCGTTGATTGGTTTTACGGTGGTTAGCGTAACTGGGTATGTAAACATGACAAGCCGCATAGCCAGTTTAGAGAACGCTCAAAATATCAGGGACGTTGAGATAGGGATGAACACTGAGTTCCGTATCAAATGGCCTAGAGGGGAACTAGGAGCGTTGCCTGATGATGCTGAACAAAATCTCAGACTGCAATATTTAGAAAAAAACATGGAGGAAATTGGCTCTACTGTAGAAAAATTGAAAAGCTATGGTAGTGTTAATTTTGAACTAAGAGACAAGAACTACCTAGACGTGAAGGAGTAATATGCACTACGGAAAACGCAAGAAATGTCCAATGGGCAAAACTAAGGGAAAGGGAAAACGATAATGCCAGGATACGGAAAGACATACGGGAAACCAATGAAAAAAGCTAAAACCCGTAGAAAAAAGAAATAAATAAAGAAGGAGTTGTTACTATGCCGATGGGAGTAAAACATTATTTTAAGGATGGGAAGGAGCATAAAGGTGGTCTTCACAAGATGCCTAATGGCCAGTTGCATTCTGGAAAAACTCACGGTGCTTCTTCTAGGAGATTGTTCCATTACGGAGAGTTGTCTAAGTCTGCTCAAAATAAAGCTAGAAAGTCTTGGAAAGTATAATGCCTTTTACTAAATATAGTCCAGCTCAAAAACGAATTGCTGCTGTTGCTCCACCTCGTAAGAAAATAACTGCTGCTGATTTTAAAGCACTTAAGAAACGCAAAAAAAATGGCAAGAAAAAAAGCTAAATCTGGGGGCAAGATTTGTCCAGAAGGAAAGGCATGGGCAAGAAGGACGTTTGATACGTATCCTTCTGCGTACGCTAATCTAGCTGCAAGCAAGTATTGCAAGGACCCAAATTACGCTAAGAAAGCCAAAGGCGGCAAACGAAAAGGAAGGTAATGTCTCAACTTAGACAGTGGCTAAAAGAAGATTGGGTAAGAATAGGCGTTGATGGTTCTATTAAAGGAAAGTGTGGAACCTCTCCTAATACAAAAAGACCAGACAGGTGCTTGCCTAGGAGAAAAGCAATGAGTCTTACTAAGGCTGAACGAGCTGCTACGGCAAGGAAGAAAAAGAGTGCAGGAGCTAAGGGTAAAAAGGTAGTTGCAAATACACCAAGAGCAAAGGTAAGAAGTGGCAAAAAGTCCTAAACAGTCTATGAGTTGCGGTCAGGTGCGTAAAAGCACAAGACCTGGTAAGAAGATCATGAAGCTGTACTGCATTGACGGCAAGCGTAAGCTTGTTCATGCAGGTGCAACGGGATACGGGCATAACTACTCACCTGCTGCTAGGAAGTCTTTTAGGGCTAGGCATAAGTGCAGCACAGCAAAGCCTGGAACAGCTAGGCACTTAGCTTGTACAGAGCTGTGGAAGGGCAAGGGGGGACGCACTAAGAGTTCACCTAAGAGTAGAAAAGGCAAATACTAAATGGCAAGATATAGTTCATACGGAAATTTAGATAACCGAATTGCGGAAGACCTAGATCAAGGGTTTACAGGCTTTAACAATAAGTTAAGGCCAGATCAGTTGCGTCCAGGCATTTTGACTGAATCTAATAATGGTCGTATGGACTTAAATGGAGAGTGGCAGCCGAGGAAAGGGATTGAATTATTTTCATCTCCATTTTCTGCTGGAGCTTTTACTTTGCCGTTTTATTTGTACGAATCTATTCCTGCTGTTAGTACTTTTAGCCGAGCAGGAAATGTTATTACTGTAGATTTTGAATCTGCTCATGGAATAAATGACGGAACTGGTGTAAATATTAGTGGATTGTCGTACTCTGGATTAATAAATCCTAATGGTAATTTTATTGCTACAGTAGTTGATACCGATACTATTACTTACACTGTAACTGGACTAGATAGTACTCCTACTGGAACTATGACTGTTACTGGCATGAAGCTTGATGCTACTGCTGGTAACTTTATTGAAGCTTCTTGCGAGTTCTCAGATCCTAATAATGATTCTGAATCTTACGTGGCTTGTGTTGCTACTAACAGCACAGTTCTTGTTAAGATTTCTGATGCAGGAGCCACTACCGTAACACTTACTTATCCTGCTGGTGAAACTGTTCCACAGGGATCTAATGTTATACAGGCTTTTAACAAACTTTACATATTTCGCAAGGGCCAAATAGCTATGGAGTGGAGCGGAGATATTTCTTCTCCTACATTTTCTCTTGTTGCTAATGGGGACTACAGTCAACCTAAACAACTTACTCCGACTAGAGTAGATATTACTGACAGCAAGGCTACTGCTACATTTAGCAATTTAGCTGCAATGAATGGCCTAAATGTTGGGGACACTTTTACCATAGAAAGCACAGGATCTCCTTCAACTTTTACGGTAGGAGAAAGCTACATTGTAGCTGAAAAAGACGAGATTGCTTTTACTGTAGATTTTTACATTGAGCTTGCTGATGCTAGTAATGTTACTGGAGTTATCCTTCAGCAGCCAGTTTCTATTGGTCTAGGATTTACGCACTCTCCTGCTCCTGAATTTGGAACGTACCACCAGCGTAGATTAATTGTTCCGTACCAGTACGATGTGACAGGAACGTCTGGATCAGCGACAATTACTAACAGAAATATTGTTGATGAAGCGTTGTTTTCGGATATACTAGACGCAGATACTTACGATAGGGTTTACGGGCAGTTTAGGTTTAATGCTGGTGCGGCTGATTTTATTGTAGGTTTTCATTCTTTTTCTGATGACAAACTAGTAGTCTTTAACCGCAACAGTATACATATTGTTGCTAATAGTTTAGACTTAGGGAGTTCAGTATCTCAGTTAATTACTAATGAGGTTGGCTGCTCAGCTAGGGACAGTATACAGCAGATAGGCAACAACATGATATTTTTGTCTGATAATGGAGTTTATGGATTGGACTTTGTTGATCTGTACAATCTTAGAGGCCAAGATGTTCCATTATCAGCTTCGATTGAAGGCACTATTAAAAGAATTAACAAAGCGTACGCAAGTAAAGCTAAGTCTGTTTATTTTGATAATAGGTATTACTTGGCTGTTCCACTTGATAACAGCACTGTTAATAACGCTTTGCTTATTTACAATTTTATTAATAAGCAGTGGGAGTCTATAGACAGTATTGATGACCCTGACTGGGAGTACAGTGAATTAACTGTTTCTGGTCAAGGAGATAAGAGAGGTGTATACGCAATAAACCGTAAAGGTGGTGTTCATCAGTACGAAAGCAGGTCCGATGACAGAGATAGGTACATAGTGCAAGTAGGTGGTAGCGTTACAGATAATCAACTGCAATCTTCTGTTGTTACCAGGATGTTTAATCTTAATTCTTTAGATCGAAAAAAGTGGAACAATTTTGACTTGCATATTCAGTCCAGTGAGAGTAATACTTCAAATGCGGATTTGCAGGCAATCACAGAAAATATTGATGATATAATAAACCTAGGCAGCGTTAGCGATCTTAACGGATCTGATCTTGCTATTGATGAAGATGTCTCTTTGAGAGGCAGATTTGGAAACAGACGAGCTTACGGATTACAATTTAAATTAACAACAACTAAGGGCAGACCTAGATTAAGAGCATTAAAGGTAGCTGGAGCTACAACATTTAGAAGTTTAGACAAGGCAGAATAATGGCAATACTTACAACAGGAAACACGTTTGCTAACGGAGATCAAGTAACGGCAGCTACCTTAAACAGTGCAGTTAATGATGCTGAGTTTGCTGCTGGAGCAGTAGACGGTACATCTACTCAACTTTCTGGCACAAGTCCTCAACAAATTATTGTTAAGGATGCAGGTATTAGCACTGGCAAAATTGCTACTGGTGCTGTAACTACTGATAAGATTAATGCAGGTGCTGTTACGACTGCTAAGATTGCAGACAGCAATGTTACTAAGGCTAAGATCGAAGATTTTACTAATCTTACTGTCTTGGGTAATGTTTCTGGAAGTGCTGCTACTCCTGCTGAAGTAACTATTTTAGATGAGGACAACATGGCCTCAGACTCTGCTACATCCCTTGCTACACAGCAGAGCATCAAAGCTTACGCTGACTCCAAGGTAGATGGCACAGGGGCTGGATCGTTTACTACGCTGGCAGCTTCTGGCGATGTTACGTTTGATACTACTACCCTTAAGGTTGATTCATCTAACAACCGAGTGGGTATTTTAAACGCATCTCCCACGGTTCCATTAGATGTAAACGGTAATGCTAGAGTAGTTGGAACTTTTTTTGTTGGAACAGACGACACGGACCCTAATGGGCTAGTTGATGTGTACGGTGGTGGTACAGGTCAAGACGAAGGTGGAGAAATAAAACTCCGCACTGCTGCTGACTTTGATTCTACATACAACCATTACTTTATAGATGCTCATCAAGATGATTTTAGAATAGGTAGAGAAGGAAATACTGACATTGTTTTAAGTTCTGCTGGTAACGTGGGCATTGGAACTGCTAGCCCAATTTATTTGCTAGATGTAAGTCCTACTAGCAATGGTGGTGAAATTGCTCGCTTTAAATCGGATACAACTAACGCAGCAGCAGATGTTTTAATTGTAGACCAAGACAATTCTAACACAAGAGCAGCACTTCAAGTTCAGGGAAACGCTGGGTCTACGGAGTGTTTGTTTGTTGGTTCCAATGGTAACGTCGGCATTAATACGGTAGATCCAGACTTTCTTTTAGATATAAACGACGATGCAGCAACGGGTGCAGGAATACGAGTCACTGGTGGCGGTGGTGGAGGTCCACTAGCTCAGTTTGTCAGGGATGTTAGCTCGTCGGGAAGTATAACAATAAATATAGCTGGAGGCGATCCTCAGTTTCAATTAACATCGTCAGGTAGTGATGTATTTGCAATTGGAGTAGATGAAAATGAAAACACTTTTCAAATATGCGCTGGTAGTGCTGTCGGGTCAAACCAAGTCTTGGTTGCTGGCACAAATGGGAAGGTCGGCATTGGGGAAACTGTTCCATCGGCTCCATTAACCGTAACATCCACAGCAGGTGGTGTCCTTCTGCCTCGCATGACCACCACGCAGATGAATGCAATATCATCTCCTGCTAATGGAGAAATAATTTACAACACAACGGCGAGCAAGTTTTACGGATATGCTGGTGGAGCTTGGGTAGCTTTACACTAGAAGGATAATATAATGGCATATTTTGGCGAAGAAATGGACGTATATCCATACGGACTTTATGATTTTGATGATCCTTATTTAGAAGGAAATGTTTCTATAGGGTTTGGTGGTGATTTTGACAATCCACTATTAGGGGCTGATAGAATAGCAAATCTTCAAGGTATTATAGGTCAAATTGCTAGTAGGGCTTCTGAAATGAGTGGCAATTCTGGTATGTCTATGATTGGAAGACAAGGACGTGATATTGGTGATTTTGCAGGAGGAATATTAGATCCTGACATAAGTGATTCATCTTCAGGTTCAAGAGGGGCTTATGATCCTAGTCTTACAAGCGATACAGCTACAAGTCCAGAAGGCATGAGTCCACAACCTCAAACTCCTGCAAGTAGCTCTTCTCAAGATGGTTCACAAAATAATAATATAAACGAAGGTGCTGATATTTTTGGCGATGATTTAGAGGCTATTGATATGGAAGGAATTTATGGTGGAGGAACAGGAGACAGTCCCTATGACAGAATGGGTCAAGGCGGTGGTCTTTTAAATCAAATTGTACGGGGTGGACTTACCCTTGGACAAATTTTAGATTCTTTAAGCAACCAAGAAGGTCCACAAGGAGAGCAGGGTTTACAAGGAATTCAAGGTATTCAAGGAGAACGTGGAGAGCGTGGTGAACGTGGCCTTCAAGGCTTACAGGGAATTCAAGGCTTACAGGGAATTCAAGGAGAAAGAGGGCTTCAGGGGCTGCAAGGCATTCAAGGTGAGCGTGGTGAAAGAGGACTCAGGGGAGAAATGGGTTTCCGAGGCGAGCAAGGAATCCAAGGAGAACGAGGTTTGCAAGGAATCCAAGGAATCCAAGGAGTACAAGGAGTACAAGGAATTGCTGGTGAACGTGGTGAAGCAGGCGCTACTGGAGCTACTGGTGCTACTGGCGAACGTGGAGAAAGAGGAGAAAGAGGAGAGCGTGGTGAAAGAGGTGAAAGAGGAGCTACTGGAACATTTGATGTTTCAAACTTAGAAGCTCTTATGCCTTACCTTACTCCTGGTGAAATTGAGACTTTCCAAGCAGCACAAGTTCCAAAGATATTACCTTCTGCAATAGGATCTGCTGATGAGGTTCAAGAATTTGCTGAAGAGATGGCTCGTATAGACAAGGAGATTGTCCCAACGCAAGCGGAGGCAGCTCTTGATCTTTACAGCACAATTACTAGTGGAGTACGTGAAGCACAAAGCCCATTGATGAAATCACTTGCTCGCAGGGCTGAGATGCAAGGAGTGGAAGCTGAAAGGCTAATGGGTCCGTTATCTTTCCTTGAGGCTCGCGATGCTACTCAAGCTGGTTATGGTCAGGCTGCTGCACTTGGTAGAGCAATAGATCCTGGACTTCGTGAACAGCAAGCAGGACGTTTGCGTGAAGAGCAAAAGAACGTAAACTTGCAGCTTGCAAGCAATCTTCTTGGTCAGCAAAGAGCTACTGCTGGATTGATGTCAGATATTGAAACTGGCATTTATGGCAGAATGGCTCCTGAGATTGGAGTAGATCCTGGTCAAGTTATTGGAATTGCTGGAACTGATATTCAGAATCTCCTTGGCGCTCAGATTGCAGCTCAAGCAGCTCAAGCAGAACGAGAAAGTGGAAGAAGAGCGCAGCAGTCTAAAATGCTTGAGATAGGAACTAGTTTAATTCCTAAGTTTACTATTCCTGGAACTGGCATTACTATTGGAGGATAATTACTATGGCACTTAAATCATCATCACCCATAAATCTTGCTGCACTTCGCCAAGATTACTCTATGCTTCCTCGTATAGCTGCTGTTAAGGCACAGGCTGACCAGCAAATAATTGGTGCTATACAATCAGGTCTTGAAAAGCGTAAGGAAAGAATTGAAAAAAAGGAAAAGAACGATCTTAACATTAAGCTTTTAGATCAAATAATTAAAAAGGACAAAAGAAATAAAATTGTTCCTCCTGATGTTACAGCCGAAGAATTAGCTAAATATGTTCCTCTTGAAGAAACTATAAAGTACAGCCAAGCTATAGGTACTATTAATCAGGGGTTAAGACAACAAAGGCGATTAAGAAAAGCTGCTGAAGGATTAATATCAAATATTCCAGGAATAGACGAAGCTACTAAAAGAAGATTAGCAAGGGCTAATCCAGAGGCAGCTATTAAACTTGGCATTGAAGCACAACAGGGTAAAGATCTAAATTATGAATTAAAACAAATTGGCGATAAGCTATACAGGGTTAATATTGATACTAACGAAGCAACTCCTGTAACTGAAAGAGTAACTACTCCTGGATCTTCTCAAGGTGTTGATTTGGGAGGTAGACCAGTTTCTCAAATAGATCCTGCAACTGGAAAACCAGTAACTTCTGCACCTACCACTAAAGATGCACCATTAATTGTCCCTCCAAGCCCAGCAGATATTAAAGCAAAAAGAGAATTGCAGACTAAAGATATTCTTAATCTTTATAGATCTCAAGCTCGTACTGGCCCAGTAGATATTGCAGGTATAGCTAAACAATTAAAGATTAGTGAACCTGTTGTTAGGGGAATTATAGAAGAAAATCTTACTAAGATTAGAAGTGAAGCTTTTTCAAAATTGCAGGAAATGGAAAAATCTTTTCCTGGAATTACTGAATATGTTGGCAAGTTAGCAAGCATAGACCCATCTAAAGGACAACCTCAAGGCTCTGGATTTTTAGGGCTAACAGGCAAAGAGTACGAAGCTAGTGATTTTGGTGATGTTGAAGCTATTGAAAAATTTAATGTTTTTCTTCGAGCTAATCCAGAAATACTTAGAATTTATGGAGTTCCCGAAAGCACTATTGCTGATATTATGAGGTTAGAATCTCAGTTAACTAATGAGCTTTCAACAAAGACTAGATACAGTGTTCAGGAAATTCCTGATATTATAAGGCTAGGATATTGACATAAGGAACTAGTTTTAAATCTTAGTATGTTTGTATATACCCTTAGATCCAGAGATGGTCAGGTAAGAAGAGTAACAACTGAAAAGAAACTTACCACCGAGGAACTGGAAGAGTTGGATTATAGGCTCTTTGAAGATATTTCCATGACTCCTGGAGATATTGTTCGTGGTGCTAAAGCTAATGTTAGTGATCTTTTCTTTTCTGCTGGTGAACTGCTTACAGATTTTTCAGCAGGTGCTGCTGAGAAAGAACAAGCATTAACTTACGTTACTCCTGGAGCTAGGCAAGTAATTGCTGAACTTGAACCTGAATATAAAACTGCATCTAGTTTAGCTGAATTTGAAAGACAATCTGAGTTAAGGGAAATTTCTAATTCAATTAGAGAAGCTAGGATAGAAGCTAGGGAAGAAATAACTGCACCTACTCCGTTAAGAGTTCAAGAAAGTTTTGGTTATCAAGCTGCTGATGCTATTACTCAATTAGGATCTCAATTAGCTTTAGCGGGTGCTGGAACTTTAGTTGCTGGACCAGCAGGTGCTGCTGCTTCTTTAGCTGGTGGAATTATTCCATTAGGATATACTATTGGTAAAGATGATTACTACAGGTCTATTGGGAAAACTCCTTCAACAGCTACTGTTGAAGAGCAACAGACTGCTGAATCTGTAGGGACTATTAATGCTATAAATACTTACGCTCTTAACACTGTTGGTATTAGAGGAATCCAAAGGGCATTTCTTAAGAACAAAAAAATAAACAAAAAGTTTTTTAAGTTAGCCGAGGAGGGTAAGCTTACTAAAGATTCTATTAAAGATATTACTAAAGATATAGGGAAAGCTGCACTTGGTGAAGGTTTTACTGAAGCTGCTGATGAAGCTAGTTTAAATATTCTTGCTAATAGTTTATTTGGCTACGATCCTGAAAGAGAAACCTTAGAGGGGACTGGTAAAGCACTTGCCCTTGGTGCTATTGGTGGTGGTGCTTTTGGTACTGTAGCTTCCACTGGAAGAATAGGAAGGCAACTTCCTGCTATTCCTCTTAAGTCTATTAGCAATGCAACTAAAGCAGTATCTGGTGTTAGTAAATCTTTAGCTGAAGGAACTTTAAAGGCTAGGGACATGGTAAGGAACGCTCCTTTGACTGCTAATATTCTTGATGGCCTCATGAAACGGGGCATAGATGTTAGCAAAGTTACTGAGACTATATCTAAGAAAGTTGTTCCCGTTACTAAAGATTCTATTGAATCATTAAAGAACCACGAAATATTTAAAAAGGTTAAGTCAGTTTTTGATGACGTAGCAAGACCAATAGAGTCAAAGATTTCTTCTATAAATGAAAACATAGGAAGAATAC
>MDTA01157789.1_pt1 | contig 34692 bp, 36 predicted proteins | sample 811151 | NCBI WGS metagenome assembly MDTA01 (sample SAMN05326648, study PRJNA326480) | marine metagenome | isolation source: seawater | place: Indian Ocean: South | collected 2010
CAGTCATCGAAAATGTTGCTTTTGCCCTGGAAGTAATAGGAAGACCAAGGCCAATAATCAAACGTCAAGTTCCCGCTATTTTGGAACTTGTTGGGCTTTCTAAAAAAGCTGATCGTCTTCCGGAAGAGTTGTCCGGCGGTGAGCAGCAGAGAGTGTCGATCGCTAGAGCTTTCGTTAATAGACCTTTGATTCTTTTAGCTGATGAACCAACTGGAAATTTAGATCCGGCGACATCTGTTGGCATTATGAGGCTTTTGGACAGAATAAACCGCAGTGGAACTACTGTTGTAATGGCCACTCATGACCGAGGAATCGTGGACTCGATGAGACGAAGGGTTATAGAGCTGGACAGGGGAATTCTTGTACGCGATGAATCACGTGGAGTTTACGAATGAATACACGTTGCGTTTATGATGAGAGTGCGACTGGATGATTTTTAGATTTTGGTATTTTATTCGTGAGACGTTTGTAAGTCTTTGGAGGAACCTCAGTTTAACTCTTGCAGCTATCTTGACTGTTGCCATATCCTTGGCACTAGTTGGTTCATCTTTGCTGATTCGAGAGGGAGCCGATCAGGCTACTGCACAATTTCAAGAAGGTGTTGAATTTATTGTTTTCATGAATGCTGACGCATTAGAAAACCAAAATGAAGCAATCAGAAAAGTTTTAGATACGAGCCCTGCGATCAAAGAGTATGTTTATGTTGATAAATTCGCTGCCTACGAAGAGTTTCGTGAACTTTTTGTTGACAAACCCGAACTGGTTGAGAGTGTTACACCCGAGATAATGCCTCCCTCTTATCGGATTGTTCCAAGTGACCCTGATGCTGACAATGTTACGGAATTAGCTAGACAGTTTTCTGAACAACCTGGTGTTAAAGAGGTAGCAACAGCGACAGAAGCCATTAGGCAAATAGAGGATTTTTCTACAAGAGTGAGTCAGGCTCTACTGGTAGCGGCAATAGTTCTGGTAGCCGTTTCAGCTGTACTGATATTAAATACTGTTTTCACTGCTATATCTGGCCGGAAAACTGAAATAGAGGTCATGAAGTTGGTTGGTGCTACAAATTGGTTTATAAGGATTCCATTTATGCTTGAAGGGACCATACATGGCCTCATGGGAGCTGGACTTGCGGTTCCGGCTCTATTCGTAGTTGACAGTAAAGTTCTTGCTTATTTTCAGGAGTCTGAGGCAGTGCCTCTATTTAGGGGATTTGCGGTTCCAGATGGTTTCGTATGGAGCACAAGTATCTGGATACTAGTGATTGGAGCAGCGATCGGCATGATCGGTTCAGCTTTTGCTGTGACCAGATACTTGGATGTCTGACTTTTGGGTAACAACAATAGTTTTTTAAATTCCAACTTAAATCCACCTGAGCGTGGTCAAATAATCGACACCTCTATAAATGGCAGGGACCTGATCGTTTGGAGAACTGAGAATGGAGTGTTGTGCACAATGGAAGCAAGGTGTCCCCATCAATGGACACACTTGGCATCCGAAGGTGTAGTTGATGGTGAAGAGATAATTTGCATGACACATTTCTGGCGCTTCTCGACACTGGGAGAAGGATGCAAGTTAAATGTAAAAGGTAGACGTGACCCGAAAGGGGACATCGAAGTATTTCCATGTTATGAGAAAGAAGGCAAAATCTGGATTGCTTTGGAAGGTGAGGACAACAGTGAGTGAAAATTTAGATTTGGAAAAATTACAAAAATACGCCTTGAACACTTGGTTGTTCAAACAAGGAGAAATGGTCTCGTTAATGATACATCTCGGTTATCGTTTAGGCCTTTATAGAGCTATGGATGGCCAAGGCATGATCTCGGCTAAAGAACTGTCTGAAGTCTCAGGCTGTCATGAAAGATGGATTTTGGAGTGGCTAAGGTGTAATGCAGCCGCGGGTCTAATAAAAACTTCCGACGGCGTTAGTTTTGAGCTAGAAGCAGAAGGTGCAGCGGTTCTTTCTAAAGCGGACGAACCTACTTATGCCGCTGCAGTTTTTGCGAATATTAAGCCTATTGAAGTCATTGATGGAATCGCTGAAGCATTTAAAACCGGAATCGGTTTAAGTTATGACGGACAAGGAGAGGGTTCAGAGCACGCAGTGGAAGCTATGTGTGGTCCCATGTCTAAAGCATTGCTAGTTTCTCATGTCCTGCCTCTGTTGGATGGTGTGGCGAACAAGATGAAAAAAGGAGCGAAAGTTCTGGATGTAGGTTGTGGAACTGGACTTGCTATAGAACTTTTAGCTGAAGCCTTTCCTGAGTCTTTTTTTGTTGGTTATGATCCTTCTAGTAGGGCTATAGAAGCCGCTAAACAAAGATTTTCAGAATTTGAAAACGTTGAGCTATTTAATCTTGGTGCAGAGGAGATTCCTGATTCGGGAGACGTGGATTTCGCAATGACGTTGGACTGCCTTCATGACATGCCAAGACCTGACTTGGCCCTTAAAGCTATTTGGGGTGCATTGAAAAAGGACGGAACTCTTTTAGTGAAAGAAATCAAATCTTCTGCTGTATGGGATGACAATTTGAGAAACCCAGTTCTCGCATTGATGTACGCAACTTCGATAACTACGTGTTTGTCATCAGCAATGTCTGATAAAGACACTTTAGGTTTGGGTACTTTAGGTTTGAATCCAGATTTGTTATCAGAGATGACCAGAGAGGCAGGATTTACCTCTTTTCAGCAACACAAGGTCGATGATCCAACGAATCTATATTACGAAGTTCGTCCTTGATTATTCACGATAGATGCTCTCCGAGTGGTCAGTTGAAATGATGCAGCCGTATTGATTTCTCAGTTCGGTTTCCTTATTTAGAACACAGGGAAACTTGTATTCCATCTTTTGTATGGATGAAGGCATTGTTGGTTTATCGGAGTGGAAAGACCCTAGCGGCAAACCAGGGGTATCTACTGATTCCAGATTAGAAAGCGTTTCATGTATTTTTCTTCGACTGGGATTGATTCCAGAATCGTAAAGAGCGCGAGCTATGTATCGTAAAACTGAACAAACCCTCAAAATCGTTTTGGTTCTTCGGTAGTCAATGGTGTGTTGATCAAGGTTGGAGATACGTGAATACTCGGTAAGACACATATCTTCGAAGTCAGAAAAAACACCGTCATTCACTCTCTGGTCCTCTACATATGGATGAGAGATAATTAGGGATCCATTGTAGTAATTAGCGACTTCCGCTCCTCCGTAGTTGAAGATATGGTTCGTTGAGATTTCATCATCTTGCTGGTTAAAACCTGATTGTATTATCTGAGGCTTAGGTAGATCATTTTGAATCATCTGAGTCAACAGTTCAGGAAGTGAGATCGGATTAAGTAAAGGAAAAAGCACATCTGGTGGTTTTTCGGTCAAACCCTCAATGGTTTTTTCTATACCGGCATTACAAAAGATGCCGCCTTCGCAGCTAAGTAGATACACAGAGGGGTTGTAATTGAGCTTTCTGAGAGTTTCCACAAGTCCAGTAAAAACCGATTCAAATTCCTCCAAAGTGTCGTCAGCGACTATGGCAATTGATTTATCTGATAAGAGGTTATTTTCTTCAGAAAAATCTAACATTAGAGAGAAAGCTTGCTCTGCAGAGAAGTTATCAAGAAGTAGCCGACCATCTGAATTGCCAAAATATTTGGACGGTAAGACTTTTGATGAAATTAGAGCTGTTTTATTTTCATCAACTACACATTTTTCTAATGAACCGGAGAATCCTGAAATATCGACAACTATCACTGCAGGGATTTCTTTAGTTGCGTCAAGACAGGCGATATTACCCAGAGTCGAAGTGTCAATTTCTGAGACTTGGATTGGGTAAGTGAGCACTTCTCTAAGATCGATTTTTCTTCCGTGGAAACCTCCACAATCTTCATTAAGAATTTTGACGAAAGAAGAAAATATCTCTGATAAGTCACCACGGAAATCTTCGAAACCATGTATCGCTAGTTCACTGTTATCTGTACGTATGTAGGAGATGATTATTGAATCTTCGGTTATTCCTCGACCAGTTGCTTGAGGTCCTATTCCAGTTTGTATTTCTTCTCCGATTCGAATCTCCTGGCCTACAAAAATTAAATTAGGATTTGCGATTTCGTTCATTTCGAGTATTTCTTCGAGTGTCAAGTCGTGCCGAGACGCAATTATTGCGAGAGATTCACCTTTTTTGACCTGCACAGTAGCCGGAAGTATTTCCTCTTTAATCGGTGAGTAAATTCTGCAAAATTCTTCTATGGATTGGAAGGGGTGACCTCGATCGATTCGAAGAGATTGCTCAGAGAAATCTATTGAGAATTCCCAAGTGTTCTTTTGAATCTCGGACAACTCAAGGGTTTCTTCTTTAAAGGCTTCTGTCTGATAATTATCGTCATATGTTTTGGAATCTGAGACCGGTTGAGAAGTTGAGACAATCGAATTGTTTTTCAGTATTTCCGAATCAACTATTTCCATTTCCTGAGTGCTTTCAGTGGAACATGCAGAGGCTATTAAAGCTATTAAGAGAGCGAACTTAATATATCTACTTCGCATGAGTTGATCTCCTGAAACCATTAAAACACCGACCGCGAGATGAGACTAGTGTCTAGCATCGTGTTTTAAGCGTCAAGTTTAGAATTGTGAATAAAAAATTGAAAGTGAACCAGTTGGCAAGTATCTATTGCGTATTCTCTTGGTAGGTACCAAGGAAAAAAATGGACGAAGAAGATAGCGAAAATAACGTAGACGCAGAGACCTTAGACGAGAGTGTCGAAGAAGTAGAGAGCGAGAGTAGAAACGAGTTGGAACTTTCTGACGAGAAAACACGCGCCAGAAGACAAACTTTTTTTAAAACACAAAATCAATCTAAATCTCCGGTAGCTGCGTATCAAGTTACACCTGGTGGTAAATGGTCTACGGAAGAAGCTGATGAGGAAATACTGAAATTTTTGAAACGTTTGGCTGGAGAGCGAGATTTGATCGATAGCACTGATCCGATTGATTTTGCGAAGGAAAATGATCTTTTATTGCTTTTCGGGCCTGATGAAGAAGAAGAATTTGCTCGACTAGCTTTACGTTTCCCAGAAGAAACCATTGAGAGTTGGGCGACTCTTTTGAGTGGAGGTAACCGGTCGGAAGCTTTTGGACCGAGGTCGCGAGCAGAAAGACGTAGTGAAGCTGCAATTGCTTCAGAACTGCAGAGCGCGGTGCTTAGACGCTCAATAACTGCGGCAATAGGTATTGCTTTGGTTTTGGTCATTTTTTTCTCGTTAAAAGCGCTAACAGGTGGTTCTGAAGATGAAAGTGGTTTAGGTCTAAGGTTTTCTGCAGTTACTTCTACACAAACAGGCGAACAGTCGAAAAATTTTCTGGCCTTTTCAAACCCTGTCGCGGAACCTGCCTTGGTGGCAGTAGCAGATCGAGTGGTCGCAGTTAGAGATGGACAGGGATCACTTATGGATCGTATTGAAGTTGATGTCGGTGAAGGAGTTCTTCCGATACCTCCAGGTGTTTTGACTGCTACGGTTTTTCAGTACCGAGAAGGACAGATTGCCTTAGTTGGTCCTGTTGGTTGGGTCGCTGAATCCTGCACAATGGTTTCAGTTACAACAAAGGATCTGAGGCCCTTAGATGTGGTTTATTATGCTGGGTCAAATGCCACTTGTCCCGTTCAGTTCCAGATGACTAAAACGCAACCTACATGTATAGGTGATTCAGCTCTTATACTGCCCATTTCTATCCCACAGAGAGACAATCCACAAAAACTGCCTGAAGGAGGAGTCGGATGGGCTGAAAAAGTTCGGTTTGGTCTTGAAAGCTCTGAAGCAGATTTGAATGGGTGGGAAGTGCTCTCGGTAAGAGGGACAATCGAAGTTCCGGAAGGTGTCGAAAACGTCGTCATACCAAAATTTGGTGGCGCATCAGGCGACACACTGCAAATTGATTTGGGTATGAGTTCTGCTGGTCAATCAGCGGGGTCGTGCGTAATTGAATAGTAAAAAGCCTTTTTTTGACGAAACCGCGATGTTTGGAGTTAAAAGTTTTGAAAGAACTGGCGAACAAGTAACTTCAACACTGATAGCTCTTCGTAGAAAAGCTGATATAGCAATTCTTCGCCTTCAGGCTCATTTCGATTCTCCACTAGCAGATCGTCTAATTCCTTGGTTGGGGGCATTCCTACTCAGTTTGTCCCTAACGCTTTTGTCGCTAGCACGATTCAGAGATTTAAGCTTTAGTGAACAAATCGGGTACTACATACAAGCTTCACACCTTTTGGAACTGGGTGAGTCACCAGAAGTAAATCAATTAGGTATGAATATTTTTGCTGTTCAAGCGTCTTGGTTATTTTGGCCGATAGCTCTAATTGCGAGAGTTTTTCCTTCAGGAGAGTTCATGCTGGTGATTCAGGCAATCGCGTTAGGGTTAGGTGTGGTTCCTATATGGCGGATCGCTAGAGGTCCTGCCAATCTAAGAACCGGAGGTGCAGCAACTCTGGTATTTGCTTATTCTTTGCATCCTTCTATCCATAATTTGAATCTCGCTGGCTTTTATCCCGAGTCATTTGCCATACCTGCTTTACTCGCCGCATATTTGGCCGGACACCGGGATAAGTGGTTGGTGAGTTCAGGATTTATATTTTTAGTCCTAATATCACGTGCAGATCTAGGATTGGCCGTACTGGCCCTTGGAATAGTTTTTGCTTTCGAGAATAAAAAAATTGCTGGAAGGATTCTAATTTCTCTAGGTTTTGTGTGGTTTTCGGTAATGGCATTTTGGATCCAGCCTTTAATTGGAACAGGTTCTTATCCTCATATTGCAGCGTTTAAACATTTTGGAGATGGTTCTTTGGATGTGATTTTCGGAATTTTCTCGGATCCTTTCGGCCTTCTAAAAGAGCTTTTAGTTAGAGATAATTTTGAGCAATTAATTTTGATTGTTGCTCCTGTTCTATTTCTTCCATTAATTCATCTTCGATATGTGATGCCAGTTGTCCCACTGTTAATTTTTTACCTTGTAGCAGACGTTCCTATAGGGCCTTTAGGAAATCCTCAACAAGACGTGGCTGTGTTAGTTATGGTTTTCATCGCAGCTGCTTATGCTTTAAACAAAATCGGCACTTCAGGCGTCAGTAGGGTACTCGTAGGTCGGCGAATACTGACTGTCTTGTTGCTGACCGCAACTGTTTTTTTTATCCGTGATTCCGCTTCCTCTCCTTTCGAGAAGCCTTGGGAATGGGGAAGAAGAGATGAAGTTGATATAGCAAGAATTACCTCAGCCTTTTGGCTGGGTGATGATGCAAGTGTTATGGCCCCAGCAAATCTGTACCCAGAAATAGCTAATCGTAAAAACGCTTTTGTTCTTGAAAACACTGATTACGTTTCACCTGACCCAGAACAGTTGAAAAACATAGATGCAGTGATCTTTGATACGAATATTACAAACTGGCTTGCTGACGAATATATTGCTTATTCTGAAAAAATGAGTGAGCTCGGTTTCGTTAAACGCTTCGAATCTAAAGGTGTGCAAACCTGGATTCGCAAACCGGGTTCAAGCTAGTATCTGAAGTTTCACGAACCTTATTTAGAGAGGCATTTCTGAAGTAACTCCAAGTCTGAGGCGAGTTCATCCGAGGATATGTTTGAATTGGCATTAGCGAAGTCCAAATGACTCATATCATCAATAGGTATTACGTGTAGATGAACGTGCGGTACTTCGAAACCAGCGATCATTAATCCTATGCGGTTGGGTTTGAAAGCTTTCATTTGGGCTTTTCCTATTTTTTGTGCGATCTTCATACAATGTGAAGCCGTTTCTTCGGTTAGGTCTGTCCACATGTCTATTTCTTGGTTGGGTACAACCAGGGTGTGGCCACGATTAATTGGTCGAATGTCAAGGAATGCGAAGCACTCTGGGTCCTCCCAAAGTATGTGTCCAGGTATCTCTCTTGAGAGGATTCGAGTAAAAACTGACGGCATAAATGCTAGCTTTTCAATAATTGTCTCTTTGGTCAAACACGGCCATACCTAGCTATGAATATTCTGCCCCTAGAGAAGGATAGATTGTCACGATGGGTAACAAAATTTTTACCATTCCTAATCTGATTAGCGTTCTGCGACTTCTTTGCATTCCCCTGTTTGTTTGGATCCTTTTTGGAGTTGAAGATCGATCTGCAGCTGCACTTCTCTTAGCAGCACTTGGAGCAACAGACTGGATCGACGGGTGGATTGCAAGGAAGTTCAATCAAACTTCAGAACTAGGAAAAATTTTGGACCCAACTGCTGACAGGCTTCTTCTGATAGTTGCTATACCGGCTTTGATAGTTGATGATTCAATTCCAATTTGGTTTGCAGTACTTGCATTAGTTAGAGAGTTGTTGGTTGGAGGAGGGACTGTGCTGCTGGCACTTTTAGGCGCTAGGAGAATAGACGTTTTATGGTGGGGTAAAACTGGTACATTCGCAATGCTTTTCGCTGTTCCTTCTTTTTTAGCGGGCGAATCAACTATTTCGATTAACGAATTTTTTGCTGTTTTCGCTTATATCTGTGGCTTGCCGGGACTAATAATCTCCTGGTTTGCCGCATTTATGTACATACCGCTGGCATCGGAAGTTTTGAAAGAACGTCGACAAGACCGCCAGTCATTTTAATGAATTTTTCTTTCTCTATTATAAAAATGAGTACTTTGACGCTAGTTTCGACTTTATGAATATCCCTGAAGACCTTATGTATTCTGAGGATCACCAATGGGTGCGTATCGAGGGAGATGGGTTAATCCGGATCGGAGTGACTGATTATGCACAAGATGCGTTAGGTGAAGTTGTTTTCGTCGAACTACCCGCTGTCGATTTGGAGATAGAAAAGGGAAATATGTTGGGAGAAGTTGAGTCCAGTAAATCAGTTTCGGAAATCTCTGCTCCAGTAAGTGGAAAAATTCTTGAGATTAATGACGACCTGGAGTCATATCCAACAAAAATAAACGACGACCCATATGGAGAGGGATGGATTTGTTTAATGGCTACAGAAGGGTCAAGTCCAGAAGGTCTACTTTTAGACGCTGAGTCATATCGCTCCCTACTGGAAGGGTGACTATTCGTGAATAGGGAAGACGAGATCTTTAGTGATGAAGAGGTAACAGATGCGATCGAAATAGATCCAGAAATCCCTCACCGTTTAGATCGCGAGATATTTGAAGTAGACACGGGGATACTTGTCATCGAATCTGGCCCTAAGTCAGGTTCACGGTACGCTTTGGATTCCGAATCTATACTTATTGGAAGGGGGAAAGATTCAGATATTTTTCTCGATGATGTAACGGTTTCAAGACGGCATGCTCTCATTGAAAGAGATGGAAGTGAATATAAGGTTTCCGATTTGGGGTCGTTAAATGGTACTTACGTAAATGCCAAAGGAATCCAGTCTGAAGAATTGGTAGATGGTGATGTGCTTCAGGTAGGGAGATTTAAACTTGTATTTTTTCACGGAATTGCCCAGAACTGATTGAAGATTGAATTGTCCGAAACGAAGTTGTTCAACATAGGTCAGGTTTGCGAAAATCTGATCGAAGAGTTTCCGCAAATCACAGTTTCAAAGATCCGCTATTTGGAATCGCAAGGGTTACTTACTCCAACTAGAACCGAGTCTGGTTATCGAAAGTTCTCCACCAGTGATCTGGATAAACTTGTTTGGATTCTAAGGCAACAAAGAGACTATTTCGTTCCTTTAAAAACTATTAAAGAGAGACTAGATAAGAAGGGTTTTGACTTCGAGACGGATGAAATGCCTGAAAAGTCAGACTCTGATAGAAAATTTGAAGAAGATCCAATAACAACAGGAATAAGTCTAGACATTAAAGGTTTAGCTAAAGCTTCTGGAGTTCCATTAGAAAAAATTGAGGAACTGAATGAATTGGGTGTAATAAAAGGACGAAAAGTTGGAAACAAACAAATTTTCGAAGGTGAAGCCTTGATAACTGTCAGGTCGGCAAAGCGCCTTTTTGAACTTGGTATGGAAGTTAGACATTTGAGAATGTATCTTGTCGCCGCTCAAAGAGAAGCAGGCGTTATTGAGCAATTGTTGTCTGCTAAATCTAAAAGCGAGGATCTTAAATCAAGAGTTGAAGCGAAGAGAGAGTTGAATGAAGTTGTTGCTTTAGGAAGAGAAATTCACAAGTGTCTACTAAAACTCTCACTAGATGGACTAGAAACTTGGTAGATGGATTATCCAAAATTATTACAGAATAAAGAAGAAATTGAATGCAGGGTTAGAGAACTAGCTACTGAACTAGACGACTACTTGAAAGATGGTGGCGTCGTAGTGGGAGTGCTTAAGGGATGCCTGCCTTTTCTGGCTGATCTTGTGCGAGAGATCAATTATGAAATAGAAATAGATTTTCTTGCTCTGACTTCATTTAAAGAAAATACCGGGCGGGTTCGTCTAACAAGAGACTTGGGTATTGATGTATCTGGCCGCAATGTTTTACTCGTTGAAGATGTAGTAGACACCGGCTTCCGACTCCATTTTTTGAGAAACCATCTTGAGACTCATCAGCCCGCAGAGGTAAGAGTTTGCACACTCTTTGATCGTTCAGATCGACGTGTTCTGCCTGTCAAAGTTGAGTATTCGGGCTTTGTGCTTCAAGAGGGTTTCATTGTCGGTTACGGAATTGAACACTTAGGCATGTTTAGGAACCTACCCTCCGTGGTTTCAGCTAATCAGTCGGTTCTAGATGAAGAGTTTGCAAATGGCGAATCTAAATTGGTGGATGAAATCCTAAGAATCGCTCAAGGTAAAGAAATAGTTGAATGCTAGTTTGCAGTTTTGGAGGGGTCGATGAATGAAATGATAGTAATAGGAGTTCAACAAGTTCTGCCTTCCAATACTCCTGTGATCCTTCTGCGTGAAAAAGAAGGTGAACGACTTCTGCCCATATTTATTGGTTTACCCGAAGCCACTGCAATAGGTTTGACTCTCGCAGGTCAAGAACCGCCTAGACCTATGACCCATGACCTTTTCGTTACTGTCTTGGAGACCTTTTCAGCTACTTTGGAAAGGGTTGTGGTCACACAATTAAGGGATCGAACTTTTTATTCAGATATCTATCTTCGAGGACCGGCAGGCGTGGAAGTCCTTTCCGCAAGACCTTCGGATGCAATTGCGTTAGCGGTTCGCATGGGAGCAGATGTTTTTGTTGAAGAGGACGTCTTGGAAGAAGCAGGATATATTGCACCGCCTGAACAGGAAGAACCGGTTACGGATGTTCAAGTGGAGGAGTTTAGAGAGTTTTTAGACAATGTAAATCCCGATGATTTCGCGGGTTAAGACTAAAAAGCCAAAGTCTTGTTCGGTTGAATTGTTGACCTGAAGGCTGTAAACCCCTATCATGTAGAATAACACTGATGTAGTTCTCTGAGCGAAATACGAGTTCTTACCTGTTTTTCGCGCGGGAGAGGGAAAGAACATGTCCAAAGAACAAGGTTATAGCGGTGACGAAGCCAGGAAAATTGTAGGTATTACATACAGGCAATTGGATTACTGGGCTAGAACTGAACTTATAAGACCCTCTTTGTCTGACGCTAGTGGTAGCGGCACAAGAAGAAGGTACTCATATCGAGATCTACTCAAGTTGAAAGCAGTGAAGGCGTTAATTGATGCCGGTATCCGTTTGGCTTTGATTCGGAGAGTTTTCGAATTTCTTGAAGAGAAACTTGATGAAGATGTAGTGCAAGTGAATTTAGTTATCCAAGGTTCTTCTGTAATGGTGCAACGCGGCGAAGAGGAGATTATAGATCTTTTGCACAACGGACAGGGAGTGTTGAATATTTTACCCATGGCTGGCGTCAAGGAAGATCTCGATGCCAAGATAGTTGAGCTTTTCCCTGGCGCTGATGAGACGAGTGTAGGAATTGAAGATGACGGTCAAGCAATTGCACAGTAGTTGCCATAGGGTCGGAGGAACTGTTTCTTAAATGAGCGAGGTTCACGAACTCCCTGATAGAAGTCTTTCTTCTTCGTTTGCTCATGAGTCTGAAGAAAAAATAGCCCAATTATTGGATTTTTACGGAATTAAATGGGAATACGAACCTACGACTTTCGTGTTGGAAAGAGACTCTGCGGGGCAACCTAGATCAGCATTTACTCCTGATTTTTACTTGCCTGAGCATAATCTCTATCTAGAGGTAACGACCTTAAAACAGTCGCTTGTCACTAGAAAAAATCGAAAGGTACGTAGGTTGCAAGCGCAGAGGCCCGACTTGAGCATTCGTATTCTTTACAGAAGTGATATAGAAAGACTTTTCTTATCTGATGCGGCTTGATTTATCAGTCAAGTAAATCTGGTTCGTCAACTAAAATTTTGTCAAACAAAGGCTGAGCGCTGAACCAACCCGAAAAAGCGTTGCCAATCTGATTATTCGTAAGCGTTGCTGTTTCGTGATCTATAGGAATCGTAGTTCCGGCTGCTTCTGCAAGTAGTTGCGCTTGGCAAGTTCTTTCCATAGTAACGAAGAGCCAAAGCGCCTCATCGACTGTCTCACCTAAAGTTAAAAGGCCATGATTTTTCAGTATTGCAGCTTTACAGTCTCCCAAAGCTGCGGCAATTCTTTTTCCTTCGAGCGGATCGAGCACCACACCTGTGAAATCGTCAAATAAGACATGGTTGTTATAAAAAATACAACTGTCTTGTGTCAGTGGATCAAGAGTTTTGCCTAATGAAGAAAAAGATTTACCAAAAATTGAGTGAGAATGCGCAGCTGCAACAATCTCAGGTCTCTCCATATGTATTCCAGAATGAATAGCGAATGCTGCCTGGTTAACTGCATAATTTCCTTCAATTACATCACCATTATGGTTAACAAGAAGAAGGTCAGAAACTGAAATATGGCTAAAGTTCATTCCGAATGGATTTACCCAAAAGCAGTCAGTTTCCTCAGGGTCTCTTGCTGTTATATGTCCAGCTACCCCCTCGCTGAAACCGTATCTTCCAAAAATTCTAAATGCTGCAGCTAGACGTTCTTTGCGGTGCTTTCTCTCATCCTCAACGTTTTCAAAAACAGGCATCTCATGCATGAGGGGTAAATTCGTTTGGAATCTTTGCGATGCTTCTAATTCTTTTTCATTATTCATTTTTTATCCTCAGTTGAGTTTAATTTCAAAGGAAAATTTCATCAATCCAAAACGCGCACTGATTTATCTCGCAGCCAATGGTCAGCAATAACGAGAAGAGACATGGCTTCAACCATAGGTACTGCTCTGGGTAAAACACAAGGGTCGTGTCTCCCTTTCGCTTCGAGACTTACGGGATTATTTTCGTTGTCGACCGTTTCCTGCGTGCTTGAAATTGTGGCTGTAGGTTTAAAAGCAACACGGAAAATTATTTCAGAACCGTTTGTTATTCCTCCCTGAACTCCTCCTGAATTATTCGTTTTAGTTATTGGATTTTTTTCACCAGGTGCAAATTCGTCGTTGTGTTCGCTACCTTTCATGAGTACAGAAGAAAATCCACTTCCTATCTCGAAACCTTTTGTGGCAGGTAGCGAAAGCATCCCTTTTGCTAGATCAGCTTCGATCCTGTCAAAAACGGGAGCCCCTAAGCCTGCAGGAACTCCTCGAATTAAACATGTCACTATTCCACCAAGGGAATCACCAGCTTTTTTTGCTTCTGTGATTTTTTTAACCATTGCTGCTGACGCTTCGGTGTCAGGGCAACGAGTTATTTGTGCTTCAATTTCATCAAAATTAACATTTTCAGTATCAACATCAGCTTTTATGTCATGGATCTGTGAAACCCAAGCAATAACTTCCACATCGGTCGTTTCATCTAAAAGCTTTCTAGCAACTGCACCTGCCGCTACTCTTCCTATTGTCTCTCTAGCACTAGAGCGACCTCCTCCTTGCCAGTTACGGATACCAAATTTTGCATCATAAGTGAAATCAGCATGAGAAGGACGGTAGGTATTTTTCAAATGCTCGTAAGCTTCCGGTTTTGCGTCTTCATTTCTGACAAGAATTGCAATCGGAGTGCCGAGTGTTTTTCCCTCGAACACACCAGAGAGTATCTCAGCATTATCTGTCTCATCCCGCTGGGTTGTAATTTTACTTTGCCCAGGACGACGCCTGTCGAGATCACGTTGAATATCAACTTCATTTAAAGCTAACAAAGGTGGACATCCATCAATGACTACACCTACACCGCCACCGTGGCTTTCACCCCATGTGGAAATTTTAAACAAAGAACCGAAACTATTTCCCATATATAGATCATAGAGGGCTTTAGCGGCAGGCTAGGTCTCATTAAATGACTGCGATACCCTCAAAGTGTGTCAGCAACATATGGGAATTTAAACATCGCTAACGCCTGGGAGGCAATAGCCGATCAAATAGGCGATCTGCCGGCAATTTCTACTCTTGAAACTTCAACCACATGGAAAGAATTTGAAAGAAATTCTGCTTCTTTAGCAAGAACATTTTATGAAAAAGGTTTGAAACGAGATTCAAAAGTAGCTTTTTATTGTTATAACGGGCCGGAATATCTAGAAGGTCAGTTTGCAGCTTTCAAATTGAGAGCTATTCCAGCAAATGTTAATTATCGATATTTAGACGAAGAACTCGCTTACATTTTGAATAATTCTGACGCTGAAGCAATATTGTTCGACTCTAGTTTGACTGAAAGGGTTGACTCGGTTCGCGCAAAATGTCCGAAACTCAAAGCTTTCGTAAGGATAGGAGAGGGGGCAAACGAAGATTGGTTTATGTCTTATAAAGACGCAATCAGCAACGATCCTTTAGAGAGATTTGAAAGATCCAGTGATGATCTATGGTTCCTTTACACAGGAGGCACCACCGGAAGTCCAAAAGCTGTTATGTGGTCTCATTCTGGGCTCATTGGCGGTATGGGAGAAACTTTTCGCTCACTAGGTGAAGAAATCCCAGAAACCCCACGCGATGCAGGCGATCTTGCGAAACGAGTCACTGGATCTGGAAAAGAAATAAGACAACTTTGCGCTGCTCCGCTTATGCACGGGACGTCAAGTCTGACTGCATTGAGCACGCATATGCATGGAGGTCTAGTAGCGACTCTTGCCTCTAAGACATTTAATGCCAAGGAACTATGGGAAACAGTCGAAAAGTTCAAAATAACGATGCTCACGATTGTCGGCGATGCATTCGCCCGACCGATGATTGATGAACTCGAGAGATCCGTTGCAGATGGTAGAAGTTGGGATATTTCTTCACTCCGCCTTGTGATGTCTTCTGGTGTCATGTTTAGCGCTCCGTTGAAAGAACGACTACTAAATTTACACAGTTGCACTATTTTGGACGCTTTAGGTTCCAGTGAAGGAACCGGAATGGGCAAACAGGTAACTTCACGAAAAAGAAAAGACACTGGAACAGCAAGGTTTTATCTCGGCAAACACACAAAAGTCCTCAGAGAAGATGGACAAGAAGTTGAACCAGGGTCTAAGCAGATAGGAAAACTTGCTTTGGGTTACCCGTTGCCGGTGGGGTATTACAAAGATCATGAGAAAACAGAGGAAACTTTTCCAACTATAAATGGTAGAAGATGGTCGATACCGGGAGATTGGGCATCTGTCGAAAAAGATGGTTCAATTACACTTTTGGGTAGAGGGTCAGAATGCATAAATACAGGCGGAGAGAAAGTTTTTCCTGAAGAAGTTGAAGAAGCTTTGAAGATAAACCCCAAAATAATTGACTGTAACGTTGTGGGTTTACCTGATGATCGGTGGGGAGAAGCAGTGGCAGCAGTCGTAGAAATTAAAGATGGTGAGATAATCAGCGAGTTGGAAATTATCAACGATGCAAAAAAGAGGTTGGCTGGCTACAAAGTGCCTAAAAGTATAGTTTTTGTTGAAAAACTTAAAAGAGGACCCAATGGTAAATCTGATTATAGGTGGGCTCGTAAGACAGCTGAAAATGCGTCGATTTAAAGATCTGTTACAAGGGCTGAGGGTTCAGGCAGTTCTTCGCCAGTAATTATTGAAGAATGTCGGGAATTAACTGCACCTATGTGTTGATCATCAGTAAAAATCCAGAACTTGTCATTTGAAATCGCTTCGTATACAAGTTCAGCTACCTCAGACGGTTGCTTGGCGTTAGCGTTGATCCATTCCATAAATGCCTCTCTTTGAAGAAGATCAGCGTCAGATAGATCAAATGAGGAATCTTTAACAAAATTTTCAGGTCGGTTCCTCTCCGAGTTAAAAATGTTTGTTGCTACAAATCCCGGACAAAGGCAGCTTACCCCAACAGCAGAATTGTCAGCCCTTAGTTCATGGTGCAGTGTCTCAGCGATTGTAACCGCAGCAAATTTTGTCGCGTTGTACGGACCAAGGTTAGGTATCGATACATGCCCAGCGATTGATGCCGTAATAACCACATGTCCTTCATCCATTTCACGTAAGGCAGGAAGGAAAATATTCAAACCGTTTATAATTCCCCACAAGTTGACTCCGATTACCCACTCCCAGTCACCAATTGTCGCTTCAGATATAGAAGCTCCGAATCCAACACCTGCATTAAGGCAAATCAATTCAGGATTTCCAAAAGTCTCGGCAATTTGACTTTTCATACCTTTCATAGAATCCAGATCGCTCACGTCGCATTGAATTCCAATTGCTTCATAATTGAGTTCTTTCAACTCGGACACTGCTTCTTCTAGAATTGGGGTTTCAATATCAGCGAGTGCAATTTTCATTCCAGATTCCGCTAAACGTCGACCTATTGCGAGACCTATACCAGAGGCCCCGCCGGTAATTAGAGCTGTTTTTCCAGTTAAATTTTTCATTTCTCTCCAGTCAGATTATTCCTCAAAACCAAGCAATGCTTGTTCGACTACCTCAGTAAGAGCGGGGTGGATATAAAGCTGATTTTTCGCCAATTCTTCAACTGTAATCGAGACGCTCATTGCTGTAACTAATTGCTGTATGAGAATGGAGGCCTGATAACCAATGATGTGTGCACCCAAAAGAAGTTGGCTGCTAGGGTCGGTCAATAATTTAACAAATCCCTGCTCATCTTCCATTGCCCATCCGAACGCGGTGTCCGAGTAACTCCGTATGGATTTTGAGTATGGAATATTTTTCTGCAACAACTCATCTTCAGTGAAGCCCACAGTAGCTATTTGAGGATTACCGAAAACCGCCTTAGGGATAACAGATCGGTCGATTTTAATCAAATTGTCGCTGTTCAAGAGATTATGCGCTACAACTCTCGCTTCCGCGTTTGCAGTGTGCTTAAGTTGAAGAGGATTTGTGACATCACCTAAAGCCCAAACCCCTTCTGAGGAAGTGCGCAAATATTCATCAGTTAATACGTAGCCGTCGTTGTCACATTCAATACCGCCTTTTTGAGGATCAAGAAATTCAGTATTAGGAGCTCGACCTGTCGCTATTAAAAGCTGATCAGCTTCAAGAGTTCCGCCTTTTTTAAGTTCAATAACGAATTCTTCGTTGTATGAAACATGCTCGATCTCTTCAGAAAAGTAAACAGTAAACCTGTCCGAATAAATCTCGGTGATTCTTTCCCTGATAGAACAGTCAGCTTCGCTGAGAAACTCTTCACCTCTCAAGATAATTATCACTTCAGAACCGAAAGCTCCAAAAATATGAGCCATCTCTATAGCGATAAACCCACCACCTATGATCACTAGTCGCTTAGGTAAAGAAGTTATTCTCATAATCGAATCGGAAGTATGAAAAGGTGTGTCACTCAACCCTTTGAACTCTGGAACAACTGGATTGGCCCCTGCCGAAATAACTATCTGATCAGCCGTGACTTCATTTCCTGATATGCCAAGAGTTTTATCTGAAAGGAAATTAGCCTTATCACGGTAAACGGTTACATTTTCGAGGCTTTTTCTGTACTGAAGACCCGCTTCCGCAATTGGGTCGATCCGTCCGAAAATCCGTTCTTGGATTCCCGTCCAATCGACATTTGATAATGAAGAATTTACGCCAAGCTCCCTTGCATTTTCAGCATTAAGTGCCAGATCCGCTGCGTAAATAAGCATTTTCGAAGGTATGCATCCACGGTTCATGCAAGTTCCACCGAATTCAGCAGGCTCGGCGATTGCAATGTCAAGATGATCGTGCTCTGGGCCAATTATCGTGTTGCCGGAGCCGGCACCGATTATTAAAAGATCGTGATGGGGCATCTAACTACTTAGAGGCCAAAAGAAGCCCCAGAGAACGCAGCATTTGAGTCCCTGCTCCTAATGACGTCGTAATATGTTTATTCCACAGCGTGTATCTATGAAGTGGATAGTCTGTCGAAACTCCCATACCTCCATGGCAATGCTGAGTTGCATGGGCAATTTCTGTAGCACGTTCCGAAGCCCACCACTTTGAAATATAAGTATCTTCGAGAGCATCAAGACCAGCACCTAGACGCCAAGCTGCAGAAAAGGTTGTAAGTCGGATCCCTCCAACATTTATAAACTGATCAGCAAGGCGTTGAGTGACAGCTTGAAAAGTAGCTAAGGGTCTACCGAACTGTTGCCTTTCACTAGTATAAGAAGCGGTCATTTTGAGAGCTGTCTCAGTTACTCCAAGCTGCGTGGCACAAAGAGCTATGAGTGAAACTTGAAAAAACCATAAAAGGCCTTCAAGTCCAGCAAGTTTTTCGGCAGGTGTGTCAGCAAAAGATATTTCCCAGAGTTGTTGACCACGAGTTGAATTAGTTGGATCCATGCTTATGCCGGCATCCTTAAGGTCCACAATGCAAATAGCCGGCCCATCGTTTGTCGATACTGTTACTAAAACAAAATCTGCATGGTTAGCGTGTTCAACGACCGTTTTCTTTCCATTTACAAGACCATTTTCAAAGGAAACAGCGGGTTCCATAAACTTGTCATTTAGAAATTCTTGAGAAGCAAAAGTTAAAAGCTTGGAACCATTTACAACTTCTGGCAGTAATGAATTCCTTTGTTCCTCAGAGCCAAACTTATCGACTGTAATTGCAGATACTAGGTTAGGAAGAAGGGGAATCGGGGCCACATATTGACCTTGCGCGCGTAGTATGCAAACTAGAGCGAGAAAGTCTAAACCAGCGCCTCCTACATCTTCATTTAAAGTTGCACCGATAAGTCCAGATGAAACAAACTTTTCCCACAGTGGACGATCGAACCAATCCCCGGATACTTCTACCTCTTTCAAATTTTCCATCGTGACATGATCATCTAGGATTTTTGTAGCCAAATCAGTAATTTCGTTGTGTTCTTCAGAAAGGTCAAAATTCATAAATAAACCTCACCTACGCCGTTTCTCTCGTGGTAACCCAAGTCCAGCCATACCAATGATGTCTCTTTGAATTTCATTCGTTCCACCACCAAAAGTCAAAACCCAGACCGAGCGATAACCATTCTCTATTTGTGATGCCAGATCAGATCCCGAGTCACCTTCTATCAGATGGCCAGTTGCACCGATTACTTCAGTCAACTGAGTGTAAATACGATGCATAGATTCGGAACCGTGAACCTTGATTGCAGATGCATCGGCAGGGCTCATTTTTCCATTCGTATTGGCATAGGCAACTTCCCAATTTAGAAGATCAAGATATCGAACGAGAGAACGACATTCCGCAAGTTTCACTTGAACCCATTCCTGGTCTATCACTCTTCTGCCATCAGGTAAAATATTGTTTGTAGCCCAGTCCACGGCATCTCTGACCAGTCTCACCATGCGTCCCGCTGCGAATAAAGAAACCCTCTCATGGTTAAGTTGGCTGGTAATCAGATTCCAACCTCCATTCACCTCTCCGATTCGCATACTGTCTGGAACCCTCACTTCGTCATAAAATGTCGCAGTTGTATCGGCAGCTCCGAAAGTTTCAAAGGGCTGTATAGAGAATCCAGGATCCTTAGTATCAACGATGAAAAGAGTTATTCCTTTATGTCCCGGCGCTTCTGTATCAGTTCGAGCAGCAAGCCAGATGTAATCTGCGTTGTAAGCCAGACTTGTATACAACTTTTGACCATTGATAACCCAGTCATCCCCATCTCTGACAGCTCTCGTTTTCAAAGATGCAAGATCAGTTCCAGCTTCCGGCTCTGAGTATCCAATCGAGAAATGAACTTCCCCTGCAAGAACCTTTTTTAGGAAAAAATCTTTTTGTTCATCAGTGCCAAACTCTCTGATGGTGGGGCCAACTGTGTTGGTTGTGAGAAAAGGTATAGGACACCATGCAGCTTGCGACTCGTTGAAAAAAATATATTGCTCAATAGGAGTAAAGCCTTTGCCGCCATGCTCAACAGGCCAGCCGACACCGAGCCAACCATCTTTGCCTATCTTTTTAATTAGTTCTTTGTAAGGTTTGTTCTCAGCGAAATCAGCGCTTTTGACCTGCTCTCGTACTTCTGGCGTCATCAAGTCATTGAAATAGGACTCGAGCTCTTTGCGAAGGGACTCTTGTTCTTCAGTTAAGTCAATAAACATGCGGCCCTTTCAAATTGATCGCACTTAAGTATGCAATGAAAAGTCAATTTCGCGGGACAGAATCCCAAGAAGCACCCTTGAATGGGTCCGGTTCTTTCGGCAGGCCAAGGACTCTTTCTCCAATAATATTTCGTTGCACTTCATCTGTTCCTCCTGCAATGCTTACTCCTGAAGCAGCCAGGCATCCAACAGCCCACTTTTCAGCATCCTCATCTTCGATTTCCCAAGCCTGACCGGCAGTACCGACTATTTGCATTGAGGCGTCTCTGAAAACACGTGCCAGAATAGAGCCGTTTAGTTTAGCAATTGAACCTTCAGGCCCAGGAATGCGTCCCGCTGCAACAGAGTCACGAACACGCTGTCCGATGAATCGTCGGATTTTCTCGCGAATCCAAAGATCAGAGAGTATTTGCCTGATATTAGGATCGGAGTTTTTATTCATATTTCTCGCTAATTCGATCAGAGTCGGACTCCGATCAGCAGTTAAAGAGCCACCGCCTGCTCCTATTGAAACACGCTCAAACATAAGCATTGAAACCGCCAGATTCCAACCTTGATTAAGATCACCAAGCAGATGATCCAAGGGGATTCTAGTTTCATTGAAAAACACCTCGTTGAAGCCACTTCCTCCAGAAATTTGACGTAACGGTCTAACTTCTACGCTTGGGTCAGTTAAATCTACTATGAACATAGAAAGTCCTTGATGTTTCGGTAGAGAAGGATCTGTTCTAGCGACAACCAGACCTAAATCGGCATAGTGAGCACCAGAGGTCCAAACTTTTTGCCCTGAAATAACCCATTCATCTCCATCTTGGTTTGCTCGCGTTGACAGACCGGCAACATCTGAGCCGGCACCTGGTTCAGAGAACAACTGACACCATATTGTCTTTCCAGAAATGCAATCTTGCATGTAGGTGTTTTTCTGTTCTTCTGTTCCGTACTGATCCAACATGGGTAGACACATGCCATGTGATATGTACAAAGGCCCATTGGGGAGCCGCCAGTCCCTAGCAACTTGATCGAAAATCTCTTGATGCTTCTTGGTTAGTCCAGCACCACCAAATTTCTCTGAGTAACTTAGGGCCGCTAATCCTCCATCAAACAGTTTTTGTTGAAAGTTTCTGCATTCATCAACGCGCTCAGGGTCATCTTCCAAACTTGATTCGGATTCACCGACTCGATCACAGTTTTTCTCAAGAAAATCTAATACCTTCTCTCTGAAAGACTGTTCATCCTCAGTTGAAATATCGGCTATTTTGGTGTCTTCAGGCATTGAATGAAAATAGTTCCACTTGCCCCTCAAGTGCAATTGCTGGGCAAAAGTATTTGACTTTCCCCATTAAGGAGCTAAAGAGCCTCTATCTTCTAACCCCATGGGCATAAAAGGTCCGAAAAAACCATGTTCATAAAGACCATATCCAACGTTTCCTTCGTATGAAAAGCGTCCAACGTGGTCTACGATGCCGTATTGAGCTATACCTTTTATTTCATCAACATCAAGTATTAAACCTTGTACCACGTCTTTGCCTTGGTGCATTCCGTGTCGCCAGTCTGAATCAATGCCATAGCCGGTTCCGATCGAAACCCAGTTTGGTAAAAGAGATTCACATTCAATCTCGAAAGAAGATCCGGGAGCCTCATTAAAAGAAATTTTTGATCTTTCAAGTAAACGTGTACCTGAGATCATCTCGTGTTCCCACTCAGGTCGTCCAAGCCATTCAGTCTCATTGCTATCGTGCCAAATTCGTACAGCTTCTTCCAGAAGCCGAGTTCCATCTTCTTGTTCGTGGCACATGTAGAGAATCGAATGGTCTTCGAACTGCATGGGAAAGTAATTCCACATCCCGCTCATCACATTCGTACCCTGACGTATGCCGTCACCTTCTGGTTCACCTACTGGTCGGATTCCCCAAGAGCGATCACGTGCTCCCCACCAAGTATCAGAAGAAACTTCGTACCTTTGCCCATCGACTGTTATTTCGCCGGTCCATCTGCCATTTTGAGCAAAACGCTGTGTGTCGAAGACGACTCGTCCTTTGTTTCTTATGTACTGATTGGGTTCAGCGTGTGCGCGCATAGAAGCTTCCCAGATTACATCCATTGAAACTGAGTGGTCACTGGGTTCACATCGAACGCGTAACTTTTCAAGAGGTTCAATCACCTCTATAGATATAGGACCAACTTTTATTTCAGAACGATCAAGGAGCTCAGTCGAAGATCTGACAATGTGCTGCTTCTCTTTGTGTCGTACATCTATAAATGCATCTGTTACACCCAGATTGGGATACTGACCAAGTCCGAAGATCGCGAACAGCTCATTAGAACACGAATGAAGATTGAAATAGTAACGATCATAGAAATTTCTGTCACTTGTAGCAGGATGAGAGATGAAATGAGCCGACTGGTGAACCGGATAGTCATCCCAAGACGAGACTGTCATAAATCCTCCATTAAAATCCGTTGGTATAAAAAGGTGTTTTCTGTCGATTCGCATCCTACATATTTCAATGCAAAAATGATTCAGAGATCCCGGATTGTTAAACGAGAAAGGGAAATGAATGAAAATGCTCGAAGGAAAAACCGCCTTAGTCACTGGAGCGGGAAGTGGAATTGGGCAAGCAACAGCAGAAGCTTTTGCAAAAGAAGGAATTTCACATGTTGCTCTAATTGACGTAGATAACGAGAAACTTATTTCTACTTCAAAAATTCTCGAAGGAATGAAAGTTGATTTTTCAGTTTATTGTGCTGATGTAACTAAAGAAGAAGAAGTCGAATCAGCGTTAAGTGAAATTATCTCTAGTATCGGAAGGCTCGACATTGCTTTTAACAACGCGGGTATTAATCATCCGAGTAGCAAGTTGCATGAGCTCGAGATGAAGGACTGGAATCAGATGATAGAAACCAACCTGACTTCAATTTACATATGCATGAAATATGAAATTACGCACATGCTTGGGTCTAATTACGGAGGAACAATAGTCAACACTTCCTCTGGGGCTGGGATAGTGCCAGCTCCCGGTCAAGCCCACTACACGGCAGCAAAGCATGGTGTTATCGGAATAACTAAATCAGTAGCGGCAGAATATGGACACTTGGGAATTCGTTGTAATGCTATTTGTCCGGGTCTGGTAGACACGCCGATGATAAAAGAAGATAATGGGGAACTCACGGAACGGGCTAAACGAACCCTACAGAGGATTTCTCCTGACGCAGCCTTAATAAAACCTGAACAGATAGCTGACAATGTTGTTTGGCTTTGCTCACAATCTTCTATAAAGATAAACGGACAATCGATAGTAATTGACGGCGGTGGGATTATGAGATGAATACAGCATCTAAACTGACTACTAGTAAGAACAACTGAGAGAGAGATGACAGAAGAAAACTTTTTTGACGTCATAGTCGTAGGTGCAGGTATTTCAGGTATTGGATCCGCTTACCGTCTTCAAAAAGAATGTCCAGACAGGTCTTTTGTGCTACTCGAAGGTAGACCAAATTTAGGAGGAACCTGGGATTTGTTCCGTTATCCGGGAATTCGCTCAGACAGTGATATGCATACATTAGGTTTTAGCTTCAAGCCATGGAAAGCAGCTAAATCAATCGCTGATGGCCCCGCCATTCTTGACTATTTAGAAGAGACAGTAAGCGAGTTCGGGATAAAAGAGAAAATAAAGTTCAATCACCTTGTATCTTCAGCCGACTGGTCAAACGAAAAAGCCCGCTGGACGTTGAAAGTAACCAATAGAGAAACTGGAGAGACGACCGATTTCACATCCAATTTTCTCCTAATGTGCTCAGGTTATTACAGCTACAAATCCGGATACACCCCTTCCTTTGAAGGGATGGAAAAATATCCGGGAAAGATAGTTCACCCTCAGGAATGGCCAGAGGACCTTGACTATTCAGATAAAAAAGTTGTAGTTATAGGTTCAGGAGCGACTGCGGTAACTCTGGTGCCAGCAATAGCTGAAAAAGCAAGTCATGTAGTAATGCTCCAAAGGTCACCTACCTATGTAGTAGCGCGTCCCGATCATGACCCTTTCGCTGCTTTTCTACGAAAGATACTTCCTGAAAGAATCGCCTACTATCTGACAAGAAAGAAAAACATTTTCGGCCAAAATTACATATATAAAATGACCCGAAAGGACCCTGAAAAAGTAAAAGAGAAGCTTCTTGAAGGGGTTCGAATGGCTTTAGGTTCAGAATTTGACATCAAACGCCACTTCACGCCTTCCTACAACCCTTGGGATGAACGTCTTTGTTTAGTGCCAAATGGTGATTTATTCAAATCAATTCGGAAAGGAAAAGTCTCAGTAGTTACCGAAACTATTCAACGGTTCACCCAAAATGGAATCCTGCTAGAAACAGGTGAAGAATTAGAAGCTGACATTATTGTCACTGCAACAGGTCTGAACCTCGTGACATTAGGTGAAGTGGATTTTAAAATAGATGGTACACCTGTTGATTTTTCACAGACCTGGATATACAAAGGTCTCGCATACTCGGATGTGCCTAATTTGATTTCTACTTTCGGCTACATAAATGCCTCTTGGACTTTGAGGGCAGACATAAACAGTTCCTATGCATGTCGAGTCTTAAACCATATGAGAAAAACAGGAACACAAAAAGCCACTCCGCGACTACGAGAAAGCGATATGGACATGCCGCAAAGAGACTGGATAGAAGGTTTTTCTTCCGGTTACATGAAAAGGTCTATGTCGGAGATGCCTAAACAAGGTGACCGCGAACCCTGGTTGAACACCCAGGATTTCTACAAAGACAAGAAAATGCTTTCACGTAACACCCCAATTGAAGATGGCGTTATGGAGTTTGCGAAAATTGAAAGATGAGTAGATGAGGAATGAGTAAAGTTCCAGTTGTTCTCATATCCGGCGATGACGGTGTGCTGATTTCAAGATCGTTGAATTCTCATGTAGAAAAAGCTTTAGAGGGACAAGATAAGGCATTTGCATTGGAGGAGCTAACAGAAGAAAATTACCGTCTCGCAGAAGAGTTCCATATAAGTAAATTAATCGATGCAGTCCAAACAGCACCTTTTTTAACTAACGGCAGGGTAGTGGTAGCGCGTCATATGGGGCGATTTAGCAAAAAAGACGACCTGGAGCCATTAGTCGAATATCTGCACTCACCCATGGATACGACATCTCTGATACTTGTCTGGGAGAAAGGCAGTATTCCCCAACAGCAGAGGTTGCCGCCAGTACCAAAAAATCTTCTTGAAGCAATTGAACAATCTGGAGGTGTTTTCGAAAAACTAACAACGGGACGAGGGAAACAGGCTGAAAAATGGCTTTTAGAGGAACTTAGTGCCACGTCTGTGAATTTAACCGGACAGGCTCGAAAACGTATAACGGACCACTTTGGCGAAGACCGTACAAGAGTCATCTCGCTTTTAGAAGTTTTATCCTCTGTCTATGAAAGTGCTGCAACTTTAGAGGTTGAAGATATTGAACCTTACCTTGGAGCAGCTGGGTCAGTGATGCCATGGGACCTAACAGACTCGATCGACTCAGGAAATATCAGAGATGCCTTAGATGTTCTTAAACGGATGCTCGGAACAGACGGCAGGCATCCTTTAGGCGTTCTAGCCTTGTTGCACTCCCACTATGAAAAAATGCTAAGACTTGAAGGTTCCGGGTTAGAGGATGAGAAAGCGGTAGCAGAGACACTTTCAATTAATGCTTTCCCAGCTAAAAAAATTCTCTCTGTGTCTAGGAAATTAGGAAAAAATAATACTTTCAGAGCGATACGACTTATAGCAGAAGCTGATCTTGATTTGAAAGGTAAAAAGGGGTGGCCCCCTGAACTGGTTGTTGAAGTTCTGGTGGCGCGATTGGCAGCAATGCGATAAAGGCTAGCTATTGTTATTTAAATTTTTCTGAAGTCTGGCCTTCTCGCGGGACGCTTTATTTGCGTGTATAACACCTTTAGCGGCAGCTTTATCTATCTTCTTGATGGCAGCAACAGTATCTTCTGATGAACCGGATTCTTTAGCTGCCTTTAGAAGAGTACGCATCTCGGAGCGAACAGAACGGTTACGTACGCGTCTAACTTCATTTTGACGGTTTCGTTTAATCTGACTCTTGATATTTGCCACGGGAATACAACCTTTTCTTTCAGCAGCAATCAATCCTAGCGTGTTAACTTAAATACTGGCATTATAAGAAAGTAAAGAATCTAATTTAATTCAAGTAATATTGTTCTCGAGAATGTACGGTCGGCAGGGATGAGTAATAAAAAGATCTGCAACACTTCGATCATCGCCCACATAGATCACGGCAAGTCCACGTTAGCTGATCGGATGCTGGAACTATGCGGCGCAGTTGACGAACGGAATATGAGAGCCCAATATCTCGACTCAATGGACCTGGAGCGCGAGAGAGGCATCACAATAAAACTTCAAAGCGTCAGGCTTGATTGGAATAACTCCGTAATAAACCTCATAGATACACCCGGTCACGTTGACTTCGGTTATGAAGTGAGTCGTTCTTTGGCAGCTTGTGAAGGTGTGATACTAGTTGTCGACGCTGCACAGGGCATCGAAGCACAGACCCTTGCTAACTGTTACCAGGCACTTGAACATGACTTGGAAATAGTTGCGGTACTGAACAAGATAGATCTACCCGCGGCTGAACCTGACCGATACGCAGAGGAAATCGAAAAAGCACTAGGAATACCTGCAGATGATGTATTTAGGATCAGTGCAAAAACAGGTGAGGGAGTCCCACAGTTGCTAGATGCTGTTGTGGAAAGGACTCCATCTCCTGCGACAGATGACAATTCACCTCTTCAAGCGCTTGTTTTTGACAGTCATTTTGATCAATACCGTGGTGTAGTTTCTTCGGTTCGAGTAATGCAGGGACGATTAGACAGTGGAATGTCAGTGCGGTTTATGCAAGCTGGAACTAATCACCAACTTGACGAAGTCGGAGTTTGGCGCCCAGATATGACACCTGTCAAAAGCTTGGGCGCAGGTGAAGTCGGTTATGTTCTTGCGGGCATAAAAGATGTTGGAGAAGCCAGATCAGGAGAGACTATAACAACTGCCACCGGAGGGAGTGAGGTTGCTCTATCCGGTTACCAGGAACCGAAACCTATGGTTTTCAGCGGTCTGTATCCAATTGATGGTGATGACTTTGGTGATCTACGAGACGCTTTGGAAAAACTCAGACTGAATGACTCGAGTTTTACATTTGAACCTGACACATCATCTGCACTTGGTTTTGGTTTCAGGTGCGGATTTTTAGGTTTGCTGCATATGGAAATAGTGCGAGAACGCCTTGAAAGAGAATTCGATTTGAATCTGATAACAACAGCACCTTCGGTTAAATACCGTATTACTCACACAAATGGAAAAATCGAAGAAATTGACAACCCTTGCGAGTTGCCTTCAGCGGGCGAAATCTCGTCAATTGAGGAACCTTGGTTATCAACTACCTTGATATCGCCATCAGAATATACAGGCACTCTGATGGAACTATGTCAAGGACGTAGAGGTGAGTTGGACAAGTTGTCATATCTATCGCCTGAACGTATCGAACTCAAATATCGCCTTCCTCTAGCAGAGGTAGTTTTAAATTTTTTTGATCAATTGAAAAGCAGAACGCAAGGATATGCAAGTCTTGACTATGAACCCGCTGGGTATATGGAATCTGACCTTGTAAGAGTGGATATTTTGCTGCAAGGAGAGCCAGTTGATGCATTCAGTGCAGTTGTTCATCGAGATGCTTCATACGAATACGGAAGAAAAATGGCAGAAAGACTAAAGGATCTAATTCCTCGCCAGCAGTTTGAGGTTCCCATACAAGCAACCATAGGTGGTCGCATAATAGCTCGCGAGACCGTAAAGGCTTTCAGGAAAGATGTAACAGCGAAACTCTACGGCGGAGATATAACGCGAAAGCGCAAATTATTGGAAAAACAGAAACAGGGTAAAAGGAAAATGAAGTCGATAGGACGTGTTGAGGTGCCACAAGAAGCTTTTGTTTCGGCTTTAAGTCTCGAAGAATGAAACAAAAATAATATAATTCTTAAAATTGCTGACAATGGGAGTAACATCCGAAGAATGCTAGATGAAAGAAAAGCAGGGATTTTAGGAGCTGTTGTCGAGGCTTATATAGAAACTGCTCAACCAGTCGGTTCAAGTTTGGTCGCGAGATCTGAATCTGTGGATGTTTCATCTTCAACGATTCGAAATGAGATGGCTTTTTTAGAGAACGAAGGTTACTTAGACCAACCGCACACTTCTGCAGGTCGAATACCTACAGAAAAGGCATACCGTTTCTTTGTTGACAATTTGTTGGGCCCAGTAAAACTAGATCGGATTGAAAGTCAACAGATCAAATCCTTTTTTGACCGGTCGCATATTGAAATCGAACAAATGTTACAGGAGACAAGCAATTTCTTAGCTGCTCTAACTGGTAGTGCAGGTGTTGTTTTATCCCCGGACTCCGACTATCAAACAGTGAGGTCTGTGCATTTAGTCGACCTTTCACCCGATCAACTTTTGCTCGTCATGGTTACTTCTAACGGAGTTGTAGAAAAACATTCTCTTGATATCGCAAAAGATATTTCGCTCAGTGAAACTGTTTTAGATGAAACAAACCAGCATCTCTTGAAACACCTAAAAGGATTTAGACTGGGTTCGCTTCCTGAAGTTCCGAAAAGTGGCAATCCTAATGTGGACTATCTGATTGAAGAAATCCAGAAAACTATTGGTTCTCTTTTCCATTCAAAAGAAACTGTTTATGTTGGAGGGACTTCCGTGCTCGCAGGTTCTCTTCCAGAGCCTGGAGGTATAAGAAAGGTATTGGATCTGCTGGAGCGTCAGATGATTGTGGTTAATTTGATCAGAGGCGTAATTGATCGTGGAATGAATGTTGTCATCGGGACAGAGACCGGTGTCGATCATCTAGCAGACTGCTCACTAGTAGTAGCTCCCTATGAGATAGATGGCGAGACTGCAGGTTCGATCGGCATTTTGGGACCAACGAGAATGGACTACACACAGGCACTTGCGACAGTCGGTATTGTCGGCCGAAGTTTGGGTGACCATTTAACCGAAGGTTAATAAATGCCTAGCGATCTTTATGAAGTTCTACAAGTTCAAAGAAACGCCTCCGCAGCGGAGATAAAAAAATCCTATAGACGGCTGGCTCGCGAGTTTCATCCGGATACTAATCCAGACGACCCAGAAGCCGAAAAGAAGTTCAAAGAGATTGCATTCGCTTACGAGATACTCTCGGATCCAGAGAGAAAATCACGCTATGACAGATTCGGGGATGTCGGGGACGCCTCATCGATGGGCGACCCCTTTGGCGGAATAGGCGACATTTTCGAATCTTTTTTCGGCTCGGGTTTTACTCAGTCGCGAAGAAGAACAGGGCCTGTGCAAGGTCAAGATCTGGAGACATCTTTACAACTTGCATTCGATGAGGCAGTGTTCGGGTGTGAGAAGGAAATCAAAATAAGAACTGCGCTCGCGTGTGATACTTGTGAAGCTACAGGAGCCTCTCCGGGGTCAAATCGAGACACTTGCAGTGTTTGTAGTGGGACTGGACAGGTACAACAAGTTAGACAGTCACTTTTGGGACAGATGATGACTTCTGCAGCTTGTAACACTTGCGGGGGAATGGGATGGGTGATACCTGACCCTTGTCAGATATGTGGTGGAGAGGGAAGAAATGTTGTAGATGACTCCTTTTTAGTGCAGGTAACAGCTGGTGTTGATGACGGAACCACTCTCCGTCTCACAGGGAGAGGTGCAGTAGGTCCTTGGGGTGGTCCGGCAGGTGATCTCTACGTTCAAATAAGGGTTGGCGGTCATCAAATTTTTGAACGTGTCGGTTATGACCTTGTAAGAACGCTTCCAGTAAAAATGACACAAGCGATTCTGGGCGTTGAAATGGAAATTGAAACGCTCGAAGGTTCAGAAAACGTGGTTATTCCTAAAGGTGTTGCTAGCGGACACGTGATGCGAATTAGGGGAAAAGGAGTTCCGCATCTACAAGGACGAGGGCGGGGAGACCTGCTTCTCGAAGTGTTAGTAGAAACTCCTAAGGATCTGACCACTGATGAAGAAAGAATCATCAGAGATTTCGCCGGATCCAGAGCAGAGGATGTAAACCCGCCGGAGGGTGGGATTATCGGCAAATTTCGGTCGGCTTTTAATTGATAGACCCAATTCCTTCTCCTGCTGCATTGAACCTTCCACATGTATTTGTGGAAGAGATAGAGAACCCTGAAATTGAGGAAGCGGACAATCATCACTTAGGCAAAGTCCTGCGTCTAAGGCACGGAGATCACATAACCGTTTCAGACGGAAAGGGTAAGTGGTGTGAATGCATCTATGGTGCGACCCTCGAAATAGTAAGCGATGTGTTCTTTCGACCAAAACCAGCAGTTGAAATAACTATCGGTTTTTCTCTCGTTAAAAAAGGCAAACCCGAATTGATAGTTCAAAAATTAACAGAATTAGGAGTTGACAAAATCGCTCCGACAGTATCGCAGCGTTCCGTGGTTCAGTGGAGTGATAGAAAAGTCATTGAAAATGGAAAACGGCTTAACCGGATCGCCAGAGAAGCCGCCATGCAATCGAGACAGGTACATATTCCTGAAGTCATGGAAACTCAAGCTTTTTCAAATCTAGGACATGAAACCGGCGCAGCGTTGGCTCACCCAGGAGGGGAAAGAGTTACTCTCGAACATCCGTTTTTGCTTATCGGGCCAGAAGGTGGATGGACTGACGAAGAGATAGATGGTAGGAAATGTTTTTCTCTGGGGGAATCGATTTTAAGATCAGAGACAGCGGCGATTTCTGCTGGAGTTCTACTTACCTCACTGCGAGACGGAAGAGTCAAATAGGTAAGCGGCTTATTTTAAACCTTCCAGTCATTCCAGGAAACAACTTCGTCCATGGGTATACGTTTTGCGGGTTTGAAATCGGATCCAAGAGTGTGAGCTACTGTTATAAGAGCAACTTGAGTTACCTCCTCAAATGGGATACCCAGAACTTCTGAAGCTTCTTGTTCGAAAATTAGATGAATCGTCGTCCAACAGGTTCCAAGGTCGCGCTCACGTGCAGCGAGCATGAAACTCCAAGTTGAAGGAATTATCGAGCCGTAAAGAGAAGCACCGGCTAAGCCCGGCATTTGGTCAACCCGTCCGGGTAGACACGGGATCATCATTACAGGGACACGATGCATATTTTCGGCCAAATAAGTTGCTGATTCGGTTACTCGCATTTGCTGGGCGGCTCTTTATTCATTTTCAGCGACTTCAGCTAACTGACCTGCACTGCCCACCATGTTTGCATAAACTTCGAAACCTTTTCTGTATATGTCAGCAAGGGCAGAACGTTTATCAGGGTCGGTGATTACCAGAAAACGCCAATTTTGACTATTGGAACCAGTAGGCGCTTGAACAGCAAGTTCCAGGCACTCATTTATGAGTTTTTCATCAACTGCACGGTCAAAATCTAGACGTTTTCTAACAGAACGTGTGGTTGAAAGTAGTTCATCAGCGGAAAGGTTAAGTTTGTCCATAAAAAAGACGATAGTGGCATTTGATGTGCATCAAGCAAATAGGTGCAAGTAAAGTCTGGTAATGCTCAAATTAACCTTCTGTATGCACCGACTGCCACACCTGACACGTGATGAGTTCCAAAATTATTGGATGAATCAACATCCACTTTCAGCTCCTCGAAATGCTGCTGAGCTTTTGGGAATAAGAAAGTATGTGCAGGTTTTTCCTATTCCGGAGGAAGACAACAAACAAGTAAAAGAAATTCGTGATGGTGCTGATGAGTTCGATGGTGTAGCTGAGATCTGGATCGATGATCTTGAAACTTTCACAACCAAATGGAAAACAGGAGAAGGCAAAAAAGCCTTTGAAAGTTTTTTAGAAGATGAAAAGAATTTTGTCGACTGGGAAAGGTCTGTTTGTTTTCTGGCTGAAGAAAAAGTTGTTCTCGGGGGACAGTAAAGAGCTTAATTCTTTTCTGCTAATTCCTTTATTCCTTCAACTGTTTTACGCATATTGACATGCTGGGTTTTCTGACGATTTGAAACGATCTTCTTTTCCAAATCGGGTGACTGTTCGATAGCGCGCGTTAAACCTGAGCTACCTGGTCCTAAAACCATCGCAAATCTGAGTCGTGTAGCACCGGCCAAAGGTGTTAGTTGAAATTCCCAAGTCGCAGCAGGTTTCTCGAGATCACCTACAGCCCATGCAAAAACCTTGTTGGGCTCATAAGCGGTGACATGGCAAGTGACTTCCCATTCACCAAGTTTTTCATTTTTGTTACGCCCCTTAAATCTGGCACCTTCTTGCGGATCGTCATCTAACCACTCCGCTCCTTCGAACTCGTTACTAAAATTGCTCGAAATATTGATATCAGATATGAGATCCCATAATTGTCTGGGCGTGGCTTTGATATCAGTTTCTACTGTAAGGCCAGGCCCGTCCTGAAAAGCAGCTAGACCATTTGTCGGTTTCCTGGTTGTTTTGCCCCACTTTTCAAACCACGTTATTTCACGCGCTGGATCACGAGACACAGACGAGAAGTCATTTCCTATCGTATGTGCCACAGGAAGTAAGACTATTTGCGTTACTCCTTCAGGTATATCTAAAAGTTCAGCGATTCTTTTTGCATTACCTAAATGCATGGTGGTCCAAGCGCTACCTAATCCGCGTGAGCGTAAAGCAAGACAAAAACTCCAAGCAGCCTGAATCACTGAGTCGAAGAGACCAGGTCGTCCGCTTCCGTCATGCTCTCCGTAGATTGTCACGAGAACAAGAACTGGTACTTCTTCGAGATGTTCAGCTAGGTAAGACTAGGCTTTAATTGTTTTCTCATTATGATGACCGGTTCCGTCTAACAGTTCAGCCTGCTCTTTTAGAAATTCGCCTCCCACTTCACGGTAGAGTTCCGCTATTTCCTTTTTCGTTTCTGAGTCACGTACAACCAGCCATCTCCGGCTTGACTGATTCCCACCTGTAGGAGCTTGTTCCGCTATGTCTATGCAATCGAGGATCAATTCATCCGAAACTTCACGTGTAAGATCCAAACGGGTTTTAACTGAACGAGTAGTTGAGAGAAGACGATCCGTTTCGCTGGTATTGAAAGACATTAACAAAAACTCCTGAATCTAAGTGATGAAGTGACTTTATGATCAGAACATATCGAATCAAGAATTGGCGATCAACTTTTCAACCCGGACGCGGCATCAGGGACTGCAGCTCTGATAGTGGGACATTAAGCTTTATGGCTGCAGCTTCAAGATCAGGTGGCGGAGGACCAAGAGCAGAGATCAGATCGTTTAGATCTATTCCTAGAGCATCAGCTACAGAAGTCAAATCTGGAGGTTGACCACTTCCTGGAGGTGGACCTAAAGGCGGCCCAGCCGGTTTTGTAGACGCGTTGAACTGACCATTTAAACATCTAGGTATGTAAGGAAAAGTGTCTGTCATCAGATACAAATACTCGCCGTTTACCGTAACCCCATTACAACTATCCAATTTTCCATCTGTGTTTATGTGAATCCAGTCCGAAGTGTAAGTACCGTCAGGCAAAGTTCCTTGTATAGCCACTCTGTCTCCACCAGCAGGTCCGGTTGCTGAGCACCCAGTTCCTTCTCGTGGTGTTTTTTTAAGCTCATAGCCTGATTCATAAGCACCGGATTTCGAATAGTAGATGAGGTAACCATCAGCAGCGAAACCAAGATGAATCAAGTCGGTTTCTGTAGAAAAGGCATTTACTAGAAGTTGTGAAACACCGTGATAGTGGTATTCACCTGTCGGTTGAACATGTGCGTTGTTTAAATCCAAACCGAGATTGTAGGTTTTCTGGAGAGCTTCGATTCTGTAAAACTCTCCACTGTCACAACGAACAGATTCGGCTGTTCCCGGCTCGAATTTGACCCCGTTAATAGCTACACCTGTAGTTAAGACTTCTATTGATGCGCCGGTGAAAACAGGTTCAGTAGGGAATTTATAATTTGTATTCTGTTCTGAAATCGTATTGGGATTTCCTGAATTTGGAAAAGTTCCCGTCGTGTGGTTCGGCAAAGCATTGCTGATTATTGAACGTACAGATTCATTTACATCAACTGTCACCTTCGTGCCGAACTGATCATCGGAGAACGTGTAGGATCCGAGAAAAGCCGAAACTGTTTCTTTCGTATCACTGTTTGACCGGTCAATGTTTTCTGACGGGCTGGGTGCAGAAGCTGTAGATCCAGTTGTGATGCTA
>MDTA01189125.1_pt1 | contig 34681 bp, 27 predicted proteins | sample 811151 | NCBI WGS metagenome assembly MDTA01 (sample SAMN05326648, study PRJNA326480) | marine metagenome | isolation source: seawater | place: Indian Ocean: South | collected 2010
ACCTTGATGCCCATTTCTTTTGCTTCCGGGGACATGTAGGAGGGCCAGCTCCAGGCTGCAACCATCACGTGCACCTTGAGGTTATCGGCCCGCAGCCCCATGCCCTCGGAACCCAGAAACGCCATCGGGCGGAGATAAGCTTCATCCAGGTTGTTCTCCCGCACTGCCGCACACTGGGCGGCATTCAGCTCCTCCTTACTGAACGGCATCTTCATGTTCAGAATGTGAGCCGAACGGAACAGTCGATCGGTATGCTCTTTCAAGCGGAAAATAGCCGGACCGTTCGCGGTATTGTAGGCCCGCACACCTTCAAAACAGCCAAGGCCGTAATGCAGGGTGTGAGTCAGGACGTGCGTCTTGGCTTCCCGCCAGGGAACCATTTCACCATCCAGCCAGATAACGCCATCGCGATCAGCCATCGACATTCTTCATTGCTCCTAAAAAAAGCGTTTTTCGGGGGAACCGGCATTCTAGCAGGAAAATCTGCCGGAATTGAATTTGCCTCAGGCATCAATCATCACTTTTTTCCACATGGCGCGGATGTAGTCACGCTCCTCTGTAAAGGCATCGCCTTCCACCTGGCTATTGAGATTCTGAAGCGCCCGTCGATGGATGGTCGAGCGAAGCGCGATGAAGGTTTCCCGGAGCTTCTCGGCATCTTCCACAGCCATCACACCGGCGCGGCCGAGCTCTTCCATCTGGCGAATATTGTCGGACCACTGGGTCAGCTCCGGATGCTCGGCACACCAGGCCAGCATCAGATACTGGACCATGAACTCGATATCGACGATACCACCAGTATCGTGCTTGATATGGAACACCTCGGCCTGCCGGTTTTCGGGTGTGGCGAGGCTGGCGCGCATTTTCTCACGCATGTCGACCACCTCTTTGCGAAGCTTTTCACGGTCGCGGGATTGGCAAAGAATATCGTGGCGGATGGATTCAAAGGCTTCGAGAGTTTCACTGCAGCCAGCGACACCCCGGGCGCGTGCCAGCGCCTGATGCTCCCAGGTCCAGGCATCTTCCCGCTGATATTTTTCAAACGCCTGTAATGTGCTTACCAGAAGCCCCGAGTTGCCAGAGGGCCGCAAGCGCATATCAACCTCGTAGAGTTGGCCTGACGGAGTCTGAGTATTGAGGATGTGAACAATCCGTTGACCCAACCGGGTGTAGAAGACCGCGTTATCGATGGGCTTTTCGCCATCGGTCGCCAGCTCCGGATCAGCCTGATGCACAAATACCAGATCAAGGTCGGAGGTGTAGCCAAGTTCAATCCCACCCAACTTGCCATAACCAATGATGGCGAAATCGGTCTCACAGGCGGAACCATCTTTCCTTCTTGGGTAGCCATGGCGGCTGACCAGATTGGCGAAGGCCACGTCCACGACGTGGTCCAGAACCACCTCTGCGATCCAGGTCAGATAATCACTGACCTTCATCAACGGCAACGTGCCTTTTAGCTCCGATGCCGCTACCCGCAGAATGTGGGCCTTCTTGAAATGCCGCAGCGACTCCATCTGCTCTTCCAGATCCTCAAACGGAATCCGCAACATCTGCTGGCGCAGATCATCCTGCAACTCTGCCTTTGCAGGCGGACTGTAAAGGCTCTCGGCGTTAAGGAGTTCATCCAGCAACAGCGGCGTTTCTGCGAGCTGCCGGGCGATCCAGGGGCTCTCACTGCACAACCGGACCAACTGGGTACAGGCGCCCGGGTTCTCAATCAGCAACACCATATAGGCGGTTCGACGGAGGATGGCCTCGACCAGCTGCAACACCCTCGACAGAGTTTCGGAGGGGTTATCGACCTGGGTAAGCGCCTCAAGCAGCATAGGCATGAACTGATTGAGCCGTCTTCTCCCCTGGGTCTGAAGGTTCTGTACGGTCCGGTTGTCACGTAGATCCGCCAGTTCCGCCAACGTATTCTCGGGGGCTTCATAGCCACGGGATTTCAGCCAGTCGACGGCTGCGCCCTCTTCCATTTCAGCGAGCCAGAGTTCGAACCAGCCTTCTTCAAGCGACTTCTCATCGTCCTCCTCTTCTTCCTCGGTGGCGATGATATTGGCAAAATGGGTGGCCACGCGTGCCCTGTGCTCGGTGAGACTTTGCTCACACGCCTGCCAGGTCTCGAACCCCATGATTGTGGCAACCCGTGCCCTGGACAGCTCATCCTCCGGCAGAAGTTGAGTCTGCTTGTCTTCCATACCCTGAAGCGCATGCTCCAGGTTCCTCAGGAACACATAGGCTTCGCGCAGCTCACGCACCACCGATGAAGGCAACAGCTCCAATTCCTCGAGTTCCTTCAGGATGACCAGCAGTTCCCGCTGCTGAAGCTCCCGATCCCGCCCACCACGAATGAGCTGGAATGCCTGGACCACAAACTCAATTTCGCGGATACCGCCGCTACCAAGCTTGATGTTATTTTCGAGTCCCTTTCGGCGCACCTCCCGACCGATCATGGCTTTCATGCTCCGGAGGGACTCGAAGGCGCTGAAATCGATGTACTTGCGATAGACAAAAGGACGCAGGCTCTCCATCAGAACCTGGCCGGCCCTCTGGTCGCCCGCCACCACACGGGCCTTGACCATGGCATAGCGCTCCCAGTCACGGCCCTGGTCCTGGTAATAGGTCTCCAGTGCCGCGAAACTCAGAGCCAGAGCACCGCTCTGGCCATAGGGCCGAAGCCGCATGTCCACACGGAAGACAAAGCCGTCCGCCGTTATCTGATCCAGTGCCTGGATCAGCCGCTGCCCCAACCGCACAAAAAACTGCTGATTATCCAGTGAGCGACGCCCGCCAACAGTCTCCCCCTTGCTTGGAAAGGCGAAAATGAGGTCGATGTCCGAGGAAACGTTCAACTCCCGGCCACCCAGTTTACCCATGCCAAGGACCACCATTTTCTGGTCTGCTTCCTTGCCGGTCACCGGATCAGCCCCGCGAGGTGTGCCATATTGCTGGCAGGCGTCGCTGTAAAGCCAGCTGAGGGCGCCATCAATACAGATATCGGCGAAGGCGCTGGTCGCCGCCATGGTTTCTGCCAGATCCGCCCACCGCATCAGATCCCGCCAGATAATCCGGAACTGGGACTCCATGCGGAACTGCCTGAGGGCCGAATGCAGCGCCGATTCGCTATCGACCTCGGAGAGATAATCCTGCCAACGATCTTGCAGGTATTCAGGGGTGGTCGGCTCCGACAGCGAACGGGAAACCACCAGGGCCTGAATCTGCCCGGCATGGCGCTCCAGTGTCTGGCGCAGGAAAAGGCTGCGGGAGATTGCCGTAGCCACCACCGCGTCATCCATACCTTCCGCTGAGGTTAACCAGGCCGGAACTCCCTCCGGAAACACCGATTTCCAGCACCCTGCGACATCATCCGCCAGCGGTTTCGGAAGGCTGTGCCACGGCTCGGACATAATGCAAACCCCTGTCTCTCTGTTATATTTCCGGTACTGTATAACGAACTTCCCCGCAACTGAACAGGCCGCCGACACGGATGCAACGAAACCGCCGCCCACTGAATCCGGAACATCAGGAAACCCATCTGCCCATGGGCGGCCTGATTCGGAGCCGGATGAAGCGCCTGTTCGCAATACTGGGCGTGCTGCTTTCGGTACAGGTTCTGATCATCTGGGCAGCCGAAGACCTTTCATTATTTGAAGCTGCCTGGCTGACAATGACCACACTGGTCACCGTTGGCTATGGGGACTATGCGCCCCAGACCATGATCGGTCGGTTCAGCACGATTGTGCTGATGTTTATTACCTCAATTACATTGCTGACACTGATCGTCAGCGACTATATCGAGTACCGGTTCTATCGACGGGAACGGATTCTCACAGGAAGGTGGATCTATAAAATGAATGACCACATCATTATTGTTAACACGCCCCAGTGCGGGGGCGAGCAGTATTTCATGAGGTTTGCTTCCCAGATTCGGGAAATCCCGGGCTATGAAACCATTCCTATCATGATACTGACTCGCCAGTTTCCGATGGGACTGCCCACAGAACTCTCCGACATTGGAGTCGTGCACCATCACGGTGCAGGGTTCGACCCCGAGGCGCTAAAAGCAGTTCACGCCGGCAGTGCCAGACATATCATCGTGCTCGCAGCAGACGAAGCAGACCCCTATTCAGATAGCCTGACTTTCGACATCGCTCATCGATTGACGGAGTTGAATCTCGGCAGTCACACCATTGTCGAATGCGTCAACGACCAGAACCGGGGACGCTTCAAGGCGCTCGGTGTGAGGACCATCATCCGCCCTGTTCGAACTTATCCGGAAATCATGGTGCGTTCCGTGGTTGCGCCCGGCTCGGAAAAGGTTCTGGAGGATCTTTTCAACTACGAGCACGACCATCCCCATAGGTACGAGCTGAAGCTGGACGACCTGAACTGGGCGGACATAGTCAGCGCCCTGGTGCGTCATGGCATAGGGACTGCGCTCGCTTACATTGATGACGACAATGAAGTCATATGTCATCCGCCGACCAACGAGGAAATTGAAGGCAAGGGATTGATTGTGCTTGTTAAATCCACTGACACACCAGAGGTGTCAGTAGTGGAGGAAGCCCTGGAGCGATACCGGGTTTTCCTGAAGCAGTGGCGAGCCCACTCCGCCGCTCAGGAAACGGGCGAAGCAGAGCCAGAAAAAAACAAGTCTCCCGGCTAGAAACCACCGGGCTCCACAATCCGCCAGCTACTGCCCCGCACTGGCCAGCTGCAACTGGAGAACACCCAGCTGTGTGGCGTTTTCGGAAAGATCACGAACCGTCGATCCGCGAGCCAGCTCAGCGACCACACGCTCCCAAAGCTCCTCGCACCCCGCGGCAGCAGCTACATTTGCTACTTGCGAAAGATCCAAACGGTCGACTGGGAAGGGCTCGTCAAGCAGCCAACAGCTCCCCAACGCCTGAAGGAACTCGGTTACGGTTAGCGGTTCAGTCTTGCAAACAATCTCCGGGCGGTAGAGGCTCGCAAGAAAATACCCCTGCTCGGCCTTACTGACGAGATTCAGAAAAACGGGAACTTCCCGGGCCAGTTCAAGTGCCCGAGCGACCAAATGCCTGCCTTCACCGCTTTTCAGCTCAAACTCCACCTCGTGCAGTGGCCACCTGGCTTCATTGCCAGCCACACTGCCAGAATCGACGGCGATCTCGATGACACTCTGCCCCTCTTCCAACCAGAGCACGTTACGCTGGAAGTTGGTTTCAAACACCACCTGCAGACTGCCGAGATCCAGATCGGTATTCAGCGGTGTGTCTTCCAGAAGCGACAAATCCAGATCCGGACCTGATACCGGCCACTCCCACTCTTCGCGCCGGTGGGCGCCATCAACGAATTCACCCCGGGTTTTCAGAGTCTGGATGTAGTCATTACCGGCTTTGCGGATTCTCAAAGTGGCTTTGGCGCGATTCAAGTCGGCTTTGGGGGTGTCGAAATAGCGATTGACCAGGGATTTGTTTTTTCCAGGTCGAACCTCGGGGCGGGCTGAAAGCCACTGCAAAGCCTGCGCCTGGGCAGCTTCAGAAACACTGAGCTTGATTTCCAGTTCGGTTGCCATTTCCACGACCTTTTCTCATGTTCATAATCGCAAGAACCGGCGACCCTGAGGTCGCCGGTTTTCATACTACAGGATTAGCCGGTTGGCTGATCAGAAATAGTAGACAGCACCAACTGCTGCAATAGACTGCTCGTCGCCAGAGGCGCCTTCCAGGCTGTACTCGTTAGCTGCGTCTGAACCAGACAGGTAGCCTTCGAAGTAAACGTACATATGATCAGACACGCTGTGCAGAGCCTGCAGGATTACGGTGTCTTTCTTGTCGCCAGAAGCATCGTCCTCCAGCATCTGGTAAGACAGAGCGAACTGGTTCGCGCCCATGGTGTACACACCCATTACGCCAACGATGTCGTTTACGTCTTTGCGGGTCTGATATTCGCCAATCACGCTGAAGTCGCCAGCACTGTAGGTCGCAGTCAGACCGTAGCTGTTTTCGTTGTTACCAGCAGAGCCGTCGTTACTATCCATACCGACTGATACTTCAAGCGCATCTACAGCATAGGTTGCAACCAGCTGGTAGGGGTAAGATTTTTCACCGCTAGTTGATTGCTCTTCAAGTGCAAAACCAGAAGGTGAGTTAGGATCAGCGACAAGCGCTGTAGAAGTAGCGGATTCACCGTCACCATTAACCTGAACCGCTGCCGACAGAGTCACCCCGCCGAAAGACGGAGACATGTACTGAACCAGATCGCCTTCGCCGGTCTCGTAGTTGCCGAAGATATCTGAACCCACTTCGTGGAAATTGCCGATCTTGACGATGGCACTTTCATAAACAGAGTCGTCAGAGCCAACCCAGATTTGACCAAAGTGGTCGCCCCTAACACCGATATAAGCTTCATCCAGAGAGTCGATACCGCTGCTGCTGGACTTGTCGTCAGCATTGATGCCTTCCAGCTCCAACTTGAAGAAGCCGGTGATGCCCGGAGCAATTTGGTGGTCGTGCTTAACGCCCAGAGTGGAACCGTTGTCAGCGTGCTCAACCTCGGAGCCACCGCCATCAACGTTGGTGTGCTTCAGCACGTACTGGATGTTGCCGTATACAGAAGGCATGGAGTCCATCTTGGCCGCCAGCTCGGACGCTGACATTTCAGCCTGTGCGAAAACACTGCCAGAGAAGGTGGCGGCTGCAATAGCAGATGCGATGAGCGTTTTTTTCATGTTGCGTCTTCCTTTTTGAGTTAACTCAGGTTTTAGCGACGGGTTCTTATCCCGATTTTGTAAGGCTTCACCAGTCAGGCTGGATGAGGCCGTTTCTGCATTACCCCTGCGTCAGCTTGATGACACACAAGTAACTTTTCTTCTTCGAATAAATCTGAAACACTCCAGGACCATACAGCTCAATCACTTACAGAACCTTCCTAAAGTGCTGAATAATGGAGGTTTTTTAAACAATCATTCTCATTTTGCAAATTAACTGCGCTGCATTTTTAGCTCTTTTGGCACCATTGCAGGCCAGCATGACGGCCTGCGCTCGATACTAGTGCAGCGACCTATTCACGCCTTTGTCTATTCTCAAGCATGAAGGTGACAGGCCCGTCATTCGTTAACCCAACCTTCATATCCGCGCCAAACCTGCCTTCCCCTACTCTATCCGGCCCCAGGCGTGAAATCGCGTCTGCCACAAACGATTCGTAAAGCCTGTTGGCGTCATCCGGCCCCGCAGCCAGGGAAAAACCGGGCCTGGTTCCGGAAGACGTATCGGCCGCCAAAGTGAACTGTGGAACAACAAGGAGGGAACCACCGATATCCAGCAGGCTGCGATTCATCCGCCCGGCATCATCGGGAAACACACGGTAAGTGAGGATTTTTCGGCAAAGTTCCCTTGCCTCACGCTCGCTATCTCCTTTTTCGACGCCCAGTAACAGCAAAAGGCCTTTGTCGATCGAGGCTAACTGCTCACCGCCCACGGTAACACTGGCTTGCGAAACTCGCTGGATCAATCCTTTCATCAACTGCCTTGAGGACGATTGAACAGGTCAAAATTAAAATCGGGCAAGAGTGTATCCATGCCAATTTCCGGCAGCAACCCTCAAAACGCAATTCAGCCAGCACTTTTTTCAGTTTTCGCGACAACGGACTCAACACCGCGAATGAGCGCATCGACAATAGCTGGCTCCGATGCAGAGTGGCCCGCATCCCGGATGATCTGGAATTCTGCCTCCGGCCAGGCCTTACTGAGCGCCAGGGCATTATCCAGAGGACAAACCATATCGTAGCGTCCGTGTACGATAATCCCGGGAATGTCCGCCAGGCGGTGCGCATTGCGAAGGATCTGGTCGGGTTCAAGAAAGGCGGCGTTCATGAAATAGTGGCATTCGATCCGTGCCAGCGCGATGGCCACGTGGGGATGGCCGAAATGCTCAACTACCCTGGGGTTCGGATGCAGGGTTGCACACTTACCCTCCCAGATTGACCAGGCCTTGGCCGCCTGGATCTGCTCGAGCTCGTTGGTACTGGTCAACTTCCGGTAATAGGCCGCCACCATATTATCCCGCTCGGCTTCCGGAATCTGCGCCTCGAAGTCTGACCAGTAGTCCGGAAACACGCGGCTGGCCCCTTCCTGGTAGAACCACAGAATATCACGGGGACGACAGAGAAATATGCCACGCAGAACCAGCCCGGACACTCGTTCCGGATGTGACTGGGCGTAAACAAGGCTCAGGGTCGACCCCCAACTGCCGCCGAACAGAAGCCACTTATCGATACCGAGGAACGAACGTACCGCCTCCATATCCTCAACCAGCTTGTCGGTGCTGTTACCCTCGAGCTCTGCTAGCGGCGTGGAACGGCCGGCACCGCGCTGATCCATAAGAATAATCCGGAACCGCTCGGCATCGAAAAACCGCCGGTGATAGTCCTCGCACCCACCCCCCGGGCCACCATGAACAACGAGAACCGGCATCCCGTCGGGGTTTCCACTTTCTTCAACGTAGAGTTCATGAGGTGGATCAACGGCAATACGGTGCTGGGCATTGGGCTTGATTTCCGGGTACAGGCTGAGCATGAAGCGCTCCGTTTAAAGGATTTACCCGGAGTTTAGCTTAAGCGAAAAGAAAGAGGCATTCCGTAGAGGGGAGTACAAAAGGAAATGGGGTCAGATGAAGACTTTCATCTGACCCCATAAAGACGTTACTTCTTGCTGGCGCGCTTACGCTCGTTCTCGGTCAGAAGCTTCTTGCGCAGCCGGATGGACTTCGGCGTCACTTCCACCAGCTCGTCGTCGTCAATGAACTCCAGCGCCTGCTCAAGCGTGAACTTGATGGGGGGCACCAGGCCGATGACTTCATCCTTGCCGGAGGCACGCATGTTGTCGAGCTTTTTGGCCTTGGTGGGGTTCACCACCAGGTCGTTGTCCCGGCTATGAATACCACACAGCTGCCCTTCATAGATCTCCTGACCCGGATCCAGGAACAGTTTGCCGCGGCTCTGCAGGGTTTCCAGCGAGTAGGTCAGCGCGGTACCCGTAGCCATCGACACAATGACGCCGTTCTGGCGGCTGGTAACGTCCCCAACCTTGATCGGGCCATAGTGGCTGAACGTGGACGTAAGGATGCCGGTACCTGAGGTCATGGTCAGGAAGGTATTCCGGAAACCAATCAGGCCGCGAGCGGGAATGGTGTAGTCCAGACGCATGCGGCCCTTGCCATCCGGCACCATGTTGGTCAGGTCGCCCTTGCGCAGCCCCATTTGCTCCATGACAGCACCCTGATGCTGCTCTTCGATATCCACGATAACGTTCTCGTACGGCTCCTGCTTTTCACCGTCCACTTCCTTGATAACCACTTCGGGGCGGCCAACGGCCAACTCAAAGTTTTCGCGTCGCATGTTCTCGATCAGAACTGAGAGGTGCAATTCGCCACGACCGGACACCTTGAACTTGTCGGCAGAGTCGCCTTCCTCAACACGCAGCGCAACGTTATGCAGCAGTTCTTTTTCCAGACGCTCCTTGATGTTCCGGCTGGTAACGTACTTGCCTTCCTTGCCGGCAAACGGCGAATCGTTGACCTGGAAGGTCATGGATACGGTCGGCTCATCCACCGTCAGTGCTGGCAGCGCTTCAACGTTGGCCTGGTCACAAAGGGTGTCGGAGATGAACAGCTCATCCATACCGCTGACACAAACGATGTCGCCAGCCTGGGCTTCGTCTACCTCGACACGCTGCAGACCGGAATGCCCCATGATCTTTAGGATTCGGCCGTTGCGCTTTTTGCCGTTGGCGCCAATAGCGGTTACCGGCGAATTGGTTTTGATCTTGCCGCGCATGATACGGCCGATGCCGATCACGCCGAGGAAGCTGTTGTAATCCAGCTGGGAAATCTGCATCTGGAACGGGCCGTCCGGGTCGACATTGGGTGCCGGGACATGGTCAACAATCGCCTGGAACACGGCATTCATGTTGTCATCCAGCTTTTCGTGATCCAGCCCGGCAATACCGTTCAGGGCGCTGGCGTACACAATCGGGAAGTCCAACTGCTCGTCAGTGGCGCCCAGGTTGTCAAACAGGTCGAATACCTGATCCACAACCCAATCCGGACGGGCGCCAGGACGATCGATCTTGTTAACCACAACGATCGGACGCAGCCCCGCGGCAAACGCCTTCTGGGTAACGAAGCGGGTCTGGGGCATGGGGCCGTCGATGGAATCAACAACCAGCAGCACGCAATCCACCATGCTCATGACCCGCTCAACTTCACCGCCGAAATCTGCGTGGCCCGGTGTGTCGACAATATTGATGTCGTAGCCATTCCATTTCAGAGCGGTGTTTTTCGCCAGGATGGTAATGCCCCGCTCTTTTTCCTGATCATTGGAATCCATGACCCGCTCGCTATCGAGCTCTTTGCGCTCCAAAGTGCCTGACTGGCGCAAAAGCTGGTCTACGAGCGTGGTTTTACCATGGTCAACGTGGGCGATAATGGCGATATTACGAAGTTTCTCAATCACAAAAATATTCCTGCGGCATGCACTCAATGACCTGAGAAGGTCGTTCGCAGGGGGAATCCCAGCACATGCCGTCTCAAATCCGTAAAATGAACTCATTCACCGGAGCTGGCTGCCCGGCACCCTGCACGGTGCTTTCCGATCATGGACCTGAAAATGACAGGGTGAAAAATGAAGCGGCGCGCAGTATAGCGAAAAGTCTGTGTCGTTAATATGAAGAAAAACGCCTATTCTTCATACAGCGGGCGCGCACCTCATTGGGGCGACCACCTCATAAATGCACCAACAAGGTGCACCATTTGGCTGCAGGTTTTCGGTGGAGGGCGCATCATTTCCTTCTAATATGCCCCAAACCCTTGCAGTTGCGCCGTTCTGGAGCATGCCCTAAAAATTGGCAAGCGCCTTGCTTTATCGAAATCAGCCGAAATTTACAGGTAAGACGCAACGGCATTTGCTAAGCTGCGCAAACCTGAGAAACAGATCGGAACCCGATAAACCGGGCGATCCGGCGCCACGAACATGAATACAGCCGCCTGTGCGGTATAACTTACGGAGCATGCACAATGTCCAAGACAGTTGATTTGATCAAAGAACACGAAGTCAAATGGGTTGACCTGCGCTTCACTGACAGCCGCGGTAAAGAGCAGCACGTTACACTGCCTGCCACCGAAGTGGATGAAGACTTTTTCGCAGACGGCAAGATGTTTGACGGCTCCTCAATCGCGGGCTGGAAAGGCATCAACGAATCCGACATGATCCTGATGCCGGACGACGAAACCTCCGTTCTTGATCCCTTCACCGAAGAAACCACTGTCAACATCACCTGCAACATCGTAGAGCCTTCTACCATGCAGGGTTATGAGCGTGACCCGCGTTCCGTTGCTCGCCGTGCCGAGGAATACCTGAAGTCCACCGGCATCGCCGATGGCGCGCTGTTCGGCCCGGAGCCGGAGTTCTTCGTGTTTGATTCCGTGAAGTGGAATGTAGACATGCAGGGCGCTTCTTACCATATCCACTCTGAGGAAGCCGCCTGGGTATCCGGCGAAGATTTCGACCGCAACAACATCGGTCACCGCCCGGGCGTTAAAGGCGGCTACTTCCCGGTTCCGCCGGTGGACAGCCTGCACGACCTGCGTGGCGCCATGTGTGCCGCCATGGAATCCATGGGCCTGGAAATTGAAGTACACCACCACGAAGTCGGTACTGCCGGCCAGTGTGAAATCGGCGTTGGCGCCAACACCCTGACCCGCAAGGCTGACGAAGTACAGATTCTCAAGTACTGCGTACACAACGTGGCCCACGCCTACGGCAAAACCGCCACCTTCATGCCCAAGCCGGTGGTTGGTGACAACGGTTCCGGCATGCACGTACACATGTCCCTGAGCAAAGACGGCAAGAACCTGTTCGCAGGCGACAGCTATGCCGGCCTGAGCGAAGCGGCACTGTACTATGTTGGTGGTGTTATCAAGCACGCCAAGGCCATCAACGCCTTCACCAACCCGGCAACCAACAGCTACAAGCGCCTGGTTCCGGGCTACGAAGCACCGGTTATGCTGGCCTACTCCGCCCGCAACCGTTCGGCCTCCATCCGTATCCCGTACGTGAACAGCCCGAAGGCGCGTCGTATCGAAGTTCGCTTCCCTGACCCGGCGGCCAACCCGTACCTGGCGTTCGCGGCGCTGATGATGGCCGGCCTGGACGGCATCCAGAACAAGATCCACCCTGGCGATGCCATGGATAAGGATCTGTACGACCTGCCGAAGGAAGAGGCGCTGAGCATTCCGAAGGTTGCCGAAACCCTGTCTGAAGCCCTGGACTGCCTGGAAGCGGACCACGAGTTCCTGACCCGTGGCGGCGTATTCACCGAGGACATGATCGCGGGCTACGTGGATCTGAAGCGCGGTGAAGTCGAGAAGCTGAACATGACCACTCACCCGGTCGAGTTCGATCTGTACTACTCCTGCTAATATCTCTCTTTAGAGAGAAAGCAGACAAGCCCCGCCCTCGTGCGGGGCTTTTTTTTGAGCAAAAGCACAGTGCCTGCAGCCCTTAACGATATGTAACCAACATCCGGGGCTGCAGACGTTGAAAAGACCCCGGGCGCCACCGATAATCGGGGAAACCCAATAACAGGTGAGCTTATGAATCCAAAGTCTGGATTGGTTACCGGCCTTCTGTTTTTTCTGGCGATTCCGGTCTCGGCCGAGGTTTATCGCAACGTTGATGCCTACGGCAACGTCACCTATTCTGACGAGCCCAGCGAAGGCGCTGAAGCGGTAGAGGTCAAGCCGGTCACGACGATCACCCTGCCCAAGCCAGAGGCTGTGCAGGAAACCGAAAAGCTTCGTGAAGAAGTTCAGCGAGAAGGCGCTGCCTACGAAAGTCTGTCCTTCGCCTATCCGGATAACAACCAGGCGTTCTACAGTGGCAGCGGCGATGTCCAGTTCGAGGTGCGCAGCACCCCCGGCCTCCAGCCCGGCCACAAATACGAAGTGACCCTGGACGGGCAGCCTGTCGGGCAAAGCACCTCCGGCTCAATCACCGTCAACAACGTGTTTCGTGGAACCCATGAAGCCCGGGTCCATATCGTGGATGAAAACGGGGTTCAGGTAAAAACCGGCTCACCGATTACCTTCACGGTTCACCGTCCTTCCGCTCTGAACTAGCCAAGCCGCCCACATATCCGCACCATTTTGGTGCGATCGCACCAAAAAGCAGCCATACTCTGATCAGCAACGGGGCGCATTTTCCGGACTGATCAGAGGCTTTCTTTCCATTTGCACCAGCTTACGGCACTTTTCCGCGCCAATGTCCCCTTTTGCCCGCACTTTGCTCATTCATTTGTGAACCTGGCTAAAGTGGTTCGCTTTTTGCAAAACTCCGGAGGTCACACTTTGTCGAACCAACGGGATTCACGCATGGCATTGCCTTCGGCCCAGCAAAACGGATACAAGAGCATTCTCGACAGCCTGACTACGGCCGTCCTGGTGCTCGAGGATAATCTGAGCATTCAGTATCTTAATCCGGCCGCCGAAAGCCTGTTCGAAACCAGCATGACCCGAAGCCAGGGCCAGCCCTTCCAGGACATTCTGGTCGAGTCCGAAGACGCCCTGAAAACCCTGTTTGCCGCCGTCCGTAACGGGCAATCCTACACTCGCCGCGAAGCCGAGTTTCTGCTCGCCAGCGGCTCCCGACTCACTGTGGATTATTCCGTAACGCCCATCAGCCTGGAACCAACAGAACTGCTGATCGAGATTCAGCCACGTGACAGGCTAATGCGGATCAGCCGGGAGGAGGACATTATCTCCCAGCAGGAGACCACCCGCATTCTGGTCCGGGGCATGGCCCACGAGATCAAGAATCCGCTTGGAGGCATCCGGGGGGCGGCGCAGCTTCTCGACCGGGAACTCAATAGCGAAGACCAGCGGGAATACACGCGGGTCATCATTGACGAGGCGGACCGCCTCAGAAGCCTGGTTGACCGGATGCTGGGCCCCAACAAGGCACTGAAGCTGGCGCCGACCAACATCCATGAAATCCTGGAAAGAGTGGGCACCCTGCTTGAGGCGGAAAGCAAAGGGCGACTGAATTTCGAACGGGATTACGACCCCAGCATTCCCGAGTTCAAGGGCGACAAGGAACAACTCATTCAGGCGTTCCTGAATATTGCCCGGAACGCTATGGAGGCGGCCTTCGAAAACCAGGGCGGTCACAGCTCTGAAGAGTCTCCGACCATTACCTTCCGCACCCGCACCCTGCGTCAGTTCACCATTGGCAACCGCCGCCACAAACTGGTGTGTCGGGTCGACGTGATCGACAACGGACCCGGAATTCCGCCGGAGCTGGTGCAGAACATTTTCTATCCGATGATCAGTGGCCGTGCCAGTGGCACCGGTCTGGGGCTTTCCATTACCCAGAGCATCATCGGCCAACACCGCGGACTGGTTGAATGCGAAAGCGAACCAGGCCGAACCGACTTCATCATCTTCCTGCCTCTGGAGGACACCCCATGAGCCAACCGGCGAACGTCTGGATCATAGACGACGACCGTAGTATTCGCTGGGTGCTGGAGCGCGCCCTTAACCAGGCCGGTATGCAGCCCCGAGTTTTTGACAGTGGTGAAAGCATCATGATGCGGCTGGAACACGAACAGCCGGATGCCATCGTAAGCGATATCCGGATGCCGGGCGTCGACGGCATCACCCTGCTATCCCAGATTGTGGACGTTCACCCGGACGTGCCCGTCATCATCATGACCGCGCACTCGGATCTGGAAAGCGCGGTAACCAGCTACCAGACCGGTGCGTTCGAATACCTGCCCAAACCGTTCGATGTGGATGATGCGGTCGCGCTGGTAAAACGTGCCGTTGCCCATAGTCACGAGAAGCGGGCCAGTGGTGAGCCTCAGGCCGAGATGGCCCAGCGAAACGCCGAAATTATTGGTGAAGCACCGGCCATGCAGGAAGTTTTCCGGGCGATTGGCCGGCTGTCCCACTCCAATATTACCGTGCTGATCAACGGCGAGAGCGGCACAGGCAAGGAGCTGGTGGCCCAGGCACTGCATAACCACAGCCCCAGGGCCAACCACCCGTTCATTGCCCTGAACATGGCCGCCATCCCCAAAGATCTGATTGAATCCGAGCTGTTTGGCCACGAAAAAGGCGCCTTTACCGGCGCCGGCGCCGCCCGTCAGGGCCGGTTCGAGCAGGCCAACAGCGGCACATTGTTCCTGGACGAAATCGGTGACATGCCCGCCGACACCCAGACCCGCCTGCTGCGGGTACTGGCCGATGGCGAATTCTACCGGGTAGGCGGCACCACCCCCATCAAAGTGGATGTGCGCATCATCGCCGCCACACACCAGGATCTGGAAAAACTGGTGCGGGCCGGCAGCTTCCGCGAAGACTTGTTCCATCGCCTGAACGTAATCCGCGTACACCTGCCCAAACTGGCTGAACGCCGGGAAGACATCCCCAAACTGATGCAGCACTTCCTGAAACGGGCCGCCAAGGAACTGTCGGTAGAAGCGAAAATACTGCGGCCAGATGCCGAAGAATACCTGACCACCCTGCCCTGGCCCGGCAACGTGCGCCAGCTGGAAAACACCTGCCGCTGGCTGACCGTAATGGCCAGTGGCCGGGAAATCCACGTAGACGACCTGCCCCCGGAACTCCTGCACCAGGCGGAAAGTGAGCACAGCGCCACTGGCCAGACCTGGCAGGAAGGCCTGAAAAACTGGGCGGAACAGGAACTGAAACGCGGCAAGAAATCGATCCTGGACACCGCCGTGCCGGAGTTCGAGAAGATCATGATCGAGGTGGCCCTGAAGCACACCGGCGGGCGCCGCCGGGATGCCTCCGTGCTGCTTGGCTGGGGCAGGAATACGCTGACCCGGAAGATCAATGAGCTGAAAATCGATTCTGCTGAGGACTCGGAAGACTAAGCAGCCGTTACTCCTGGGAAACGGATGCCGCTGGCTGCGTGCAGATTTGAACCAGCCCGGCATCAATGGCGAAGAAGACCAGCTTCGCCATCGACTCGATTCCAAGGCTGCTCTTAATGGCGGTCACCGTATTGGCCACGGTTTTCTTTTCGATTGCCAGGGCATGGGCAATTTCATCATTGCTTAACCCGCGAGCCAGCATGGAAAACACTTCAAACTGGCGGCGCGTCAACTGCTGCAATTTTGCGGACTCGGAGGCCTGATCGTTGAACGACGACTTCATGATCAGATCGTACTCGACAAAAATTTCACCTTCGGCAACGCGCTGAACCGCCTTGATCAGGGTATCGGTGTCGCAGGACTTGGTGATATAGCCCATGGCGCCCACCTGAAGGGCACGTTTAACGATAGGCACTTCGTTGTACATACTGAAGAAGAGTATTCGGGCGTCTTTCTGGGCTTCCAGAATTCGGGCCGCTGCTTCTATGCCGCTGATGCCCGGCAAGCCTACGTCCATAATAATCAGATCCGGCTGATGCCTCCTGCTGAAGTCGCAGGCTTCCTCCCCAGATGCAGCCTCCATAATTTCGCAGGGTTCCAAGGCCATCGATAACAGGCTGGCATAACCCTGTCGCACCACCGCATGATCATCCGCAATCAGAATTTTCATCTCGGACTCTTTTGTTGTTGGTATTCACCCGCCAAGATTATCACAACCCCCTCGGGCGTTTGTTCCCCCCTGACACGAAAAAAGCTCCGGCCGCAGAGCGGCCGGAGCATCGGAAGAAAAATGCCGGGAAAAGGAAGGAAACCCGGCCAAGCGATATGACTAACCGAGGGTCATATCAAAACCTCACTGTTGCGCCAGCAACAACCGTTCTCGGAGCGCCGGGGCGGATGCCGTCCTGCACATCCGAGATATACAGCTTGTCTGACAGGTTGCGCCCCTGAACCCACAAGGTTGCATCCGTGGTGGTTGGCAACTTGTAGCTTGCCCGTGCCGAGAACAGGGTACGGCTCGGCACCTTGCCCGCCTCGCCGTCGGAGGTCAGCTCACGGGTATTTTCGATATCACTGTAGAAGGACCCCAGATGGCTGACAGTGGCGCTCAAGTGCCAGCCGGCCATGTGATCCATCCCAACGGTGAAGCTGCCTGCCCGGGTCGGGATTTCAGGTACCCGATTGTCGTCCAGGGGTCCGGTGGTGAAACGGGCATCGGTGTAATTCAGCGCAGCTTCGGCGAACAGGTTGTAATCCGCCAGATAGAAGGCAGAGGAATCGATTCTGGCGCCGACATCGACGCCGGTACTGCGCGAATCCGCTGCGTTTACAAACAACGCATCGCCGAATTCGTCCACATCATCACGAATCAACGTGTCCTTGATGCGATTGTGGAACACAGCTGCATCGAGGCTGACGCCTTTGATTGCGCTGGTACGGACACCCAACTGGCTGTTCACGCCGGTTTCCGGGGTGAGCGGAAACTCATCCGAGCGAGCCGAGGCAGGCGCATAACCGCGATGGATGCCGGCGTAGATCTCTGATTGCGCAAACCCTGTGTAAAGCAGGCTGATCCCAGGCAGGAACAATGAGTTGGAATCCTTTTCCCGAACACCTTCGTCACTGCTACCAGGGCGAAACACCGTGTCTTTGTATTGGTTGTAGGTTTCATAACGAAGGCCCGGGGTCACCGTCCAATCACCAAAGCTCATGCTATTCTGGATATATCCGGAAACCGCCTCGGCATCGTATTCCACCAGGCGCCCGTCACGGGTGTAACCGTCCTCGCCAGAGACCGCCAACAAACGGCCGCGGTTGCCCTCATCCAGCTTCTCACCCGGCAGGCCAACAGGGCGGCGGTCCTCAAAGTTATGGTTTTCGTAGCGTACGCCGGTCTGGATACGATGGGTCAGCCCAAGCGCTTCAATGTTGGCCCACTCCAGTCGGCTCTCAACCCCCAGGTTCTCATAACGGCGATCCCGGCCTTCCATCACGCCGCCGTCTGCAGGTGCCGTGCCGCGAGTCTGGAAACGCGGGCGGTCCAGGTCTGTAAAGAAGACTTTACTGGACACGCTGACATCGTCCGTCACCTGCAGGTTATGGGTCAGGTCGTACTTCAGGTAGTTCACCGAAATGTTGTTATCTTCGCGCCCCTCATCGAAACGGCTCTTGTTGCGGGGCGCGTCACGATACTCCTGCAGAGAAAGATTCGCTTCGTCGTAACCATCGCTGCGCTCACGCAAGTAGGTCACAGACGCCGCCAGCTGGTTGCGTTCATTGACCTGCCATTCCAGGCCAGTGTAGAAATCGTCGTACTGATGCTCTTCCACATCAAAGGTTCCGTCAGCACGCTTGCCGGTGTAGGAAAACACCATGCCGACATCGCCTTCAGTGCGGCGATGGTGAATATGCTGCTGGACGGTGTCCTGGTTGCCCACGCCCACTTCGATGACGGTTTCCGGCACCGGGGTCGGTTTCAGGTTACGGAAATTGACGATGCCGTGGTTGTTCAGAGGGCCGTGGACAATCTGCCCGGCGCCCTTGTAGACCTCAACGCGCTCCAGGCGCTCCAGCGGCGGGGTGTAATGCGCACCGGAATCGAGATATGCACTGTTGTTGATCGGCGTGCCGTCTTCGAGCAAGAGCACCTTACGGGAACGACGCGGCGGTGCACCGCGAACACCAATACCGGAGCGCCGGCCGAGGACATCATCATCAATGGTGCGCACGCCCGGCACAAAGTCCAGGGCATCATGCAGGGTGTAGGGCTTATACACATCGATCTGGTCACGGGTCAGCACGCTCGCGGCACCCGGCATGCCCTCAACAGACGTGGGCACCAGGCTACGCACATCCAGTGCCGGCAGATACACTGCCTCGCCTGTCTGCTGGGCCATCACAATGCCCGGAACGGAAGCCAGAACGGCGAAACGCACCGCGCGGATTATTGGTTTCAACATCAAACTCATCGTATTCCCCTTAGCACAGGTTTTTATTGCTGTTGGGGTAACCTTAGAGTGGGGAGCGATTCGGGAGAACTGAACGATGGAACCTGAGGAGGCCTACTTTGGGTCGGGACATTTTCCCGTTAAAGCCGGGCGTTACCGCAGGGAGAAGGCGACGGGCAAGGTCACCGTCAACTCGGGCCGGCCATAATCCGCAGGCACTCCGGGTAACGGTACCGCCCTGGACAACATATCCCGCACCTCGTCATCCAGGGGGCGAAAGCCCGCACTCTTTACCACCCGGGCGTCTGCCACCTGGCCTTGCCGGTTAACCGTAAAGGTCACCTCGACCACACCTTCCCGACGCATGCGGCGAGCCGAATCGGGGTAACGTTTATAGCGGTTCAGGTGGCCCAGTAACGCCTGCAGATAACGGGCCTCATCGTTCACCACACCACCGGTATCTGCCTGTGTGGCGGGGGTTGCCGAGGCATCTTCGGCGGGGGCTAAGTTAGGCTCTGAGGTGGGTGCCGGGTCGGCGCCGCTGGTTTCGGGCACCTCCTGCTCTTCTACTTCCCTATCGGGTTCTGACGTTATCGATACTGGCTCGACAGGCTCCGGCTCTGGCTCTGGCGTTGGTTGTGGCTTGAGCTCTGGTTCTGGCAGGGGTTCTGGCTTTGTTTCTGGCGACGGCGCGGGCATGGGGGCCTGCAAGGAATCAGGCTTCTGCAGGGGCTCCTCTTTCGGGGTGGTCTGTACCGGCTCCGGATCAGTATCAGAAGGATTTTCAGCAGGCGACATGTCAGCACTCGCCAGCGTCACAAAAACACCATCGGCCCCTTCATCCGCGGCCACATCCAGCACCGGCTGGTGCGCCAATACACCCTGCACGACCAGAAAGGCTCCGGCATGAAACGCCAGTGCACAGAGCGCACCCGCAAACAGATACCGACGCTTCAAGCCCATCACGGGCTCCGCCGCGTGGACAGGTGCACCGATTCAAACCCTGCTTCCGACACCCAGGCCAACACCGGCTGCCATTGCTCTGCCGTTAACGTCTGATCAATCTTGACCAGCACCGGGGATTGGGAGCGCGCCGCTCCCTCCACACCCCAGCCATCCGCCAATGCCCTCGAGAGCTCGTCGTGCTGGACCGGGGTGCCATTGAGAAAAACCTCACCACCTTCCGTCATCAGAATCTCGACCTGCGCTGACACCTCCGGTTCGCCGGAGTCCATGGCTGGCGGAACAAACGGCAAACCATCAGACGCCCGAATCTGACCGGCCAGCATGAAGAAGATCAGCATCAGAAAGACCACGTTGATCAGCGGTATCAGATGATCGTCATTACTGGCCGCCGGAGCGCTGCCACGTTTGATGTTCATTCTGCCGCCCCAGTGTTCACCGAGACGCTGGCTGCACCCAATCCCCCTACCTTATCGAGCAACCAGACCACCTGTTGTATTGAACTCGCTGGATGGGGTGTGAGGATCACGGATCGGTCGCCTCCAGCGAGCAGGTCACTCAGCTGCCTGTCATCCAGAAACACGAGCGGCTCATCCGGCAGAATTGGTCGGCCATCCGGTGCCATCCCTAGCATCAATGGTGGCTCACCGGAGACCTCTGAGCCCTCGCCCGTCGACACCATCAAGTCGAGACTTTGCCACTGGATAAACGAGGAGGTCAGCATGAAAAACAGCAGCAGAATGAACACCACATCAATCAGTGGTGTCAGACCAATCAGCTTTCGGGAGGGTGCCGCAGGGCGATCAAGCTGCATGGCCCCGCCGCTCATACCTGGCGTTAAGAGGATTAGCCGCCGGCTCAGACACATTCACCGCGCCGGAAGTATTGCCAACCAAGGGTCCGGTAAATACCGCGGTCAGCGCATCTTCCATATCATCCACCAGGCGGTCCGTTTTACGCTCAAGGTAGCTGTGCAACATGACCACGGGAATGGCCACAATCAGGCCCGCAGCCGTGGTCAGCAGCGCCTGCCAGATCCCTCCCGACAGCACCGACGGGTCCACCTGGTTACCCGCCGCCTCCATCTGCTGGAACGCCAGAATCATCCCCATTACCGTACCCAGAAGGCCCAGCAATGGGCTTAGCGTGGCTATGACTTCCAACGGTTTCAGATAACTCTTGAGCGATGCCGAGTGCCGGGACGCCTGGCGAGCCAGCTCCTCCCGAACCAGCGGCGCGTCACCATGGCGCATCACCGAGGCCATGGCACTGGCCACCAATGCCGGCACCGGCTGTTGGCTGGTCATCAAGAGACTGTGGGCGTCACGCACTTGGCCATCCCGCCACAAAGATAGACTGTTCGAAACTTTGGTTTTGGATTGCCAGGTGGCTAAAAGCAACTGCAGGGATTTGCCAACAATCAACGTAACGGCAACCATGGAGAATACCAAAAGAATCGCCACCACCGGCCCGCCAATACCCAGCAGTTCCACCAACCCGGGCGTCAACACACCCATTTCCACCAACGGACTCAACCACTCAGACATCACGTCACCCAATCCCGCGCAAATGGCACTGATTCAACCTGAGCGTGACACAATGCCAGGACCGCATGAACCGCCCTTTGGTCGCCACTTCCCCAACTTTGGTCGTACTACGGAAAGACGCTAGGTGTCCCGACTTGTCCGCTGATACTGTCGAAACGAGTGGATGAGGAGAACAACGCGATGAAATTCTGGATAACGCTACTGGTGGCTGGTGGCATCACACTGCCCTTTCAGGCTCACAGTGAAGGCGACCTGACCAGACAAACGCCCATCGTAGTGGAAGTCGAACTGGGCACGACCGAGGGTGAGATGCGATTCAGCCCATCACACCTCGAATTTGAGACTGGTAAGCTCTACCGGCTGGTGCTGATCAACAACAGCCCCCAGCCACACTATTTTTCCTCCAATGGTATGGCACGCTCGGTATTTACCCGCAAGGCACAAACCTACGCACCCGACGGCCAGCGCACAGCCGAAATCAAAGGCCACATCCATGAAATTGAGGTATTTCCAGGCCACAAGGCGGATTGGTGGTTTGTGCCGGTACAAACCGGAGAGTTCAACGACCTGACCTGCCCGGTAGCCGGTCATCAGGAGGCAGGAATGACCGGCAGCATACGCATTTATTGATAACGCCGGTGGCTCAGTTGGCGGGCACTTCCCGCCAGTAGATGATGCGGTCGTTGCCTCGGTAGACGCCGAAGGTGGCGGTGGCGCGGGGGTTCACCAGAGTATCTTCCTGATTCCAGTCATCCTGCAGCCATACCGGAACGTCCCACTCCAGGGTGGCTTCGCCCCGGTTACCCACAGGCACCAGCTCCAGCGGTGGTGCCGTTCCCAGCTCAAGATCACCGGACAAAGTCGCCAGTTCGGCCATCACACCACCCGGGGCTGTCACAGTGATATCGCTGGTCGCCCAGGGCGAACAGCTGTCATCGGTGTTGGTGACGAACCGGGTGCCGCCCCAGTAGGTGGCGCGGAACGGCATTAACAGGGGGTCGCCGGTTTCAGGGCCGTAGACGTTTTCTAACTCCAGCCGTCCATAGCGGATTTTGAAACCCGCAGCAGGTTCAGGCGTTAGCGCCAACCCACGGGCCGGTATTCCTTCCACCGGAATGTTGTCCAGATCAGACAATGGCTTTAACAAAAACTCCAGATCCGGACCAAAAGGTGCAATTCGGCTTGCAGGCGACTTCGGATACACGAACTGCTCATCCGGCCGAAGTACGTAGCGGGCTACACCTGCTGATTGCTCCTCTACCACCCCCGTCGCCAGAAATTCTGCCGAAGAATCCGTGCGGAAAGGCACCGGAGTTTCTGCTTCATCGTTCCATTTTTCGGTGCCGTCAGCCTCCGGAACCTCAACAATGAAACGCCCGGCAGGCAGCTGGCCCAAAACATCTTCGTGGGTGTAGTTGGCGGTAAGCACTGGTGGCTCACTACCGTTCCAGGCCTCGACCAGCACTACTGGATTAAAGTCCTGCTGCCAGCCAAAGTTCTGGCCTGTGTATGCAAACCCTGAACACTCCGTGGCTGAATTCAGCACCCCATGCTCTGCAACAGACGCCTCTAGTCTGGCCGGAATCATCCGCGCCGTAGTCGCAGGATCCGATGCCGGAATATCGCGCCCCAGATAGCCTCCCGCAACGGCCTCAGTCTGAATCCCGAAGACACCAACTTCTGTCAACGTCAGGTTTTGTTGGCCTGCACCATAGCTAAGAGTTGATTCCAGCAGAGTGCCTGGCTGGCCGCCCTCGGGAAATAACAATTGGTGAGCGACCGGAACATCGCCCAGAGCAAAGGACGGCGCAGGGAGCTTGTTGCGACAACTGAGTGCATCTAGGCCTGAGCTATAACGATAGGCTTTGGGCGTAACATCAAAGGGTGTGCCGGCTATGTGCGTGTCAGAACAGGTAAGATCGGCAATTCCACACTGCGCCTCAGGAATCAGGCAAAGACCGTAGGGTGTGGACACGTAGTTTGAAGAGCCCTGAATAATCAAAGTGCCTCCGTCTGGCTGATCTTCCTCAACATAACGGGCGGTTAGGTTGTTTTGACCTGCGTCGTCGTAACGGATGCGTACTCCCTCGGCCATCCCGTTCTCATCAAAGGTGACCTCCACCCCTGTCAGGTTCGTCCCATCCGATGCCACGGGTGTGTTATTGATGACGGTAGAGAAAGACTCGGCCCTGTTCTCGGGGCCGGGAGTAAGGTAGGTAGTGCCGAACTCAATGGTTCGGGTTTCCCCTGCAAAAAGGGCAGCACAGTCGCCGGTTCCCTCCACGGTTTCCACGGCGGCGATAGAGAAGCTATTCTCCTCCCCCGCCACCAAATCCGGCACATCCAATAGCAAGCCTGAATTCCGGAAAGTCATGTCACAACTGCCAGACCCGTCTGGAGCAATGCACTCCAAGCCCGATGACGGGCCGCTCAGACCAAGGGTCACAGTTTCCTCGCCAGAGCGTTGAAACTGCAGATCAGCCGCACCAGAGATCGTTACATTTTGAGACGGAAGCCAACCAGCGGGCTGCAGGTTTAGTGCCACCGGGTCTGAGTAAAGGCTGGAGCACTCCGAATTTGCACAAGCCAGCACCTGCACACTTGCAGGCTGACATGTCAAACCCCAGCCGGGGTGCACGATACGAATGTGATCAAGCTCTAACGCAGGCGGCTCCTCCTGCAAACAGGAGCCGCCGAAGTCGACACTTTCGACTGCCTCTGGGTCATAAGTCACCGGATCCTGGGTATTAGCCCGGTCTAGGATTTGCCCCTCCAAAGCCAGCGCACCAACGACAACCATATTGTTGCCAAAGCTAACGTTTCCGGTAACGTAAATAACCGCGTTAATTTTGACGTTGGGCTTGGAGATAACCAGGTCACCGTCCACGATCAACACCAAGTCACTCGCGGCACCATCAAGGTTCATCGCAAAATTGGAGGAATCAATTGTCAAATTGCCGTCGACTAGAACCCGGGCCCTGCCAGCCACGGTATAACCGCTCACGTTATTACCAAACGTCTCGCTCTGGTAGACATGACTGCCCGCCGGTATCACATTATTACTCGGCCATTGCTGGGGAGCACGGGGGTCAAAAACACTTAAATCCAACCGTTGCTCGACCGGCACCGACTCTGTAATGCCATCGCTCGGATCGAAAATAGCAGAGCACTGGGGCAGCGGTAACACCTCATACGTCAGGCGGATCTGGCCGTCGCCTCCTGCACCACCGCTTTGGAAGCTTCCACCGCCGCCTCCGCCGCCGCCAGGGATTGCACCGGGCTCTCCATCACCCCCAAAAACAATCAAGGCAGTGCCACCCTCATCACCTCCATCGCCACCGTCTACTGGAGCATCGGCTCCTTGGCCGCCAATGGCGTCCGCGCCGCGCTTATTAGAACCTGCTGAAGATCCACCGCCACCACCTCCAGTGGCAAAAACACCATCAGCACCATTCCCTCCCCGATAACGCACTGCTCCGGCCCCGTCTTGCGCACTTCCACCGTCAGCTCCTGTGCGACCGCTGGCACTATTCCCGCCTTTTGCGAGTATCAGCGAACGGCTACCGAACCAACTATCACCACCGGGGCCATCACTACCCGCCGGTGCTCCGCCCCCCACCTGATACGTGAAGCTGTCTCCAGGGCTCACCTCTAGGGTCTGACGCGAATAAGCGCCACCACCACCTCCTCCTCTGTTAGTACCCTCTCCACTACCACCAGCCCCCCAGGTCTCGACAGTAATTTCATACACTCTCGACGGAACTGTGAAAGTGTTCCCACCCGGCGTAGTAATAGTCTCGACCTCCTGAGCCTTTAGTAGGGCAGGCAGCGAAAGCATCACCAGTAAGAGCGCTCCAAAGCACCTTGAAAAAATTGCCAAGTGCAGGCAACAGGCCTGAATGTTCAAAAATTCGGCGAATTTTACACAGCCTTACATGATAGATGAGAAGTTGAACCTAACTCCACGGTTTGCGGAAGATTTCACGGAAATTTTGCAAGTCGGTAACAAAAAGCCCGCGCAGAGCGCGGGCCTTTGATCTGGGGTTGGGTAGGGCACGTGCGCCTCACAAAGAGGTTAGCCGTTGCCCCCCCACCGAACCGTACGTGCACATTTCTATGCATACGGCTCTCCAACAAGCTTTTTCCGGAAAGCGCGTAGGTCGGGTAGTGTCCCCTTGTGCAGATCACGGTGGCAGTCAAAGCATAGGACCAGGGTCTTTCTGCGTCTTGCCATCATTAGCCTTTTCCATGGCTCCGTACCCTTCGAGATGTCCTTCAGTTTGCGCACATGGTGCACTTCCAGACGACCCGAGGGTTGGGTGCAGTATTCACAGACACTAGCATTCAACCGGTCAAGCAGCTCCGTTCGCCCCGAGTATTTATAGGGGTTGGGGAGGATATCCACCTGACCTGGCCTAGGTGCAGCCCGGTTTTTCAGCTTAAACACCGTTGTTTCGAAGACTTTATCCCCTCGCCACTCCTTGAGAACAAAGGAGCCGTCCCCTCTTTTGAGTTGACTGGCGATTTTGGCCCTGCTCGTCTTGTGCTTTGCAGCAAGCGTTTTGAAGAGACTGTTCTGCCATATCCACTCTACCTTATTCAGGTAGAATTGCGGCGCGAGGTTGTAGTAGTTCGCAAAGCCTCTCAGCTCTGCGTTGTACTGACCAACAATCTCGGTGTCGCTATGGAATAGGAGCGCCTTCTTGGCCAACGCCTTTCCTGAGTCATAGAGACCGTAGCCCTTAAGCTCCACGAACTTCTGCGCTTTTTCCCGAGGAACCCCAAGATGTACGTGCTCGGTAATGGTACGTTTAGTTCCATGCACCTTGCTTCCATCAGCCTTATGACTGACCACGCACTTTACCCTCTTGCTTTCGCGCCGACAGACGACGGAATAGCCTAGAAAGGTAAATCCTTGTTTTGGGTCCACGATGCCAGATTTCTCTTGCGAGATTTCCAGCCTCAACTCCGTTTCCACGAAGCGGGTGACGTCTGCCATGATTGCTTTCGCTTCCTGCTTAGTGCCAATGACACCAATCAAAAAGTCGTCCGCATATCTGACATACCTCAGACGCTTGAAGCCGGGGTCGTCCATCAGCACACTGCTCATGTTGCCGAGTCTTTCCCCCCATTCCTGAATCTCACGCCGCCATATAGCAGCCTTTTCTTCAGTTATGTCGCTTCGCTCTTTGAGCCATTTTATCCGATTACTCCGATTGCACAGAAGTTTTCGGTATTCAGGGTTGGGTCTTCTCCGGCTGCCCATGCTGAACTCCTTGACCTTACTCACCATGAACTCATCGAGTTCGTGCAGGTAAATGTTGGCCAGAATTGGAGAGATAATCCCTCCTTGAGGTGTCCCGCTGTGCGTGCCGTAGTATCGCCAGTCTTCCATGTATCCGGCCTTCAGAAATCTCCGAACCAGGTTCAGAAACTTTCGGTCATCAACACGTTTGCTCATAAAATGCAGCAAGCGATCATGGTCGATATTGTCGAAGTACCCTTTGATGTCTACGTCACAGACCCATTTGGTTCCCTTCCAGCTATCCCTTATCTCATTGAGGGCGGTATGACATGATCGGTTTGGCCGAAAGCCAAAGCTCCAATCTGAGAAGACCGGTTCATAGATCTCCTCCAACAACATCCGCATTACTTCTTGGATGAGTTTGTCATCACCATTTGGCACCCCCAGAGGTCTGGTTTTGCCTTTTGGGTTCCTCGGGTCTTTCGGTATCTCCACTCTGCGGCAAGGACTTGGTTTGTAAACTCCGGTCTGGATCAAGTAGATCAGATGAGTCACCCGGTCTTCCCCGAATCCATCCAGCGTGTTTCCATTTACCCCTCGGGTCAAAGCCCCTTTATTGGCGTAAATGTTCGCATACGCTTGAGTCCACAAGTCCCTGTTGCTACACATGATCTTGTGCAGCTTCCTTACCTTGGCTCCACTTTTACTCGCTTTGCCTATACCACCTAGCGCATTGAGTGTTCTTTGAGATAGCACTGACTATCGAACCTCGCTCTATTGGCATGTTCTTGTCTGACTCCCTTCCCCCTTACGGTTGGACTTTCATTACTATTGCTAGAAACTTATATCCAGCTTTCAGGTCAGGTTGGTTACTGACTGCTAGACCCATTACAGGTCAACATTGGGTACTACGAAGTCTCCGTTGCCGTGCAGGCCCATAGTTGAGACCTGTTTAGGCAATCCCGCATTTCTAGGTAGTCAAGGTGCGTCCCACTTAGGTTCCACTTACGTCCCCTTAACACTCTCACCGAGCGCGTGTCACGTGGTTGGTTAGCCGGGTGTTCTAATCATCTCCCCGACTACACGTGAAGTGACCTCTCAAGAGTCATAGGTCACTGATATCCCGAAACCCACAAAGGACTATGGTTCAACCAATCAGGCTTAACCGTATGGGACTTGCAATGACGGGCGCAAGTTAGACTCTTTCACCGCCACCCGCCTTTTCCTGACATGCTGCACTCCCCTCCCTCTTTCGAGGTTCAAGCCCATTACTGGGCGAGGATAAGTCAGGTTTGCAATAGGCCTACCAACAGCCTATACTTGTAGCATAAATGCCGTAAGCGCTTGATTTACCTAGCAAAACGGCGCACCTAGAAGGGGATGTCATCATCAAAGTCATCAACCGGCTCGGGCATGCTGCCCTGGGACGGCTGATTGCTGTAGCCACCGGACTGGGGCGGCGGGTTGTTCTGCTGCCCAGCGGGCGCATTGTAGCCGGACTGCTGAGGCCGTCCCGCCGGTGCGCCCTGGTTCATGCCGCCTTCGGCGCCACGGCTGTCGAGCATCTGCATCTGACCATTGATATCCACCACAACCTCGGTGGTGTATACATCCTGCCCTTCCTTGTTCTGCCATTTGCGGGTCTGCAGCTTGCCCTCGATGTAGACCTTTGAGCCTTTGCGCAGGTACTGGCCGGCCACTTCGGCGATCTTGCCGAACATGACAACCCGATGCCATTCGGTTTTCGGCACCAGCTGACCGGTCTGACGATCCTTGTAGCTTTCGTCCGTTGCAAGGTTCAGGTTTACAACGGCATTGCCGTTAGGGGTGTAGCGGGTATCCGGGTCCTGTCCCAGATTACCGATGAGAATTACCTTGTTTACGCCTCGTGCCATGTTCTGCTCCTGACTCTGTTTTCAGGGACGCCCGCGTTCCGTGCGAGCCTCCGGATTTCAAGAATTGTTAGCCTGCCGGACAAAGGAAAAGTCCGCAAGTGACGCTTCATCAAATTGCTGCCGATCCACTTTAAGATAGGCGGTGGCAGCCTCCTCCACAATCACAACGTCCTGCACACCCGGAAGGCGGCGGAGATTGTCATCGATGTCGTCGTACTGCTCGTTCATTACCTGCTGCAACTGTACCACGAAACTGGTGGTATGACCGGGCGCCGGCATGGTCAGCGCCACCAGTAACCAGAGGCCAAGCACCACCACCATAAACCAGAGCACTCCCTGGATGCCGCCGCTCTCCAGCAGAAAACCACCCAGGGCGCCCCCGAGAAACGCCCCCATGAACTGGGAGGTGGAATAGACGCCCATTGCCGTTCCCTTGCTGGCGGCAGGTGCTTCTTTACTGATCAGCGACGGCAGGCTCGCCTCAAGCAGATTGAAAGCCATGAAGAAGAAAAACAGCACTGTCCAGGCCGCCATCAGACTGCCGGAAACGCCCGTAAACCCGGCCGTGGCCAACGTCAGCAGCCCAATCGCTCCACACAGCACCGGCTTCATCTTGCGTTTTTTCTCACCCATGATGATAAAAGGCACCATAGCGAAAAACGACGTTACCATCACACTCAGGTAAAACCACCAGTGTGAACGGCTGGCAAGACCAAACTGCTCCTGCAGCATGGAAGGAAACACCAGAAACAGGGCGGTCAACACCAGGTGCAGGGCGAAAATACCGAAATCCAGCCTGAGCAGGCGCCCGTCTGAAAGCACCCGCCCCAGCATCTCCCTGGCGGGATGAGTGTCGGCGCTGGTTTTATGCTGGTGGGGAGTTGGAACCAGGCGGTTGACGATCACCAGAGCGACCACCGCCAGCGCCGCCGTCGCATAGAAAATCCCGGACAGTCCCCACCAGGCGCCAAGAAGGGGACCAAGCACCAGCGAGACCGAGAAGGACAGGCCAATCGTGATCCCCACCGTCGCCATGGCCTTGGTCCGCTCTTCCTCTCGGGTCAGGTCACTGAGCAACGCCATCAGAACACTGGCGATGGCACCGGCTCCCTGAAGAATCCGACCGGCAATTACAACGTATATGGAGTCCGTGGCCGCGGCCAGAAGACTGCCAGCGGCAAATAATACGAGCCCGATGTAGATCATGCGCTTACGGCCGACCCGGTCAGACAGCATGCCAAAGGGAATCTGTAACAGCGCCTGACTCAGGCCGTACGCGCCTATGGCAAACCCCAGGAGCGCCGGCGTTGCATCCTTGAGGTCTTCGCCAAGCAGCATGAATACCGGCAGCACCATGAACAGTCCAAGCATGCGCATGGCGTAGACAGACGCCAGGGCCGATACGGAGCGTTTTTCCAGCGCATTCATGGCAATTACGTACCTCAGCCGGGGTTGAAAGCGGTCAGATTGAGGGCAGATACCCTTCGCAGGCGGCGCATTGTAGCAGAAGGAGCCCCCACGGGGGACAGGTGGCGTGGCCCGGGCCCAGGTATCATTTTCGCCGCAGCGGGCCCAACGCGGTATAATTTTCGTTTTTATCCGAGCGAGGTGTTATGGACCATATCCAGATCAAAGGGGCGCGAACCCACAACCTGAAGAACATCGACCTGGATATGCCAAGGGACAAGCTCATCGTGATCACCGGCCTCTCCGGTTCCGGTAAATCCTCCCTTGCCTTCGACACTCTCTATGCCGAGGGTCAGCGCCGTTACGTGGAATCTCTGTCCACCTATGCCCGCCAGTTTCTCTCGATGATGGAGAAGCCCGATGTGGACCATATCGAAGGCCTGTCTCCGGCCATATCCATCGAGCAGAAGTCCACCTCTCACAACCCCCGCTCGACAGTCGGCACCATCACCGAAATATACGATTACCTGCGCCTGCTCTTTGCCCGTGCCGGCGAGCCCCGATGCCCCGACCATGGCCAGCCCCTGGAAGCTCAGACCGTCAGCCAGATGGTGGACCAGGTGGTTGCCATGCCGGAAGACAGCAAGCTGATGATCCTGGCTCCGGTGATCCGGGACCGCAAGGGTGAGCACCTGCAGGTTATCGAAACCATGCGAAGCCAGGGCTTCATCCGCCTACGTGTGGACGGTACCGTTTACGACATTGACGATGTGCCGGCCCTGGACAAGAAGCGCAAGCACCAGATTGATGTGGTCGTTGATCGGTTCAAGGTAAAGCCGGGCCTGGAGCAGCGCCTGGCAGAGAGCTTCGAGACCGCACTGGGCCTGGCAGACGGGATTGCCCTGGTCGCGCCTATGACCGGCGAAGGCGAAGAACACACCTTCTCCGCCCGTTACGCCTGCACCCAGTGCGGCTACGCCCTGAGCGAACTCGAACCAAAACTGTTTTCCTTTAACAATCCCGCAGGCGCCTGCCCAACCTGCGACGGTCTGGGTGTCAAACAGTTCTTCGATCCGGAGAAAATTGTCCACCACCCGGAGGCAACACTGGCATCCGGGGCCATCAAGGGGTGGGATCGCAGGGCTGTCTATTACTTTCAGATGCTGGGCAGTGTGGCAGACCATTACGGCATCGACCTGGAAACGCCCTGGGCGGACCTACCCGAGGACTTCCGCAACGTACTGCTGTTTGGCTCAGGCGATGAGGACATTCCTTTCCGCTACGTGAACTCCCGTGGCCATATCATGGAGAAGGCTCATCCGTTCGAGGGCATTCTGCCCAATCTTGAGCGGCGTTACCGTGAGACCGACTCACAGAGCATGCGGGAGGAACTGGCTCGCAACCTCAGCACTCAACCGTGCAAGGAGTGCGGAGGTTCCCGACTGCGCCGAAGCGCCCGCCATGTCTTTATTGAAGAAAACAATATTTCTGATGTTACTCACTTGCCGGTTGGCGAGGCCCACGATTACTTCGAAACTCTGGCGCTGCCGGGCCGGAAAGGGGAAATTGCCGAGAAAATCCTGAAGGAAGTACGCCAGAGACTCCAGTTCCTGGTAAACGTGGGTCTGGAATACCTGACCCTGGAGCGCAGCGCCGATACCCTCTCCGGCGGCGAGGCGCAGCGCATTCGCCTGGCAAGCCAGATTGGCGCCGGGCTGGTGGGCGTCATGTACATTCTCGACGAACCGTCCATCGGGCTACACCAGCGGGACAATGACCGGCTGCTGGCTACCCTCACCCACCTGCGGGACCTGGGCAACACGGTGATTGTTGTCGAGCATGATGAGGACGCCATCCGCGCCGCCGATCATGTGATTGATATCGGTCCGGGCGCCGGGGTCCATGGCGGCCACATTATCGGCCAGGGAACGCCACAAGAGATCATCGATAACCCCGACTCTCTTACGGGCCAGTATCTGAATGGCTCCCGGGAGATAGCGATCCCCAAACAGCGAAACAAGGGCAGCGGGAAGTCGGTCACACTGGCTGGCGCCACGGGCAACAACCTGAAAGACGTGACCCTGAACCTGCCCCTGGGAATCATGACCTGCATCACCGGCGTATCCGGGTCGGGCAAGTCGACTCTGATCAATAGCACCCTGTATCCGGTGGCTGCCGCCAAACTGAACAAGGCCACCAGCCTGAACCATGCGCCCTATCAATCACTCAAGGGGCTGGATAACCTGGACAAGGTTATCGACATTGACCAGAGCCCCATCGGCCGCACCCCACGCTCCAACCCGGCTACTTATACCGGCCTGTTCACCCCGATCCGCGAACTCTTCGCGGGCACACAGGAGGCACGCTCCCGCGGCTACAAGCCCGGGCGCTTTTCCTTCAACGTCAAAGGTGGCCGGTGCGAAGCCTGCCAGGGCGACGGCGTAATCAAGGTGGAGATGCACTTCCTGCCGGATGTCTACGTTCCCTGCGATGTCTGCAAGGGCAAGCGCTATAACCGTGAAACCCTGGAAGTGCGCTACAAGGGCAAGAACATCAACGAAGTGCTGGAAATGACCGTTGAGGAAGGACGCGAATTCTTCGATGCCGTGCCTTTCCTGGCCCGCAAGCTGCAGACCCTGATGGATGTGGGCCTCTCTTATATCCGTCTGGGGCAAAGCGCAGTGACACTTTCGGGCGGCGAAGCCCAGCGGGTGAAGCTGGCCAAGGAATTGTCGAAACGGGATACCGGCAAAACCCTCTACATTCTGGATGAGCCCACCACCGGCCTGCACTTCTACGACATCCAGCAACTACTGAATGTCCTGGAACGGTTGCGTGACCACGGCAACACCATCGTCGTGATCGAGCACAATCTGGATGTAATAAAAACCGCAGACTGGATTATCGACCTGGGCCCGGAGGGTGGCTCCGGCGGTGGGCAAATCATTGCTGAGGGCACGCCTGAGGAGGTTGCGGAGAACGCCGCTTCTCACACAGGCCGCTATCTGAAGCCCATGTTGAGGAAGTAGTTGGCGGGCAATGGAGAACCCTGTCGGCGAGGGGGTGGGGGTTTATTTTCTGCCGGAAAAAGATGTCTGAGCGAAGCGAGTTATTTTTCCAAAGAAAATAAACCCCCACCGCCTTGCCAGCCACCTAACCTCGAAAACTACGAATTTCCTGAAACCCAGACACAAAAAAACCGGGAACCTTACGGAACCCGGTTTTTTTCATGGTTGGCCGAAGCCGAGGAAATTAATCCTCGTCTTCGTCCACCTCTTCCGCTTCGATATCCAGCGGACGACCGACCAGCTCGACAAATGCCATAGGGGCATTGTCGCCGGCACGGAAGCCACACTTCAGGATACGAAGGTATCCACCCGGACGCGCGCTGTAACGGGGACCAAGCTCGTCAAACAGCTTGGCAACCGCCGCATCGTCACGCAGGCGTGAGAACGCCAGACGACGATTCGCGACCGAATCATTCTTGGAGAGCGTGATCAAAGGCTCAGCTACCCGACGAAGCTCTTTGGCTTTCGGCAGCGTTGTTTTGATCAGCTCGTGTTCAACCAGTGACGCAGTCATGTTACGGAACATGGCCTTGCGATGCGCACTGGTCCTGCTGAACTTACGACCACTCTTACGATGACGCATTGCTCTGATTCCTTACCTTAAACTAATCGGCGATTAACCGCCCAGAACCCGGTCGTCGCCACGAAGGCTAGCCGGCGGCCAGTTATCAAGACGCATACCCAGTGACAGACCACGGGACGCCAAAACGTCCTTGATCTCGGTCAGCGACTTTTTACCAAGGTTAGGCGTCTTCAACAGCTCAACTTCTGTGCGCTGGATAAGATCGCCGATGTAGTAAATGTTCTCAGCCTTCAAGCAGTTAGCTGAACGCACTGTCAATTCCAGATCATCAACCGGGCGCAGCAGGATAGGATCGATTTCTTCCTCTTCCTCAACGCGCTCAGGCTCTTTCTCATGATCGAAATCAACAAACACCGCCAGTTGCTGCTGGAGGATGGTGGCCGCCCGGCGAATCGCTTCTTCCGGGTCGATGGTGCCATTGGTCTCCAGGTCGATAACCAGCTTGTCCAGATCGGTCCGCTGCTCTACCCGTGCGCTTTCCACGGCGTAAGCCACGCGACGAACCGGGCTGAATGTTGCATCCAGCTGCAGGCGTCCGATGGCGCGAGTTTCGTCCTCGTCGAGACCACGCTGGTCTGCCGGCTCATAGCCGCGACCGCGAGCCACACGGAGACGCATGTTCACTTCACCATTCTCGCTAAGGTGACAGATCACGTGCTCCGGGTTGGCAATCTCGACGTCATGATCCAGCTTGATATCACCGGCTGTCACAACGCCCGGGCCTTTCTTGCTGAGCGTAAGCTCGGCATCGTCCCGACCGTTCATTTTTACGGCTACGCCTTTGAGATTCAGAAGAATCTCGATGACGTCTTCCTGGACACCCTCAATGGCGCTGTACTCGTGCAGGACACCGTCGATCTGCGCTTCAGTCACGGCGCAGCCCGGCATCGAAGACAAGAGAATCCGGCGCAGTGCACTGCCCAGGGTATGACCAAAGCCTCTTTCCAGAGGCTCAAGCGTAACCTTGGCACGCGTGGCGCTTGATTCCTTCACGTCAATGGTACGAGGTGTCAATAACTCATGTACTGAACGCTGCATAGACGCCCCTATCTGCTATCGTTGCTAACTGGGCTTTACTTGGAGTAAA
>MDTA01119269.1_pt1 | contig 34680 bp, 32 predicted proteins | sample 811151 | NCBI WGS metagenome assembly MDTA01 (sample SAMN05326648, study PRJNA326480) | marine metagenome | isolation source: seawater | place: Indian Ocean: South | collected 2010
CTGGGAGAGCGCCATGTTTACACCGTGGATGTCGGGAGTTCGATCCTCTCACCGCCCACCACTCTGGGGGTGTAGTTCAGTTGGTTAGAACGCCTGCCTGTCACGCAGGAGGCCGCGGGTTCGAGTCCCGTCACTCCCGCCAGATAATTTTTAATTTTGAACATTTTTATTTAATGAAAATCCCTAAAGTTGTATATTAAATAAAATGATTAAGTACTTTGTTGTCTTTATAATCTATTTTTTGAATTTTAGCTCACATGGTTTAGCCCAGGAAACCGAACAGGACATAGATTATACAGATTTTGCTATCCCTAACCAAGAAGAGAATATAACTGAAGTCGAAGATAAATGTGAATTATCCAAAGATTCCCAGCTAATTACATTGTTAAATGTTAAATTAAAGAAATTCAATCCACTTTCAAAAGATCTAGAGGGTCAACCACCTTTAACTGATGATGAAATAAAACATAAATCTATAAGATTTTATGCAGATCAATTGCAAGATCAAAAAGCTGTAAATATTGATATAGATAAATTTGCTTCATTAGGGGGAGCAACTCTATCTTCATTACTAGATAGATCTTCAAAGGTTTTTTTAAAGCATCCAGAAAAATGCGAATTTTTTTCTCTTTTTGGAGATTCTATTATAGGTCATTACGAGATATCTTTTGATAAAATTTTAAGATTGTATGCTACTGCGGTGAACAAACAGAATTCAATAGCTCAGGAATTTATTAGAACGCAGATTGTTCCTTCACCAATGTCTCTGGATTCAGCAATTAAGTCTCTATATGATGATTATGGTTATCAGCAAAATATTATTGAATCATTACTTCCAAATGAAGTGAGAACTCTTTTTTTTGGCGAGAATTCAATGGTTAGTGTGGCTGATGTAGCTGAATCAAAGTTATTAGCATTTTCTTTGCTTGGAGGAAGAATTGAAAAACAAGAGGAAAATGAGATTTTTATATTTGTTCCTGACTCAAAAAAAGGTTTATTAGGAAGTAATGAAACAATTGTGATTTCAGGCACAGGAAAAATCTATGAAGTGCCTCTATTAAACATTCCACTAGCACTTAATGTGATGAGGTCATTGGGTTTTAATGCAAAAGTTATAATTTTAAAGCATGTTTATATAGATGGTCGCTCATCTTGTTTGGTTGGCGAGGGAGGTTTATGGTATCATTTCCAGGGAAATGAAAAAAGTGTAGGGTGTGATTTTTTATCAAATACTATAAAATCAATAAAATCCAACACTCTCGTCTACGGACAAGATTATCCAATCTTTAAAGAGAGTATTGATAGAGTAAATGAAATAATTAACAATAAGATGTAATTTTTAATAATATTTACTATATAATTAAACAAATGATTGAATACATACCAATTTTAGTGTTTATAGTATTTGCCCTTATATTTTCTGTAGGTGCTTTTTCTCTGTCAATTTTAGTTGGAAAAAAAGCATATTACCCGGAAAAAATGTCCACATATGAGTGTGGGTTCGAACCATTTGACGAATCTAGAGGAAAATTTGAAGTAAAATTTTATCTTGTAGCAATTCTATTTATAATATTTGACCTTGAGATAATCTTTCTTTTCCCTTGGGCAGTTGCCTTCTATGAAATTGGTTTGTTTGGTTATTTATCCATGATTTTCTTTTTAGTTGTACTTACCATTGGTTTTGTATACGAGTGGTTGAAAGGAGCTTTAGATTGGAATTAAGAAAAGTTGATGCTAATAATTTTGATGAAGCTAACAAGCACATATCAAGTAATGGCTTTCTCATAACAAAAGTTAATGATCTAATCAATTGGGCAAGGTCTGGATCATTGTGGCCAATGAGTTTTGGTTTAGCTTGTTGTGCAGTTGAGATGATGCAATCTGCAGCAAGTAGGTATGATTTTGATAGATTTGGAATTGTCTTCAGGCCGAGTCCTAGGCAGTCCGATGTTATGATTGTTGCTGGTACCTTAACAAATAAAATGGCTCCAGCATTAAGGAAAGTATATGACCAAATGCCTGAACCAAGGTGGGTGATCTCAATGGGGAGTTGTGCCAATGGAGGAGGGTATTACCATTACTCATATTCTGTTGTTAGAGGTTGCGATAAAATTGTTCCGGTTGACATCTATGTTCCAGGTTGTCCACCTACTGCTGAGGCATTGCTTTATGGAATTCTTCAGCTTCAAAAAAAAATTATGAGAGATAATAAAATTTTTAGATTATGAGTTATCCCGATAAAAAATTTATTGTCGAAGTAATCCAATTAATTAAGAGTCTAATGAACTTTTGCGAGTATGAGATTGTAAACTCAAGACATGAGATAAGTATTTTTGTTAAACCTGATGATATAACCAATACTTTGATGTTTCTTAAGGATAATCCTTCATTAAATTTTGAAACTTTAATCGATATAACTGCTATAGATTATCCAAACCAAAAGGAGAGATTTTTAATGGTTTATAACTTACTGAGTGTATCAAAAAACATAAGAATAAAAGTAAAATCGCGAATAACTGAAAAATTTTCTGTTAGTTCTGTAAGCGAAGTTTTCTCCTGCGCTAATTGGTATGAGCGAGAAGTGTGGGATTTATTCGGAATCCGGTTTACTGGTCACCCAGATTTAAGAAGGATATTAACCGATTATGATTTTAAGGGGCATCCTCTAAGGAAAGATTTCCCATTAACTGGTTTTACTCAGGTGAAATATAATGATGTCTCCAGAAAAGTTGAATCTGAGCCAGTAAAGTTAGAACAAGAATATAGAGACTTTGATAATTTAAGCCCATGGGAAGGAATGACAAAACATCTTCCTGGGGATGAAAAATCTTAATACTACAATGACAAAAACTGAAAACTATACTTTAAATTTTGGGCCGCAACATCCTGCAGCACATGGCGTTTTAAGGCTTATTCTTGAGTTAGATGGGGAGATTGTTGAGAGAGCAGATCCTCACATCGGTTTACTACATAGAGGAACAGAAAAGCTAATAGAAAACAAAACATATATTCAAGCCTTACCTTATTTTGATAGATTAGATTATGTGTCCCCAATGTGCCAAGAACACGCATTTGCTTTGGCTGTCGAAAAATTACTTGATATAAAAGTTCCTGAAAGAGGGCAATACATAAGAGTAATGTTTTCGGAAATAACAAGAATTTTGAACCACATTCTAAATATTTCTACATTTGCACTAGATGTCGGTGCTATGACGCCATTTCTTTGGTTATTCGAAGAAAGAGAAGTTTTAATGGAATTTTACGAAAGGGTTTCAGGTTCTAGGCTTCATTCAGCATATTTTAGACCAGGAGGGGTTCATAGAGATTTACCAGAAAACTTATGTGAGGATATTTCCGCTTTTTGTGAAAGATTTCCAAAAAGCATTAATGATTTGGAAAAATTAATAGAGAAAAATAGAATTTTTAGGCAAAGATCAGTTGGGATTGGAAAAATAAATATTAAAGATGCTCTTGATTGGGGATTTTCTGGCCCATGTTTAAGAGCTTCTGGGTTGAACTGGGATCTTAGAAAAAATCAACCTTATGATTGTTATGATGAATTAGATTTCAAAGTACCAACTGGAACGAACGGTGATACTTTTGAGAGATTTTTAGTAAGAGTTGAAGAAATGAGACAATCAATTTCTATAATTCAACAGACCATCCAGAAACTTCCTAAAGGAAATTGGATTAGTGATGATCCTAGAATTGTTCCACCAAAAAGAAACTTAATGAAATCCTCAATGGAATCTCTAATAAACCATTTTAAGCTTTTTACTGAGGGATTTCATGTTCCTGAAGGTGAGACATATACAGCAGTAGAAGCCCCTAAGGGAGAATTTGGAGTATTTCTAATTTCTGATGGAACAAATAAACCCTACAGATGCAAAATTAGGGCTCCCGGCTTTCCCTTTCTTCAGGCTACAGAATTCTTATCTAAGGGACATATGCTTTCAGATTTAGTGGCTATAATTGGAAGTCTTGACATTGTATTTGGTGAGATAGATAGATAATGGAAAAAAGTTTTAAAAAAATTGCAGAAGAATTAATCCAGCCTAAAAAATTTGCTTTTGATAAAGATAATTTGAGTAAGGCTAATAAGATTGTGCAAATGTATCCCAAAAACTTCAAAGAGAGTTCGATAATGCCCCTTTTAACTCTTGCTCAAGAACAGAATAACGGGTGGATCCCAAAAAAAGCTATTGAATATATATCAAAGTTTCTGAAAGTATCTGAAATTAGAGTCTTAGAACTAGCAACCTTTTATTCTATGTATAATTTATCACCTATAGGCAAGTATCACATTGAAGTTTGCACAACATCTCCATGTATGCTCAGGGGTGCAGATTCTATTATGTTAAAATGTAAAGAAAAACTTGGAATAAATATAGGAGAATTATCGAAAGATAAAAAATTTTCTATTAATCATGTTGAATGTCTTGGTGCTTGCGTTAATGCTCCAGTAATTAAAATAAATAAAGATTATTATGAAGATATAACTATAAATACTTGTGAAGAGATATTAAATAAACTAAATAATAACAAAAAAATAAAAGTTGGGCCGCAATCTTCAAGAAAAGGTTCGGAACCAACCAAATCTTAGTTAAAGATGATAAAAAAAAGTAACATAATTTTCACAAATCTATATGGTGGTTCCAGTCCTTTATTAAAAGGTGCTGTAAAAAGAGGTGATTGGAAAAATACAAAAAGTATTTTAAAAATTGGCCCACAAAAAATAATTGATTGTGTAAAAGGTTCAGGATTAAGAGGTAGAGGTGGTGCGGGTTTTTCAACAGGAATGAAGTGGGACTTTATGCCTAAGTCCACAAATAAACAACATTATTTGGTTATTAATGCTGATGAGGGTGAACCGGGTACTTGTAAAGATAGAGATATTATTAGGAATGAACCTCATAAGCTTATCGAAGGATGTTTAATTGCTGGATATGCAATTAATGCAACTAAATGCTATATTTATATAAGAGGTGAATTTTTTAATGAAGCCCAAATTCTTCAAAATGCCATTGATGAAGCATATAAAAAAAAGTTAATTGGGAAAAAAGCTTGTAACTCACATTTTAACTTTGACATATATATTCATTATGGTGCAGGTGCATATGTTTGTGGAGAGGAAACTGCACTTATAGAAAGTCTTGAAGGAAAAAAAGGCCAGCCCAGATTAAAACCACCTTTCCCTGCTAATGTTGGTTTGTTTGGAATGCCAACAACAGTTAATAATGTTGAGACAATAGCTGTGATCCCGACAATCATGAGAAGAGGGTCTCAGTGGTTTTATAATTTAGGTACCAAAAATAATACAGGGTCGAAAATTTTTTGTATATCAGGGCATGTAAATAAACCTTGTAATGTTGAAGAGGAACTTGGAGTGCCTCTAAAATATTTGATTCAAAAATATGCTGGAGATGTAATAGGTGGATGGGATAATCTTCTTGCAGTTATACCTGGTGGCTCTTCTGTTCCTTTGATACCAAAGTCTGTTTGTGATAATGTTTTAATGGATTTTGACTCTCTAAAAGATTGTGGTTCAGGTCTTGGAACTGCTGGGATAATTGTTATTAATAAACAGATCGATATTGTTCAAGTTATTTCAAGACTATCAGAATTTTACAAACACGAGTCATGTGGTCAATGCACACCATGTAGAGAGGGAACAGGTTGGTTGATGAGGATGATGAAAAGAATTCAAACAGGGGAATTTACTGCTGAAGAATTAGATCTTCTTGAGGAAGTTACATATCAAATTGAAGGCCATACTATTTGTGCATTAGGCGATGCAGCAGCATGGCCAATACAAGGTTTACTTAAAAACTTTAAAAATCAAATTTTGAATAGAATTAACAAGAAAAGTTCAAAAGTAGCTTGATATGGTACAAATTTTTATAAATGGTAAACCGTTCAAAGTTGATGAGGGTATTACTGTAATTCAAGCCTGTGAGGATGTGGGTATTGAGATCCCAAGATTTTGTTATCATGAAAAACTTTCTATTGCTGGAAATTGCAGGATGTGTCTTGTTGAAATGGAAAACTCACAAAAACCAGTTGCTTCTTGTGCAATGCCTGTTGCCGAGGGTATGAAAATCAAAACTGATACTGAAATGGTTGTTAAGGCTAGGAAAGGGGTAATGGAGTTTTTATTAATTAATCATCCTTTGGATTGCCCAATTTGTGATCAAGGAGGTGAATGTGATTTACAAGATCAAGCCATGGCCTATGGTAGTGGAATTAGTCGTTTTGTTGAGCATAAAAGAGCTGTAAAAGATAAAAATCTTGGGCCACTGATAAAAACTCATATGACAAGGTGTATACACTGTACTAGATGTGTAAGATTTGCTGAGGAAATATCAGGAAATCAACAATTAGGAACAATTGGTAGAGGAGAAGATACAGAAATAACAAGTTTTCTAGAAAAATCTATAGATTCAGAAATGTCGGGTAATATTATAGATCTTTGTCCAGTTGGGGCATTGACCTCCAAGCCATATGCTTATGTAGCAAGACCTTGGGAACTAAAAAAAACTCAAAGTATTGATGTTTTTGATGCAGTTGGAAGTAATATTCGATTAGACTCTAAAGGAGATAAGATATTGAGGGTTCTTCCCAGAATTAATGAGGATATTAATGATGAATGGATATCTGACAAAACTAGGTTTGCCTATGATGGTCTTAATCATCAACGAATAGATAGATATTATTCCAGAGATTTAAATGGAAAACTAACAGAAGATTCAGAAGAGGGAGTTTTTGAAATTTTAAGATCAAAATTTTCTAATACAAAAACAAAGAAGATTGCCTCAGTTGTTGGAAATACTGTTGATTGTGAATCTATATATGCATTAAAGACATTCCTCAAAACTATCGGAGTAGAAAACTTTGATTGCAGGCAGGATGAATCTTTCTTTATACCAAACAACAGATCATCATATCTTTTTAATAGTAAAATTTCAGGTATTGATGAATCAGATTTTTGTGTGTTGGTTGGTTCTGATATCAAAAAAGAAGCTCCTATACTCTCAGCAAGAGTTAGACAAAGGTTTTTAAATTCTGATTTTTCTTATCCAATACTTCGTGTTGGATCGAGACACAATGTTAACTTTGATGTCGATGATCTTGGTTTGGGCTCCACATCCTTAAAAAAATTATCATCAGGCAAATATCTGTCACTCTTAAAAAAATCAAAAAAACCATTATTTATTCTTGGACAAGGTGCTATGTGTAGTAAAATTGGTGAGCAGATTTATAATTTTTGTCTCAACTTGTATCTTAAAGTTTCTAAAGATCAATCTTGGAACGGTTTTAATGTTTTGCAAACTTTTTCTGGTAGAGTAGGTGCTTTAGACTTGGGATTTTTTAATGAGAGTAATATGAAATCAAAATCTGTTATAAAAAAAATATATCAAGGTGAATATGATGTTTTATTTCTAATGAGTGCAGATGACTTGGATTTCGGAAAAATTCCAAGTAAAACTTTTGTTATTTATCAAGGTCACCATGGAGATAAGGCTGTTTCCAGAGCTGATTTAATATTACCAACAAGCTGTTTTACTGAGAAAGAAGGAATTTATGTAAACTTAGAAGGTCGCCCTCAATTAAGTAGACAGGTAAAACTTCCATTACCATCTGTTGACCATTCTTGGAACTTTTTTTTAAAGTTTTCAGATTATTTGGAATTGAAAATGAATTTTAAAAATTTTGAAGAGCTAAGAAAAAATATGTTTAGTGAATACAGATTTTTATCAAAATTAAACGAAATTCAAAGTTATGAACTTGTTCAACCAAAAAAATATAAATATAATTTTGTTGAAGATGAAATTTTTTCAAATATTGATAACTTTTATATGACAGACTCAGTAAGTAGGAACTCGCCAACAATGTCAAATTGCTCTTTGGCATTTCAGAAGAAGAGCTTATGATTTTATATATATTAAAGTGCTAATAGAATTATTTTACATAATTATAAAGATACTAATAATTGTGATTCCGTTGATGGTTTTAATTGCATATTTAACATACTTTGAGAGAAAAGTTATTGGAGCTATTCAGTTAAGAAAAGGTCCAAATGTGGTCGGCCCCTTCGGCCTTTTGCAACCCTTAGCTGATGGAATTAAACTTTTAACAAAAGAAACTATTTTTCCAGAAAATTCAAATAAATTTATTTTTGCTTTATCTCCGATTCTAACATTTGCACTAGCTCTTCTTGGTTGGGCTGTTATTCCTGTAGATTTTAAATTAGTATTAGCTGATATTAATGTTGGCATAATGTATGTATTTGCCATCTCTTCTCTTGGAGTTTATGGAATAATTATGGCGGGCTGGTCAAGTAATTCTCGTTACGCATTTCTTGGCGCCTTAAGATCTGCAGCTCAGATGATTTCATATGAAGTTTCAATTGGATTGATAATAATATCTGTATTATTAACCTCAAAAAGCTTAAATCTTACTGAAATTGTAATGGCTCAAAAAGACTATTGGTATGTGATTCCTCATTTCCCAATGTTTATTATATTTTTTATCTCAACTTTGGCCGAAACTAATCGAGCTCCTTTCGATCTTCCAGAGGCCGAGTCTGAGCTTGTTGCAGGATATAATGTTGAATATTCATCGATGACATTCGGTTTGTTTTTTTTAGGTGAGTATGGAAATATGATTTTGATGAGTTCAATGTCAACGATCCTTTTTTTAGGTGGCTGGTTGCCACCATTTGATTATGAGTTTTTAAGCTTTATTCCGGGTTTCGTTTGGTTTTTGACAAAAGTTTGTATCTTGCTATTTGTTTTTTTGTGGGTTAGAGCAACATTACCAAGATATAGATATGATCAGTTAATGAGCTTGGGATGGAAGTTATTTCTTCCCTTATCGCTTGTTTGGATTATAATCACATCATCTGTTCTTTTTTATTTGGGGAGTTAATAATTTATGAATTTCATCAAAAGAATCTTTTTCATAGTCAAAGAATTTTTTCTTTTTGAAATTATTTCAGGAATGTTTCTTACTTTAAAATATTTCTTTAAAACTAAAGTTACAATTAATTATCCATTTGAAAAAGGTTATTTGAGCCCAAGATTTCGAGGAGAGCATGCTCTTAGAAGATATGAGTCTGGTGAAGAAAGGTGTATTGCTTGCAAGCTATGTGAGGCAGTTTGTCCAGCACAAGCAATAACCATTGAAGCCGAACCTAGAGAAGACGGTTCAAGAAGGACAACAAGATATGATATTGATATGACAAAATGTATTTATTGTGGTTATTGTCAAGAGTCATGTCCTGTTGATGCTATAGTAGAGGGTCCTAATTTTGAGTTTGCTACTGAGACAAGAGAAGAGTTAATTTATAACAAATCAAAACTTTTAGATAATGGAGATAAATGGGAACTTGAGATAAGTAAAAATCTTGAAAAGGATTCAAGGTACCTTTGATGCTATTTTTCTTTTTTGTTTTTTCCTTTATAGTAATCATTTCCAGTCTATCGGTTGTTTTTTCCTCAAACCCAGTTCATTCTGTACTCTTCTTAATTTTTACTTTTTTTAATACAGCTGTAATTTTTTTACTTTTCAACGCTGAGTTTTTAGCTATGACACTCATAATAGTTTATGTTGGTGCCGTCGCTGTTTTATTTCTTTTTGTTGTGATGATGCTTAATATTAATGATTCCTTAATGAAGGAGGGTTTTTTAAAATACTTTCCCTTTGGGTTGCTTTTAATATGTATTTTTTTTGGGGAGCTGTATATGATTTTCGAAAGCAATGTTTTTATAACTCCAAGTGATATAAGAATAAGTATTAGTGAACTCGTTGATGGAGGAATGGATAATACAAAATCAATTGGTTTATTCCTTTACACAGATTATTTTATCGTTTTTCAAATCTCTGGTTTTTTACTTCTTCTGGCTATGATTGGAGCAATTGTTCTTGCACACAATGAGAAAATTAATACTCGATATAATTCTCCAATAGACCAGAAAATATTAAATAAAAAAGATGTAATAAAGTTAAATTAAATTTTATGGAACCTATACATTACCTTGTCCTTTCATCTATAGTCTTTTCAATTGGCTTTTTAGGAATTTTCATAAATAGAAAAAATATTATTACTATTTTAATGTCAATTGAATTGATGTTGTTATCTGCAAATATTAATTTTGTTGGATTTTCATATACTTTGGATGACCTTTCCGGTCAAATTTTTTCACTTTTTATTCTTTTAGTTGCAGCTGCTGAAGCTGCAATAGGACTTGCAATTTTGATGATTTTTTTTAAAAAATCTGGCTCTATTAGTATAGATAAGATAAGTAATTTGAAAGGATAAGTAATTGTTTTTTCTATCAATATTTCTTCCATTATTAAGTTTTTTTATTTGTGTTTCTCTCAAGGATTTCTTTAAATCTCAGCAATTAAGTTTTATTTCCTGTTCTTTACTTTTTATGGCCTCAGTTTGTTCTTTATTGAGTTTGATTGGATTAAAAATTGAAGAAGAAAAAGTTCTAATACTAGGTAATTGGATAAGTTCGGGAAGTTTAGATTTAAATTGGGCAATTAAGCTAAATTTGTTAACTGGCTCAATGGTGTTGATGGTTAATTTTGTATCTACTCTAATTCACATTTATTCAGTTGGGTATATGAATAAAGATCCTAAAAATATTTTATTTATGGGATACATTGGTCTCTTCACTTTCTTTATGCTATTTTTAGTATCTTCATCAAATTTAGTTCAACTTTTTTTAGGTTGGGAGGGTGTTGGACTTACATCCTATTTGTTAATTGGTTTTTGGAATTATAAAGACTCTGCAAATAAAGCAGCCCTCAAGGCATTTATAGCAAATAGAGTTGGAGATTTTGGTTTGCTTTTGGCTTTATTTTCAATTTTTATTATTTTTGGTACTCTAAACATCAATGAAATTATGGTTTTAGTTAACTCTCATGTTGATACATATTTTGAGTTTTTAGGTGCTAGGATTCATGCAATAACTCTAATTTGTATTTTATTATTTGTCGGTTGCATGGGTAAGTCTGCACAATTTGGATTACATGTTTGGTTGCCAGATGCTATGGAAGGACCCACCCCTGTTTCTGCACTTATTCATGCGGCTACAATGGTTACAGCTGGGGTTTTTTTATTAATAATTATGTCTCCGTTACTTGAAGCTTCAAGTTTTTCAAGAGACTTCATTTTAATTATTGGTTCAATCACCTGTTTGTTTGCTTCATCGGTGGCTATTTTTCAAAATGATATTAAAAGAATCATTGCATATTCCACATGCAGTCAACTAGGTTACATGTTCATGGCAATAGGTGCTTCCGCATACTCTGCAGCATATTTTAATCTTTTGTCACATGCGTTTTTTAAAGCCTTATTATTTCTTGGAGCTGGTTGTGTTATCCACTCGATGTCAGATGAACAGAATATAAAGAAAATGGGAGGTTTATTTAATAAAATTCCTCTTACATATTTTACTATGTTGATAGGATCATTTTCATTGTTTGGATTGCCTTTTTTTAGTGGTTATTATTCAAAAGATATAATTATTGAATTGTTATACCTAAGTGAGTCGAAATTCAGTTTTTATTTTTTCTTAGCTTCAGTTTTAGGTGTTCTATTTACTTCAATTTATTCAGTGAGGCTTTTAATTTATGTTTTTCACGGAAAAAGTAATTCTGATGAAAAAGTTATTGCTCATATTCATGAATCTCCAATGATTATGATTATTCCACTTGTTATTCTCTCTTCTTTTGCAGTTTTTTTTGGAATGTTTTCTCAAAGCTTTTTCTTCGGTAGCGATCATTTAGATAATTGGTCCCAATTAATGCATATAAATAAGAAAGTAGACGAGTTTTATATTTATGAGAATGTACCAACACTATTTAGAAAACTACCTTTAATCATGATTGTTATTGGATCATCAATGTGTTTTTTATTATATTTTTCTTTTAGAAAGTCAGTTTTACCATTTTTTAAAGTAAATTTTTCATGGATATTTTCTTTTTTTAAAAATAAATGGTATATAGACGAGCTATATGAAAAATTGATTTTAAGGCCCACAATTTATCTCGGAAAGGGTTTTTGGAAGTCAATAGATAAAGATTTAATTGATAATCTCGGTCCGGATGGGATATCAAGAGTAATTCAATCCTTTAGTCTAGTCGTATCAAGATTACAATCAGGTTATTTATATCATTATGTCTTATCAGTTGTTATTGGTTTAACATTGTTGATTAGTCTTTATAATTATATTTTCTGATGTTGAATCTCCCTATATTACCAATTTTAATATGTTTACCTTTATTAGGTCTTCTTTTTATACTTTTATCTCCTGATAATGACGATTTTGCTGAGCAAGCTAAACGATCAGCTCTTTGGACTTCCGTTAGTAATTTTTTGTTATCTTTATACCTTCCCTTGAACTTTGACAAAAGTATTCCTCATTTTCAATTTGTAAATTCTTTTGATTGGTTCAATAGTGAAAATTTAAAGTTCTCACTTGGTATTGACGGAATTTCTATGCCATTTATAATTTTATCTACATTTCTGATACTTATTTGTATTATTTATCTTTATCCTCAAAAGAAAAAAAGTATGAGAATGTACCTTGCATCCTTTATACTTTTAGAGTCTTTTTTAATAGGAACATTTAGCGCTATAGATCTGTTTTCATTTTATATTTTTTTTGAATCTATTCTTATCCCAATGTACATAATAATAGGTTTCTGGGGAGGGGAAAGAAGAATATATTCTGCTTATAAATTTTTTCTTTACACACTTCTTGGTTCAGTATTAATGTTAGTTGCAATAATATTCTTATATCAAGAGTTTGGAACAACTAGCATCCCAAGATTACTTGATTACTCATTACCTTTTTATATTCAAGTATGGTTATGGCTAGCTTTTTTTTCATCATTTGCAGTAAAAATCCCAATGTGGCCATTCCATACCTGGCTTCCAGATGCGCATGTTGAGGCTCCAACTGAAGGTTCAGTAATTCTTGCGGGAATTTTATTAAAATTAGGTGGATATGGTTTTATAAGGTTTAATTTATCAATACTTCCTGATGCATCAATATTTTTTACACCATTTATTTATTTCTTATCAGTTATTGCGATAGTCTACACCTCATTTATTGCATTAGTTCAAGAGGATATGAAAAAATTAATAGCTTATTCATCAGTTGCGCATATGGGTTTTGTAACACTAGGAATTTTCTCTGCAAACATGCAAGGACTCCAGGGAGCTATTATTCAGATGATTTCTCATGGTATTATCTCTGGAGCTTTATTTTTTTCGATTGGTTCAATTTATAACAGATATAAAACAAAAGAAATTGATTTTTTTAGTGGCTTAGGAAATAAAATGCCGAAATTTTCTGTATTTTTTTTGATCTTTTCCCTAGGCTCAATTGGTTTTCCTGGAACTTCTGGTTTTGTTGGAGAGTATCTTACTTTGATGTCTGTTTTTAGCAAGAATACACTCGTAGCATTTTTATCTGCTACTGGTGTTATCTTGGCTGCTGCTTATATGTTATTATTATATAAGAAAGTTTTTTTAGGTGAAGTAAATACTAATACAGAAAAACAAAGCTCTAGATTAAATATTCAAGAAAATACAACATTCGCTGTTTTAGTTTTGATTATTTTTATCATTGGTATTAAACCAAATTTAATTTTAGACTATACTTCAACTTCTCTTGAGAGAATTATAGAGTTATATCCAATCTCAATATTTTAATGGTAAGACCTTGATTATTATACCAGAAATTTTTTTATCAATCGGCTTTTTATTAATATTATTTATTACGCCATTTATTAAGATTAATGCTCATGTAAAAGTTGGTTATTTTACTCTGTTAATTATTTTTCTAACACAGTTTTTTGTTCTTAAAGATATTTTTTTATTTGAAGAAATTTTTAATGGCTTCTTTGTTATTGATTCATTTGGTTCATTTCTCAAATCAATTATTCTTATCAGTGCTGGATTGGTTATCTATTTTTACTTGATTATAAAGAACGAAAAGTCATTGTTGAGGCCTGAATTTAGCCTTGTCATATTAATTTCAATTATTGGAATGATGTTAATGGTTTCAGCCAACAACTTATTATCTTTATTTTTATCCATGGAATTACAAAGTTTGGCTCTTTATATTCTTGTGTCTTTTTCTAGGGAGGATATAAATTCGTCAGAAGCGGGAGTAAAGTATTTTGTTATAGGCAGCCTTTCAACATGTATTTTTTTATTTGGTAGTAGTTTGATATATGGATTAGTTGGGTCTACTGATTTTTCTAATATAAGCCAATTCATGTCAGATCAATACTCTATCCCAATTATGTTAATAGTAGGATTAATTTTCATATTAGTTTCGTTATCTTTAAAAATTTCTGCTGCTCCATTTCATATGTGGACTCCAGATGTTTATCAGGGAGCTCCGACTATAGTAACAACTTTTCTATCTACAGCACCTAAGGTTGCAGTATTTGCAGTCCTAATTAGACTTCTGGTTTTTCCATTTGGAGAAATAATTGTGGACTGGGGAAAAATTGTTATTATTTTGTCTATTTCCTCTATGATAATTGGGTCGTTGGGTGCCTTGAAGCAGACTGATTTAAAAAGGCTTATGGCTTATAGCACGATCAATCATATTGGTTTTATAATGATGGGTTTAGTCCCTGGTTCAGAAGATGGTATTACGGCAATAAGTATTTATTTAATTTTTTATCTTACAATGAATCTAGGCGCTTTCCTGGTAATTTTAAATATGCAAAGAGATCAAATAAATGTTACATCAATAAAAGATTTGTCTGGATTATATAAAAATGAACCAATTTTAGCCGCTTGTTTTGCTGTGATTCTTTTTTCAATGGCAGGTATTCCCCCGTTAGCTGGTTTTATAGGTAAACTTTTGATTTTAAATATTGTGATAGATAATAATTTATTTTTTCTTGCAATAATAGCTGTTTTAACTTCAGTGATAGCAGCTTTTTATTATATAAGACTTGTTAAATCGATTTTTTTTGATCCCCCAGTTCATGACCTGGATAATTTTTCAAATAGCCAATCTAAATTTTTGTTATCAATTTTATCATTATTTAATTTAACTGTAATTTTATATCCACAGTTCTTTTTGAATCTTTGTGCATCGATTACTTTATCACTTTTTGCATTGAAATAAGATGAAAAAAAATGAATTTGACTTTTATTTTTTTAAAGAAATTAAAAATACAAATGATGAGATTAAAAAAATATTTAATTTAAATTCCAAAAAAAATAATATTGCACTTTTCAGTGAAGTTCAATTAATGGGACGCGGAAGAACAAAAAAAAAATGGTATAGTTCATTCGGTGATCTGACATGTTCGTTTTTAATTAAAAAAGAATATCCTATTGCTAAACTTGGTCAAATCAATTTATGGATATTATCTGAGCTATTAAGTGTTTTGAAAAATAAATATCCTTTGATAAATTTTAAAATAAAATGGCCGAATGATATTTATTATAAAGGAAAGAAATTGGCAGGAATTTTAATTGAAACTAATATTAAAAAAGATTTAGTTTCATATATTGTTTTTGGTATTGGAATTAATTGTATTAGTGCCCCTAAAAATATTGATTATCCCTCAATATCTATTTCTAAATTTTCAGATAATAAAGATCCTATTAGTTTGTTCATAGATTTATCAAAAAATATTACAAGATCTCTTAAAGCGTCAAGAAAATTTCAGTTTGTCGATTCGGACGAAAATCTTATGAATAGTTTCAAAGATATTGGAAAAAAAATCAAGGTCAAGTTACACAATGAAGTGATAGAGGGTAAGTTATTAAAAATTAATGAATATGGCCATCTAATTTTAGAAAATAAAAAGAAAATCATAAAAATTGATTATGGTGATATTGTTTAATGAATTTAACAATTGATATAGGCAATACAAATTTAATGATCTGTGCTTTTAATGGAAAAAAAATATATTCGTATAAAAGGATTTCTATCAGAGGTCTTTGTGAAAAAGATTTACCTAAAATATTTAAAGTTGTAAATAAAAAAAAGGATAACATAATAATTTCATCAGTTGTTCCATCTTTTGAAAAAAAAATTACTAGATTTTTAAAAAAAAAAAATTTTGATTTTTTCCTTGTTAAAGACTTAGTTAAGGAGATTAATCTTAAAACAAATATCAATAATAAGAAGGAAATTGGAGACGATAGAATAATTAATATGTTTTATACTAAAGAGTTGTTTAAAAAATCTATTATAGTTGTTGACTTTGGCACAGCTACTACATTTGATGTGCTAGATAAAGAGGGTATTTACGATGGAGGAGTTATTACGCCTGGAATTGATTTGTCATTAAAAGCTTTGAAAGATAATACAGAAAAACTACCATTAGTGAATTTCAAAAAAATAAAAAAAGTCATTGGACATAATACTCAACAAGCAATAAAATCTGGTTTCTTTTGGGGATATGTTTCGATGGTTGAAGGACTAATTAATAAAATCGAGATGGAAAAGAAAAACAAATTTGGTGTCATTTTAACTGGTGGAAATTCATTGTATTTTAAAAATATATTCAAAAATACATTGTTGGTTGATGAATTTTTTACATCCAAAGCACTTAATCACACTTTAAATAAAATAGGAAAAATAAATGATTTTTTCTGAAGACGATTTCTTTTTTTTACCCCTAGGTGGGTCAGGTGAAATAGGTATGAATTGTTATTTATACCATTTTAACAATAGTTGGGTCATGATTGATTTAGGAGTGACCTTTGGAGATTCTCTTATTTCTCCTAATGAACTTATAATGCCAAAGCTTGATTTTATTTTTGAAAATAATATTAAGTTAGATGCTTTAATATTAACTCATGCGCATGAGGATCATATAGGAGCAGTACCTTATTTATTTGATAAAATTAAGGACATTCCAATTTATACAACATCATTTACAGCATCAGTTCTTAAAAGAAAGTTTCAATCTAATAATATAAATGAATTTAAGATCAATTTGTTAGACTATAATAAAAAAAAGAAAATTGGTGGTTTTGAAATTGAAATATTAGCATTAACTCATTCAATACCAGAGCCAAATGGTGTTATTTTAAAAACTGGTGAATATAAGGTTTTTCACACAGGTGATTGGAAAATTGATCCAAATCCTCTAGTTGGCAAACCCATTGATGAAGAAAAGTTAAGATTGCTTGGAGATCAAGGCGTTGATCTTATGGTTTGTGATTCAACTAATGTTTTCAATGAAAATCCCTCAGGAAGTGAGAAAGAAGTAAGAGAGGCATTTAAACAAATTTTTTCAGAAAAAAAAGTTGGAACGATAGTAGTTACTTGCTTTGCATCAAATGTAGCAAGACTTGAGACAATACTCAAAGTATCTGAGGAATTTAACAAAGTATGCCTTTTTCTTGGTCGATCAATTCATAAAATATATGAATCTGCAACTGAGAATGATTATTTAATAAATCAAAAGAATATTATTAATGAAAAAGATCTTAAATCTATTTCAAATGAAGATTTGGTTTTGATTTGTACTGGTAGTCAAGGTGAGCCAAATGCTGCTTTGTCAAATCTTGTTAATGATAATAATAAAAATATAAAATTATCAAAAAATGATTTGGTAATTTTTTCTTCAAGAGAAATTCCAGGAAATGAAAAAAAAATTAATAAATTAAAAGAAAAAATTTTAAAAATAGGTTGTGAGATATATGATCAAAATACAAGAATGGTTCATGTTTCTGGACATCCTTCAAAAAAAGAACTAAAGAAAATGTATAAGTGGATCAATCCAAATACAATTATACCTGTTCATGGAGAATATAGACATCTAAATGAACATAAAAAATTTGCTAGAAGTTGTGGTATTAAAAATCAGATCTTAGTTCAAAATGGTGATCTTGTGCTGATAAAAAAGGATGATCAATCTAAAATAATTAAAAAAGTAAACTTTGGAAGGAATATACTTAAAGGAAAACAAATCTTACCTTTAAATCATCAAATATTTGAGAATCTTAAGATACTGAATTCTGATGGTGAAATTTTTATTAATATTATAATGAATTTAGATGATGAAATAATTCATGAACCTGTAATCTTCACTTCAACAATCTCAATCGACATTGAAGATCTGGAAGACCTAAAGGAATTTATTATTACGGAAATTAATTCAATTTCGCAAAACTGTATTGATGATAATATATTAAAAAATGACCTAAAAAAAAAAGTAAAATCTTTCTTTAAAAAAAGAATAGGATTAAAACCATTTACTAATTTTGAGATTGTTAGATTATAGAATATAATGAGGATATGCTGACAAAATTTAATCATGTTGCAATAGTCGTTTCAGATTTAAAAGAAGCTTCAAATAAATATAAGAATGTGCTTGGCGCTAATGTTTCCAAACCATTTGATTATCCGGAGCATGGGGTATCAGTTGTTTTTGTTGAGCTAAGCAATACTAAAATTGAATTAATGTATCCATTTGGAAAGGAATCTCCTATAAAAAAATTTCTAGAAAATAATCCTAACGGTGCCATACATCATATATGCTTAGAAGTGAAAGATTTAATTTCAACTTGTAAAAAATTAAAAAAAAAGAATATTCGAATCATTGGGGATGGTGAGCCAAAGATAGGGGCCCATAATAAGCCAGTTATTTTTTTACATCCAAAAGATTTTTTTGGCACATTAATCGAACTTGAGCAGGAGTAATGGTTGTTCAGTTTTGATTTTATAATCATTTATATCATTCTTTGGTGGATAGTTTTGTTCCTTTTGTTACCAATTGGAATTGAAAAAGAAGAAAACATAAAAATTGGCAACGATCCTGGTGCTCCAAGAAACCCAATGATAAAAAAAAAATTACTATACTCAACAATTATTACTTTTTTCTTAACTCTAATAATAGTTTTTTTTAAAAATGAAATTTTCTAATTTTTTTATACCTACGCTTAAAGAAAATCCGTCTGATGCAAGAATAGTATCACATATTTTGATGTTGAAGTCGGGGATGATTAGACAAGAGACCTCGGGTATTTATTCATGGTTACCTCTTGGTTATCGTGTATTGAAAAAAATTATAAAGATAATTGAAGATTTGCATGAACTATATGAAGTAAATCAAATTTTAATGCCTACAATACAGAGTTCTGAAATTTGGAAAAAAAGTGGGAGATATGATACCTATGGAAAAGAGATGTTGAGAATTAATGATCGACATTCAAAAGAACTTCTTTACGGCCCTACCAATGAAGAAATGATAACAGCGCTTGGCAAACAACATATTAAAAGTTACAAATCACTGCCACAATATTTTTATCACATTCAATCAAAATTTAGAGATGAAATTAGACCTAGGTTTGGAGTAATGCGAGCTAGGGAATTCTTAATGAAAGATGCATATAGTTTTGATATTAATGAAAATGAAGGAGAAAAGACTTATTATAGGTTCTTCAGACTTTATTTGAAGATTTTTAAATCAATGGGAATCCCAATTGTACCTGTTCGTGCACTTAGTGGTGAAATTGGAGGAAGTTTGTCTCATGAGTTTCATTTGATAGTAGATAGTGGAGAATCTGAAATATTCTTAGATAAGTCAATTCTAGAGAGTAATTTAGAAAAACTTAAAGATGAGGATTTGAAAAATTTGAATAGTTTTACTGACGAGTATTATAAAAATAACAAAATTTCAATAAAATTAGAAAAATTCAGAAGTATAGAATTAGGTCATATCTTCTTATTTGGAGATAAATACTCTAAATCTTTTGATTTTAATATTGAGTATGAAAATAAAAAGCTTACACCTTTTATGGGATCATATGGAATTGGTATTTCTAGAATTCCTGCAGCAATTATTGAGCACTCAAGTGATGAGAGAGGAATATTATGGCCTGAAGAGGTTTCTCCATTTGAAGTAGTTATTATTAATTTGATTAATGATAGTGACGAAACAAACAAAGTTAGTAATGATTTATATCAAAATCTTAAGAGCAAAAATATTGATGTGATTTATGATGATAGGAACGAGAGGCCAGGAATTAAATTTTCTGATAGTGATTTGATTGGGATTCCAATTCAAATCATAATTGGAAAAAATCTAATTAACGATGGTAATGTAACTTTAAAATTTAGAAAAGACGGAAAAGAAATTAATCTTACTAATGATAAAGTTTTAGATATTATTATTAAAAAATTAAAAAATAATAAATGATTACTTTTTTTGAAATATGGGTTTCATGGAAATACCTTCTTCCCAAAACAAGAGAAAAGTTTTTTTCAATAATTACAGTTTTCTCTTTTCTTGGAATAGCATTGGGAGTGGCGACTCTGATAATTGTGATGTCGGTGATGAATGGATTTAGAGAGGAGCTTACCTCAAAAATACTAGGCGTAAATGGTCATTTGAAAATTCAACCAATTAATAATTTCAAAATTTCTAATAACAAAAAGATATCAAATTCAATTAAAGATAATATTGAAAACATAGATATAAGTGAAGTTTTGATTGGACAAGGACTAATAAATTATAAAGGTTTATCAACTGGTGTTCTTTTGAAAGGTGTAAGTAAAAGTTATTTTGAAGAAAGAAAAATATTTAAACATAAAATTATTCCGAATCATCTTAAAGGATTTAAAAATAATAAGGGAATTTTTATTGGAGAGAAATTAAGAGATAGACTCAATATAAAAATTGGTGATTCAATAAATATTATTTCACCAAACAGTTATGAAACAATTTTTGGAAACTTACCTAGATCAAATAATTTTAAAGTAATAGGTTTTTTTTCTATTGGAATGTATGAATATGATTCCTCACTTGTATTCATGCCTCTTGAACTAATGCAAAACTTTCTTAACTTAGATAATCATATAGATTTCTTTGAAATTCAAATAGAGAATTTTGATGAATTAGATAAAAAGAATAGAGAAATTCTAGCTTTATTGCCTAAATATTTTAAAACTATAGATTGGAGAGAGCTTAACCCGTCACTTTTTAATGCAATAGAAGTTGAGAGAAATGTTATGTTTTTAATTCTTTCACTGATTATAATTGTTGCTGCTTTTAATCTTATTTCATCAATGATAATTTTAGTTTCCTCAAAAAGCCGAGATATTGGTGTTTTAAGAGTCCTTGGTGTTTCTAAGAATCAGTTATTAAAGATTTTTATGATTAACGGACTTATAATTGGAATCTGTGGGACTATTCTAGGGTTATTACTAGGCTTGCTTTTTTGCTTAAATATAAACGAAATCAAAGCATTTCTTGAATTATTTCTCGATTCAGATCTTTTTTCTGAAGAAATTTATTTTTTTTCTAGATTACCTGTAATTATTGAGGTTGAGCAAATACTTAAAATCACGCTAATTTCTTTGGGGTTATCTTTCTTTGCCACAATATACCCTTCTATAAGAGCTACAAAAGTTGAACCTATAAATCTTATAAAGTGGGAATGAAATTGATAAAACTCAGTAATATTAATCAAATTTATGCACAAGGAAAAACAGTGATTAAAGTTTTTAATAACTTGAATTTAGATATAAATAATCAAAGTAATGTCGGAATCATTGGCCCTTCAGGCTCAGGTAAATCTTCTTTATTAAATATCTTAGGTTTGGTAGAAAAACCAAAATCAGGTGATTATTTTTTTAATGGTCAGGAATGTTCGACTTTAAATGTTGAAGATAGAACCAGTTTAAGAAAAAAAGATATTGGTTTCATATTCCAAAATAACCAACTGCTTGAAGATTTTACAGTTTTAGAAAATATTGCATTACCTTTGATTTTAAATGGGGTAAATTATTCAAAAGCGATTAATGAGTCACTTAAGCTTTTAAAATTACTTGGATTAGAAGAAAGAAGAAAATTTAAACCTGGACTATTGTCAGGTGGTGAACAACAAAGGGTTGCAATTGCAAGAGCGGTTATTAAAAAACCTCTTTTGCTTTTAGCTGATGAACCAACAGGAAGTCTTGATGATTCAACTGCATCTTTAGTATTTAATTTTCTGCTTGATTTATCACAAAAAAACAAAATTTTGACCATTATTGCAACTCATAATATAAAACTAACCAAAAGACTTGATAAATGTTTTAAAATTGAAAAGGGTAAATTAATTGAAATCTGAACCTAAGAAATTTATTCACCTAAGAAATTATTCTCAATATTCACTCTCCAGAGGTGCAGTGAAGATCAATGAATTAGTAAAATTATGTAGTGAAAAAAAAATTCCTGCAACTAGCATAACAGATTTTAATAATTTATTTGGATCTATGGAATTTTCAATTGAATGTCAGCAATCTGGTGTTCAACCTATAATTGGTTGCAATATATTTTTATCCACTAATAACTTTGTTGATGGATATTTACTTTTAATTGCAAAAGATGAATTGGGTTTTGAAAATTTGTCAAAGCTTGTTTCTATTTCATATCTAGAAAATTCAAACTCTAGCAATCCTTTTATAAGTCTAAAAAATTTGAAAGATCATTGTGAAGGTTTAATTTGTATGGCTGGAGGTGAATCAGGAGTGATCACTAAAAATTTTTTAAATGATGATTATGCTAAAACAAGCAAACTTATTTCATTGCTAAGTGAAACTTATAAAAAAGATTTTTTCTTAGAAATTCAAAGAGATAATAAAAATTCAATTTTATATGAAAATTTTCTAATTGAAACTTCAAATAAGAAAAAAATACCGCTAGTTGCAACTAACGAAAATTATTTCTTGGAAAAAAGTTATTTTAATACACACGATGCGTTGCTCAGTATATCGCAGCAAAAGTATTTAGATTCTGAAAATAGGATGAAAAGTTCAATTGATTATCATTTTAAAAGCTCTAATGAGATGTTTGATTTATTTAAAGATATTCCAGATGCGTGTTTGAACACCATTGGTATTTCAAAAAAATGTTCTTTACTACTAAAAGAAAAAAAACCAAGAATGCCTAAACTCAACTTCAATGGATCTAATGAAGACACTGAATTAAAAAAAAAATCAATGGAAGGTTTGTTAACTAGATTAAAAAAAATTGCAAACCTTAAAAATAAAAATGAATATTTTAAAAGACTAGATTTTGAATTAGAAGTTATCATTCGAATGGGCTATGCCAGTTATTTTTTAATTGTTTCAGACTTTATTAATTGGGCAAAGAAAAATGATGTGCCAGTTGGTCCAGGACGTGGATCTGGTGCAGGTTCTTTGGTTGCTTGGTCACTATCTATTACAAATTTAAATCCAATTAAATTCGGTTTATTATTCGAAAGATTTTTAAATCCTGAGAGGGTTTCTTTACCTGATTTTGACATTGATTTTTGTATGGATAAGCGTGATGATGTGATTAGATATGTTCAAAAAAAATATGGAAAATCAAAAGTAGCACAAATAATAACCTTTGGATCATTTCAAGCAAGAGCGGCATTGAGAGATGTCGGAAGAGTTATGCAACTTCCACTTCCTCAGATAGATGAATTTTGTAAAATGTTTCCTTATAACCCTGCCCAACCAACAAATCTTACAGATATAATAAATAATGACGATAATTTAAAGAAAATCTTTAAGAATGATCCTAATATTGAAAATTTATTTAAGATTTCACGGGATTTAGAAGGTCTTTTCAGACACGCATCTACTCATGCCGCAGGAATAGTTATTGCTGACCAACCTCTTGAAAAAATAATACCCTTATATAAAGATCCAAAATCTGACATACCTGTTACTCAATTTTCAATGAAATATGTTGAGAAAATGGGTTTAATAAAATTTGATTTTTTAGGTTTAAAGACTTTGACTGTAATAAATGAAACATGCAAATATTTAAAAAAAAGATCAATTGAAATTGATATAAATAATATTCCACTTGGTGATTCTAAAACATTTGAGCTCTTAAAAAATGGCAATACTACTGGAATCTTTCAACTTGAAGGTCAAGGTATGAGAGAGACATTAAAAAAAATTATTCCTGATAGATTCGAAGATTTAATAGCTATCGTATCTTTGTATAGACCTGGTCCCATGGATAATATTCCAACTTTCATAAATAGAAAACAAAATAAGGAAAAATATGAATATTTACATCCCGATCTTAAAAATATTTTAGAGGAGACATATGGTATAATGGTATATCAAGAGCAAGTAATGCTTATAGCTCAGAAAATTGCTGGTTTTAGCTTGGCTAAAGCTGATTTGCTTAGAAGGGCAATGGGGAAAAAAATTAAATCTGAAATGTCAGCTCAAAAATCAAATTTTTTAGAAGGATGCGTCAAAAATAATTTAGAAAAGAAAAAAGCTATCAAATTATTTAATGAAATTGAAAAATTTGCAGGATATGGATTTAATAAAAGTCATGCTGCTGCATATGCTATGATCGCATACCAAACTGCATATTTAAAAGCTAATTATCCATCAGAGTTTCTTTGTGCATTAATGAATTGTGACATAGGTAATTTTGAAAAAATTTCAGGCTATTGTAATGAAGTAAAGAAGTTCGGTTTTCAAATATTTAATCCTGATATTAATACCTCAGATACTTATTTCAAAGTAATTTATGATGAAGATTTTGTGCCGCTTGGAATAAATTATGGACTAAGTGCAATTAAAAATGTGGGTGAAACTTCTATTTTTGAATTATTAAAAGAAAGAAATAAGAATGGAGAATTTAAAAATATCTTAGATTTATTAAAGAGAGTTAATAACAGTATTCTTAATAAGAAAATTCTTGAGGCACTGGTTTTTTCCAATTCCTTGTTTTCACTTGAAAAAAATCAGAATTATCTATCGGATAATATTGAAAAATTGCTTAGTTTTAATGCTAATTACCATAAAAACTTCATTAAGAATCAAACGAATCTTTTTTCTGATGATCTTGATAAAGATCAGTTTAGTTCTGCTAATTACAAACAAGCCGATAATAATCAAAAATTAAATATGGAATTAGATGCTTTTGGATTTTATTTATCAGATCATCCATCTAAACTCTATAAAAATTCCTATGTTGGTCATGATATTTCTGATATCAATATGCTTCATGAAGAATCTAGTAAAGTAGAAATTAAAAATGAAAAATTTTCTAGTATTGCATTGATATCAGATCTTAGAGAGAGAATGTCAAAAATAGGAAAGAAATTCTGTTTTCTTAATTTATCAGATAATACTGGTGATTTAGATGTGATTTGTTTTTCTGAAGTCTTGAATAATATAAATTTTCAACTCAAAGCTGGCAAGACATATTTATTTCAGCTTGTATTACAAAGAATGAAGGAATCAAATAGATTTATGGTCAAAAATGTTCTTGATATAGATAATTTTTTGGCTAATGCAAATAACTATAATGTACTTTTAAACCCTGATGATTTAGATCACAAAAAATTGGGTCATTTGTTGAAACATGCTGATCAAGGACGCAATAAAATTTTTTTTAAAATGATTGTATCTAATTGTGAAGTAAAAATTAATAGCAAACAGTCATTTAAGATAGATTCTGATTTTTTAGATAATTTAAAAAATGTAACTGGTGTGATGGATGTGAGTCAAACAAATAAAAAAAGTAGTTGATTTCAAGAAATATTGATGTAAATTCTGACACAATAATTTCAAACATACGACTTCTCTGGTGTTTTTTGTCGTATGAATGTATAACCGGAGTTTTTTTTGAAAAATATAAGTATTAAAGATTTATTAGATGCAGGCATTCATTTTGGTCATAAGACCAATAGATGGAATCCAAAGATGTCAGACTATATTTTTGGTCACAGAAATGGCATACACATTATTGATTTACAAAAAACAATCACTCTCCTTGATAAAGCTCTTAATGTAGTCAAAGAATATTCAGCTGAAGGTAAAAATATTTTGTTTATTGGAACAAAAAGACAAGCCTCAGAACTCATTGAGAAATATGCCAAAGATTGTAACCAGTACTTTATTAATAAAAGATGGTTAGGTGGTATGTTAACAAATTGGGATACTATTCAAAATAGTATTAAGAAACTAAAAGATATGGAAGAAATTTTAGAGAATAAAATAAGCTCCTATACTAAGAAAGAAATATTAAATTTTGGAAATTCTGTTGAAAAGTTAAATAAAGCTCTCGGAGGAATAAAAAATATGGTTGGTAAACCCGACCTTTTGTTTATTATTGATACAAATAAAGAAGTTCTGGCAGTAAAAGAAGCAAATAAGATTGGAATACCTATTGTAGCTGTTGTTGATTCAAATTCTAATCCTGAAGGAATTGATTATCCTATTCCTGGAAATGATGATGCAATAAGATCTATAGAATTTTATTGTAATGCAATAAGTGAGACAATAACAAATAATCAAAGACAATCAGTAGAAGATAAAACTAAATCAGTAGAAGATAAAGCTAAAAAGAAAAAATAGTTATGACATTTACTGCTGCAGATATTAAAACATTAAGAGACAAAACAGGTGCAGGGATGATGGATTGTAAAAAAGCTCTTAGTGAAACAAATGGAAATATTGAAAGTGCAATTGAGTGGTTAAGAAAGAATGGTATAAATACTGCCCAAAAAAAATCATCACGATCAGCATCAGATGGTTTAATAAATGTTAATATTGATGGAAGCACTGGTGTTATATTGGAAATAAATGCAGAAACAGATTTTGTTGCAAGAAATGAGAATTTCCAAAAATTTTGTGATGGAATATCAAAAACCTGCATAGATAAAAAAATTGATAACCTAGAAGATCTTCTAATTGCAGAGTTTTGTGATACTAAAAGAATTGTTAAAGATGAACTAACTGATTTAATTGCTAAACTAGGAGAAAATATTGTAGTAAAAAAATTAAAGTTGATATCAACAGAAAATTTATTTTTACAAAAATATGTTCATAATGCAATTTCAGAATCATGCGGAAAAATTGGTGTTATGTTAACTTTTTCTTGTAAAAAATTTGATGAAAATGTTAAGGAATTTTCAAAACAAATTTGTATGCATGTAGCCGCTACTGATCCAAAATCAATGACAATCGATAAATTAAACAAGGATCTTGTTGAAAAAGAACGAACAATATATTCTGAACAATTAAAATCATCAGGAAAACCTCCAGAAATTCTTGAAAAAATTATTAATGGAAAAGTTAACAAGTTTTATGAGGAAGTATGTTTATTGGAACAAATATTTGTTATCGATAATAAAACTAAAGTTAAAAACTGTATTGAAGAGTTCAATAAAAACAATAACTTAGACTTTTCTATAGATAATTATTTTATATTTAAATTAGGTCAAGATTAATTAATAGCCTTTGTTTTGTTAAATTTTAAAAATAAACACATTTTGCTTAAACTTTCGGGTGAAGCCTTAATGGGTGAAAAAGATTTTGGTATTGATCTTGAAACTATTAGTTCAGTTACCAACCAGATTACAAAAGTTCATAAAAAAGGAATAAAAATATCTATTGTTGTTGGTGGAGGTAATATTTTTAGGGGTATTTCTGCCTCATCGGCGGGCATGGATAGATCCTCAGCTGATTATACTGGCATGATGGCAACAGTTATAAATTCTTTGATTTTACAAAATTCATTAGAACAAAAGAGGATAGAAACAAGAGTTTTATCTGCGATTAAAATGGATAATGTTTGTGAGTCATATATAAGAAGAAGAGCTATAAGACATATTGAAAAAAATCGAGTAGTAATTTTTGCAGCAGGAACAGGCAATCCTTTTTTTACTACTGATACTGCTGCTGCTTTAAGAGCTTCAGAAATGAAATGTGACTATATTTTTAAGGCAACAAAGGTTGATGGTATTTATGATAAAGACCCTGTTAATAATAAAAATGCAAAAAAATTATATAACCTAAAATATGATTATGTTATTAATAATAATTTAAAGATTATGGATACATCATCAATTTCTTTAGCTAAGGAAAATAAAATACCAGTTTTAGTTTTCTCTATATTGGAAAAAGATTCATTATTGAGTATTATTGACGGTAAAGGTTCATATACAATAATTTCATAATAAATTACTATGGTTGACTTAAAAACATATGAAGAAAGAATGGAAAAGACAATAGATATTCTTAAAAAAGATTTTTCAGGCCTTAGAACTGGAAGGGCATCGGTTTCTTTGCTAGATCCAGTATCTGTTGAGGCATACGGGAGTAAAGTTCCACTTAACCAAGTTTCTAATATAAGCGTTCCTGAAGCAAGGTTAATAACTGTACAAGTATGGGATGAGACTCTAGTAAGCTCTGTTGAAAATTCTATAAGAAATTCTGAGTTAGGATTAAATCCTATGTCAGAAGGAAATTTGATAAGGATTCCTATTCCTGAACTTTCCGAGGAAAGAAGAAAAGAGATTGTGAAAATTGCCTCTAAATACACTGAAGACTCTAAAATTGCCATTAGAAATATCAGAAGAGATGCAATGGAAAAAATAAAAAGCTCAGAAAAAAATAAAGAAATTTCAGAAGATGAATCATTTCAATATTCTGATGATGTTCAAAACATAACAGATAAACTTGTTGAAAAAATAGATTTATTATTTAGTGAAAAGGAAAAAGATATTCTCAAAGTATAATGGTTTTCAGTCAAGATTCATTAAAACTTCTTCCATCACATATTGCATTTATAATGGATGGGAATAGAAGATGGGCAAAAAAGAACAAAGTTCCAATAATTGATGGTCACAGAATGGGCTCTGAGATTATAAAAAAAATTGTTAAAAAATCAATTTCTCTAAAGATTAAGTACCTTACTTTCTTTAGTTTTTCTACTGAAAATTGGAATAGAAGCAAGAGTGAAGTTTTTAAATTACAATCCTTATTAAAATTCTACCTGGATTCAGAGTTAAATAATTTTCTAGAAAAGAAAATTAATTTCTCATTTATTGGAGACATCTCTCGATTTGATCTTATTATAAGAAAAAAATTATTGAATTTAAGAGAACTCACTTCGACATTCAATAATCTATATTTCACTCTAGCGTTAAGTTATGGTTCAAGGAGTGAAATTATTTCTGCTATAAATAAAATCAACAAGAAAAAAAACAAAATCACAGAAAAAGATATTTCATTAAATTTGATGACAAATAAGATACCTGACCCTGATCTAGTAATAAGGACTTCAGGTGAAAAAAGATTATCAAATTTTTTATTATGGCAAATTGCATATGCTGAACTATACTTTACTAAAACACTTTGGCCTGAATTTACAACAAGCAAATATTTAGCAGCACTAGAAAATTATATAAGAAGAAAAAGAAGATTTGGTGGAGATTAAATATTGCAAAATTTAACACTCAGGTTTTTATCTTCAATTTTCTTAATAATTATTTTTTTAAGCCTGCTAAGTGCAAATGATCAAATATTTTTATTTGTACTCCAAACCTTGCTTATTGTTTCTACTTGGGAATTTTTAAGGCTTATAAACTTCAGTTTAAATCAGGATAAAATAAATAATCACTTTTTGAGTAGGGAAAGAATAAACTTTCATGATTTTTTTTTAATTTTCATTATAAATTTTTCAATTTTAGTTTTTTATTCTTTGGAAAGTAATCTTTTTGGCCTCTTTGTAATATCATTACTAATTATTTTTTTATTTTTTCTATTAAGATCAAATTTTAAAAAATTCTTTGGTTTAATTTATATTATTTTACCTTTTGTTATTCTTATTCAGCTTAGGCATGATGAAAATTTTTTTGAAATACTTACTTTTATTGTATTATTTTCTGTGACGACTGATGTTAGTTCATATTTCTTTGGAAACTTTTTTGGCGGAATGAAGCTTGCACCTAAAATAAGTCCTGGCAAAACTATTTCTGGAAGTATCGGAGGTGTAATAATACCTTTATTAATTTGTATACTTTTTTATTCTAAAAATACTGACATTTTATATGTGGTTATTTCTTCAATAATTTTTTCTATTTTTGTACAAATTGGTGATTTAGTTGAATCATATTTTAAAAGATCATGTTTTGTTAAAGATAGTAGTAATTTAATTCCTGGTCACGGAGGTGTTTTAGATAGATTTGATGGTATATTTCTTTTAATAATTATAGTTTATCTTTTAAAAATTCTAGATTTTAATTTTTTCTTTATAGTATAGAATCCATTAATATGAAAAAAAAAATCACTATATTTGGTTCAACTGGTTCAATTGGTGTGTCAACACTGGATATAATTAAAGATCATCCGGATAAGTATGAGGTAGTGGGGTTAAGTATTAATAATAACTATGAAAAGTTATTGGAGCAGGTAAGAAGTTATAATCCGAAAGTTGTTTCTATACAAAATGAAAGATCATACATAAAGTTTAAAGAACTAAATAAATCAAATGATCTTAAAATATTAAATGGTAATGATTCTTATGGAGAAATCCTTGATAATGATACAGACATAGTCGTTGCAGCAATAACTGGATCAGCTGGATTATTACCAGTAGTTGCAGCAATAGAGAGAGGGATTACAATCGCACTAGCCAATAAAGAAAGTTTAGTTTGCTCAGGTTCATTAATCACATCATTGGCCAAAAAGAGTGGCTCTTTAATTTTACCAGTTGATTCAGAACATAATGCAATCTATCAGGTGCTAGACCTTAAAAATAAATCAAAAATTTCAAAATTAATACTTACAGCATCTGGTGGACCATTTTTGAACAAAGATATTAATCAATTAAATAATATTACTCCTGAGCAGGCTATTAAACACCCAAATTGGTCTATGGGTAAGAAAATATCTGTGGACTCTGCAACCATGATGAATAAGGGGTTGGAGTTAATTGAAGCCCATTATTTATTTGATATGCCTGAAGATAAAATTGAGATCATTGTACACCCGGAATCTATTATTCATTCTTGCGTTGAATACACTGATGGATCAATTCTTTCACAAATGGGTAACCCCGATATGAGGACGCCAATATCATTTGCATTAGCATATCCAAGTAGAATTAGCACATCTGTAGATAAATTGAGATTAAGTTCAATTGAAAAACTAACATTTTTTGAGCCAGATTTTGAAAAATTTCCATGCCTAGAACTTGCATATTCGTCCTTAAAAACAAAAAAGAGTGCACCTACAATCCTTAATGCATCAAATGAAATTGCTGTAGATGCATTTCTGAATCAAAAAATTAGTTATCTATCAATCCCTAAAATTGTCGAAAAAACTTTAAATAAAGCTTCAATTTCTGATATCAATAGTATAAAAGATGTAATAGAAATAGATCAGGAGTCGAGAAAGCTTGCTAAAGAGCTGGTTGATTCAGGTGGGTTTTAATTCAATATGTTTGATGTATTATTTAATGCAGTTCTTCCGTTCCTAATAATTTTGACCGTTCTAGTTTTTGTTCACGAACTTGGCCACTATTGGGTAGCAATTAAAAATGGAGTGAAAGTTGAGACCTTTTCAATTGGATTTGGCTATGAATTATTTGGTTTTAACGATAAATCAGGTACAAGATGGAAGTTTTCACTGATTCCACTTGGTGGATATGTAAAGATGCATGGTGATCTTGATGCTGCAAGTTCAAAAAAAAGTGAAGAGGGTGTCGATCCTAAACTTTCTTTTCATAATAAATCATTAAAACAAAGATCTTTGATATTATTTGCAGGTCCAGCCGCAAATTTTATTTTCTCATTTATTATACTAGTATTTATAAATTCTTTTTTTGGTCACACAATTACTAAACCAATTATAAGTGAAATCGAACCAGGTATGTCTGCATCAGAAGCTGGTTTGAGAGTAGGAGATATTATTGTGAAATTAAATGATGAAGAAATCTCTGATCTTATTTCACTCAAACAAGTTGTGGATAAAAATAATAATAAAGATGTTAAAATAACATACAGTAGAGATAGTAAAATTAATTCAACAATTATTTCAATAAGAGATAATAGGATTGGTATTAGAGGGACTGTAGAGACAGAAAAGTTAGATTTACTTAATTCTCTTATTAAATCTGGATCTCAAATATATTTTTTTGTTAAGGTTACTTTGGTTGGGATATTTGAAATGTTGACTGGGACCAGGGGGACTGAAGATCTTGGTGGACCGATCAGAATTGCTGAATTATCAGCTGATTTTTGGAGTAAGGGTATTCAAAGTACCTTGTGGTTTATGATGATAATTTCACTAAATTTAGGACTGATCAATCTATTTCCAATCCCAATGCTTGATGGCGGGCATTTACTTCTAAATCTAGTTGAGTTTGTTAAAGGTTCCCCTTTAGAAAAGAAGTCTTTGGAAATCATTCATACTTTTGGTCTTATAATTCTTCTTTCATTAATGGTTTTTGCAACTTACAATGATGTTTTAAGAATTATAAAATAATTTCAAATGTTTAAAAAAAAATATTATTTTAATTTTTTCATACTAACATATTTTTTTTATTCTTTTTTATACTCTCAAGAGAATTCTCCTGGCACACCTTCATCAAGCTACAATTATGACTATTTTTCAAAATCTAAAAAAGTTAAAAGTTATGCTCCTGTTCAAATGGATATTGCGGAAAGAGTAATTGTACAAGGAAATAAAAGAATTGAATCATCAGTAATTATTAGGGATTCTAAAATTGATTCTTTAAATAATACGGAAAAACAACTTAGCATTGCAATTAAGAATTTATATAAAACTGGCTATTATGAAGATGTAAAAATTTATAAAGATAATAATGTCATATATATTAATGTTAATGAAAACCCAATTATTGATCTAATTTCTATTGAGGGAAATAAAGAAATAACTGATGATCTAATACTTGAGGAAATTGATACAAAGTCTAGGAATGTTTTTTCTACTGATCAGATTAAATCCGATGCAGAAATAATACAAACTTTATATAAAAGACAGGGATTCTTTTCTACTTTTGTTGAACCAAAAATGATAAAAGTTGATGAAAGCCGGGTTAATGTTGTATTTGAAATCTATGAGGGGAAAGAGGCAAGAATAAAAAAAATTAATTTTATAAATAATAAAGTATTTTCAGACTCAACACTTAGTGATGTTATTAGCTCATCAGAGTATCGATGGTATGAGTTTTGGGGGGGTAATGACGGTTTTGACAAAGATAGAATAAATTATGATAAAGATCTTTTAAAAAAATACTATTTTGATAATGGGTATATTGATTTTCAAATTACATCAGTTAATTCAAGTTTGGTTGATAATAGAAAAGATTTTCTTGTAAATTTTACTTTGTACGAGGGTGAAAGATATAAAATTACTAAAGTTGAAGTAAATTCAACAATCAGGAATTTAAATAAGGAAAAATTATTTAACTTAATTGATATTAGAAGAGGTGATTGGTTTAGTTCTGAAGAAATTGACGAATCTATTAAGACCATATCTGATGAAACTGCTGAACTGGGTTATGCTTTTGTTGAAGTGGTGCCAAGAATAAAAAAAATTAATAAGCAAAATGTGGAAATTGTCCTAGAAATTCAGGAAGGAACAAAAATATATATTGATAGAATCCAAGTATCTGGAAATGTAAAAACTATGGACTCTGTTATTAGAAGAGAAATAGAGGTTGTTGAAGGTGACCCCTATAATTCTTCAAAGATTAAGCAAAGTGAGAAAAATATAAAATCAACTGGATTGTTCGACAATGTTGATATGAAATTGGATGAGATCATTGGAACAAATAAGACTAAACTTAATGTTGAGGTTGCTGAACGATCAACCGGACAATTCTCGGTTGGTGCTGGTTTCTCATCTCTAGATGGGGCTATAGGTAGTATTGGAATTAAGGAGTCAAACTTATTTGGTGAAGCAAAAGAGCTTAGTTTAGACCTTGGTTTATCAACAAGAAAATCTCAAATTGATTTATCCTATACAGATCCATATTTTTTAGATAAAGATTTTGCTGCAGGAATTGATTTATTTAATATTCGGAGAAATAACAAAACATATAGTGGTTATAAGCATAACATTATTGGTTTCAAATTGAGAGCTGGTTATGAAATTTATGATAATCTTAGGCATTTTTCTAGTTATTCATTAAAACAAGATAAAATACATGATATTGATAATACAACCTCTACTTATATTCAAGCACAAGAGGGAAAAAGAGTAACTTCAGTAATTGGTCAAGCTCTTCAGTTTGACAAATTAAATGACAGAATAAATCCTACAGATGGTTATAGATTAAGATTAGATGTTGATTATTTTGGTCTTACAGGAGATTCTGAACATTTACAAACTGAAGTTTCGGCCGCTAATTTTTTCAGAATTGCTGATGGGTTTATTTTAGCTAATTTCCTTGAGGGAGGTTATATAGCTTCAATTAAAGAAGTTAAAATTAATGATAGATTCTTCTTGAATGGGGATAGATTAAGAGGTTTTAAGAATCTTGGAATCGGACCCCGAGATTCGTCAACAACAGATGCTCTGGGTGGGGAGATATATTATTTAAGTAGAAACGAGTTAAATTTTCCACTTGGTTTGCCTGATGATCTAGGACTTGCAGGAATTATGTTTGCAGATATAGGAACTCTTTATAATACTAGTTCTTCAGGGACAAATATCCATGATGAATCAAAACTAAGAGCATCCGCAGGAATTGGAATAAGTTGGCTTTCCCCTTTTGGACCAGTAAAATTTTATTTATCAAAAGCAATCCTAAAAGAAAATTATGATAAAAAAGAGATTTTTAGGTTTAGTTTTGGTACAACATATTAGATATTTATAAGGAGTAACATGAAAAATTTTTTAATAATTA
>MDTA01082299.1_pt1 | contig 34655 bp, 34 predicted proteins | sample 811151 | NCBI WGS metagenome assembly MDTA01 (sample SAMN05326648, study PRJNA326480) | marine metagenome | isolation source: seawater | place: Indian Ocean: South | collected 2010
TCCCATTTCGAACTCGAACGTTAAGGGCTCCAGCGCCGATGGTACTTTGTCTTAAGGCATGGGAGAGTAGGACATTGCCAGGTCTACAAAACGTGAAACAAGTCACTTTACACAGAAATTACTGAAAAATTAATTAGAGTTTATTCTTTGATATGTAATAATATGTTGGGATAGATGATTATAGTAAGAATAAAAAAACTAATTAACAGAATAAGCAGTATCCTTAGCATTGGACAAAATTACTATCAGGGAGAGTTGTATGAGTATTTTGACAATTTATTTTTACAGCTTGAAAATAGAGAAATATCACCTGCTGCTGCAAAAATAAAAGTATCCAAATTATTTAATAGTCGTAAAGAGCTAAATGCACATTTTAAAAAGTGGACAAAGAATAATAAATCCAATTTTTCATCAATCGGACAAAAGATAAGGCTTTTTAAAAGAATTAGATTTGGAATAATTTTTATAAAAAAGAATGAGTACGAACCAGTACATTATCACGGTGGATTTAGTTCTTTTCAAATTGTTTTGGAAGGAAGTTGCATTCTTGATGAATATGATGCAATTGAAGTTAACAAAGAAAGTATAAAGTACCGTTCATTTGAAAGAACAAAAATAACTGAGAATGATGTAATGCTCAATTATATCGATTATAGAGATATGCATGGTTTTGGAGCAGATAACGGTCAAGTATACATACTTAGTATTGCGAAGTTCTATGGCTTTTTAGGAAAATTTAATTTTGACTTCCTTAAACCTACAGTAAATAGAAGGTTTTACGTTGATGTGAATAATAAAAAAAACTTAAAGCAAGGATTATTCGAGTCAGCGCTTATCGATAAAGAGGAAGCCTACTATAAATATTTAAAGATGGGACAGGTAAAATAAATCTTCTTTATTGAAGCAATATATTAATTTATAGTCTACTTTAATTTATATTAAAAATTATGAAGATAACAGTTGTGGGTGCAGGCTATGTCGGTTTTTCACTCGCAGTATTAATATCTCAGAAGTATCCCGTAATAGTTTTAGATAATGATGAGGGTAAAATTTCGCAAATTAATTCTGGAAGATCACCTATACCAGATAAAGAAATATTAAAGCTTGTATCATCTACTGACCTAAATTTAGTAGCAACACACGATCAAAAAATAGCCTACACTGATGCAGATTATGTAATTATTGCCACTCCAACTAATTACGACTCTCAAAAGGAATCTTTTGATACTTCTTCAGTTGAAAGTGTCATTAGAGACACTGTTTCTATTAATTCAGACGCTAATATAGTTATAAAGTCAACTATACCAATTGGGTTTACTGATCTTATGAGGAAAAAGTATAAACATTCAAAAGTGCTTTTTTCTCCAGAGTTTCTAAGAGAAAATAACGCTCTTTTAGATAATTTGAACCCTTCCAGAATTGTCGTGGGTGATACGACTAAAGAAGCCATGGAATTTGCAAATATACTTTCAAGTTGTGCAGAAAAAAAAGAAGATATACCTATACTCTACATGCAATCAAAAGAGGCCGAGGCGATAAAGTTATTTTCAAATACATATCTCGCAATGAGAGTTTCTTTTTTTAATGAGCTTGATAGTTTTGCTGAAATACAAAATTTATCAGCGCGAAAAATTATTGAGGGTGTTAGCCTGGATCCAAGAATAGGCAATTTCTACAATAACCCATCGTTTGGATATGGAGGATATTGTCTTCCAAAAGATACAAAACAGCTATTAACAAATTTTGACAAAATTCCAAATAATATCATTAAAGCTGTTGTGGAGGCCAACGAGACCAGAAAAGATTTTATTGTTGAGACAATTTTAAAAAAAAATCCGTCAACTGTTGGGGTATATGGGTTAAGTATGAAATACGGGTCTGATAATCACAGAGAAAGCGCAGTAATAGATGTATTAAATAAAATTACACAAAATAAAATAAAAGTAATTTTATTTGAACCAAATTTGAAAAATTTAAAAATTAAAAATGTACAGATTGCGAAAGATGTAAATGAACTTATAAATTTATCCGATTTAATTATTGCCAACCGTTACTCTAGGGACTTAGATAGTGCTGTAAATAAAGTCTATAGTAGAGATTTATTTAATGAAAATTGAGTAGATTAATTAAAAAAATCAATTTTGACATGCTTTAAAATGATTAATATCAAATTCAATATAGAAAAGTTAATTATTTTATTTGTTAGTTTGTTTACAATTCTAAGTGTGCTAGACACGCCATTAACTATTAAACTCGTTAGTTATTTAATTTGCTTATCTCTTTTATTAGTATCTTTTGGTGTAAAAAAAATTATTTATGACAGTTATAAGGAATACTATCCATATTTTATTTTTACATTTATCTGCACCTTTTCTTTTTTTATTAGTTTTGATTTTTATTCTGATAATCAATTAACACGTAATCCTCAAATAGAAAATGTTATTGGATTATTTCTATTGTTTATTTTTCTTGTATACTTTCAACACAAATATATAGATCTAATGAATACAATGGTTTTTATGACAGCTTTATTCTTGTGTTTTTCCATACCAATTCATTTTTTATATTATGAAAGTAGTTTATTATCTGCTACATTATTTTTGTCTAACGCTGAAACTCAATCTGTGGCTACAAAAAATACCTTAGGAGTGTTTCTTACTTTCTTGTTGCCTTTCTGCATCTATAAATTTAAATTAAACTTTAATTTTCTGAATTATATTATTATTATCTTATTTTTTATTGCAATTTTTTATACCTTCTCTAGATCAGCATTATTTTTATCTATTTTGAGTATTATAGTAATGTCGATATTAGGAGGAAAACAATATTTCAAATGTTCATTAGTTATTGTCTCATCCTTAATTGCTTTGCTTTTACTGTTTCAAATTAGTCCAGCTAAATTTAATCAACTAAAAATTGATAGTCTAAAACAAGTATTGAAAGATGATAATTATAAGACTGAAAACGTTAATAAATCCTTTTCATTAAGTAGTTCTCGTGGACAATATATTTTATTATCTCTCCAGGGCTTTAAGGAAAAACCAATTTTTGGAAATGGATTTGGAAATTTTAGAAATAATACAAAAATTTATGACGCCGATGGCAGCCACATTAGGAGTCCTGTAACTCACAATGACTTTTTACAAATACTATATGAGCTAGGCTTGGTAGGATTAATTAGTTTTATTTTTCTTTTTTTATTCAATTTTATCCGTATAAGAAATATGGCTACAGAGATTAGGTGTCTTTCTGCAGTGATGCTAACTCAAATTTTTTTAGTTGCAACTTCCCTTAACGCCATAAATCTTATAGATCACCCAATTTTTTGGATTTTAATGGCAATGACATGCGTAAAACAAAATTATGATAAAAAATTTAATCATTAGAGAAGAATATTAAAACTCAAATTTTTACCCTTAAGATGAAATTAGCAGCCAAACATAAAAAAACAATTTTGACAGATGAAGAACTATGGCAAAAAAAATGGAATAATTTAAATTTTCCAATTCATTTAAATCCACAGAAAAGAGTGGAAAGAGTTTTTATGAAGTTATTTGATAGGTATTTTGACAATCATAAAAAGATTACCAAAACATGTTTAGAAATTGGATGTAATCCAGGAAAATTTTTAATCTATTGTGGTAAAAATCTAAATTACGAGATGGTTGGCTTAGATTATGATAAAAAAGGTGTCGCAATTACCAAAAGAAATTTCGTTGAATCTAAACTCAAAGCAGAGATTTTAGAAAAAGATTTCTTTAATTACGATACTGATAGAAAGTTTGATTTGATACTTTCATTAGGATTTATAGAGCATTTTGAGGGCGAGAGGCTCAAGGAGGCAATAAATAAGCATGTTAATTTATTAAATAAAGGAGGAAAATTATTTTTATCTGTTCCAAATTTTAGATATCTTAACTACATATTTGCATATGTATTTAGAAAGAAGATGTTAGATGTGCATAATTTGGAAGTTATGCAAAAATCCTTTTTCATAGACTTAGCAAATAATAATAATTTAGAGATTGAGTATTTAGATTATTTTGGAGGATTCCACCCGGGTGGGATTAAATTAGGAAATAATAATTTTTTATCTAAATTTTTTACAGACTTTATTATCTTTAATTATGAAAAAATACATAAACTCGATAACTTTAATTCAAAATTTTTTAGTCATCATTTGGGAGCTGTTTTTGTAAAAAAATAATTATTATTAAAAATTTTAAATTTGCATGAAATTAATTTTTTACTTTTTAACTCGAATAAAAATTACCTCACTTGTTCACCTTATTTTCACCATAATTAATAAGCAATTTCTTAATATAAAGAATTTTGAAAAAATTATATGCAGTAGTATCGTTTGCAGCGCACTATGAATGCTTTTTAAGTTGGCGCACTATCCAATAGATTTTACATTGAGAATAATTTCTTTATTTATTTAAAAAAAATAGTGACACATTTTTGTTTAGGTAATAGGTTAGGTTTTTATCGCGGGGTGGAGCAGTCTGGTAGCTCGTCAGGCTCATAACCTGAAGGTCGTAGGTTCAAATCCTACCCCCGCAACCAAATATTTTTTGGCCAATCAATGAAAACCAGTCTAATAATTATTTCCTCGTTTTTAATCATATTTTTCATAACGATAAATTTTAATAAATTAAATTTTTTATATTTATCTGAGGGCACGGAGTTACAAAATATGAATGTTCAAGGGATAGAATGTATTGATGACAAAGTTAATATAATTGACCATGGTGGTGAAATCTTTGAACTTATTGATAGTCAATTAAATTTGATTGGCAGCTTATTGCGTAAAGATGCAAAAACGATAAAAGAGAAAAATTCATTAGTACATTCCAATTCAATTCTATTAATTAATAAAAATATGTTGGTCTCCAATGCTTTAGATAAACTTCCTGCAAAAATTGCATCTATTGATTATGATACATTTATAGAAAAAGGGTATGTTACAGAGGATAATTATAAAAATCTTAATAACAATTCTGATGCAATGGGGATATATCTAGAAAAAATAAACTTTAACGATATCGAATTAATTTTTTCAATAACAAAAGACTTTGGACATGAATATAGTTACCAATTTTATGACTCAAACCTATCAGATATAATCTGTTCTGCAAATCTGGAAGAAAGTAATATACAGAATGTATATTGGAGTAGGAAAACAAATATTTTATCAATAATAAAAAATCCAATAAAGCATAGGTTTGGCCAAATAAATAATTACAAGATGTCAGAACAAGATAATTGTTTTAAATTTGATCTCTATAATACAAGTATAATTTTAAATGCAATGGAATTACAAGATTTTAAAAGATGCGGCAATTCTAATTATTATGCATACACAAAAGATGGAGACTCTTATATTTTTAAAAAAATAATTAGTTTTAATTAAGAAATATAAATGTCCATTTCTTATAAAAGGTAAAAATTTTGATGGAAATATTTTTATTGATGGTGATAATAATAATATTATCTTTTGTCCAATCTATACTTGGAATTGGACTATTATTATTTGGGACTCCTTCCTTATTACTTATAGGTTACGGTTTCATTGAAGCATTAATTATTCTTTTACCTCCTTCAATACTTATTAGTTTACTTCAAATAATAAATAATAAGGAATCTAAATCAATAGAGATGGCTGAATTTAAGAGAAATTTTAATTTTTACTGTATACCGTTTTTGTTTCTCGGTTTGATCACTATTAAACTAGTCATTGAAATTATAAACTTCACGTTATTGATTGGCATAATATTAATTTTTATCTCAATTATTAGAAGCCATACAACCGCAAATTATAAACTATCAAATTTTTTATCTAAGAATAACGTATTGGGAAATATCTTTATTGGAATAATACATGGACTATCTAACATGGGAGGATCTTTTTTATCAGTACTATCAGCTTCAACGTTTCCAAATAATAAATCTCTTATAAGATACGCTGTAGCTTATTGTTATTTTATAATGGGACTCATTCAATTTATATTTATTGCGACCCAATTCTCTGTCCAATTTAGCTATATTAATATCGTATATATACTTATATCAGGTTTAATTTTTAGATTTTTTGGTGAAAAATTGTTTGCATCTATACTAAATTACCAATATCAGAAACTTATTACAATTTTAATATTTTTTTATGGAGTATTATTGCTATTAAATCCCTTGATAATTTAAACAGTATGATAAAAAATAAAAAAAATATTCTTGTTACTGGATGCGCTGGTTTTATAGGATTTCATTTGTCATTAGCATTACTAAAAAACAAAAATTTCAAAGTATATGGGATAGACAATTTAAATAATTATTATGATCAGAAACTTAAAAAAGATAGATTAAAGATACTAAAAAAAGACAAACGTTTCAATTTTTATAAAATTGATATTGAAGATGAAAAGAGAATATTTTCAAATTTTAAAAATAATAAATACCATTATGTAGTACATTTGGCCGCTCAAGCTGGAGTGAGACATTCAATTACTACACCCAAACCATACTTGCAGACAAATATTTTAGGTTTCTTTAATGTAATAAATGCTTCAAGAATTTTTAAAGTTGCTCATTTTCTTTATGCTTCAACTAGCTCAGTATATGGAGATAGTAAAAATTTTCCTTTGAGAGAAAATTTTGAAACCTCTAAACCAAATTCCTTTTACGCAGCAACAAAAAAATCAAATGAGATTATCGCATATTCATACAGTCATATATATAATCTAAAAACAACCGGACTAAGATTTTTTACTGTATATGGACCTTATGGCAGACCTGATATGGCACTATTTAAATTTACAAAGGGTATTACAGAAAATAAAAAAATAGAATTATTCAATAATGGAAGGCATATCAGAGACTTTACTTACATAGACGATGTAGTAGATTCAATAATTAAACTAATTAATCCAAAAATAAAAAATTCCAATAATTTTGAAATATTAAACATTGGAAGCGGTAATCCTCAACGACTAATGGTTTTTCTTAAAGCTATAGAAAAATCTTTAAATAAAAAGTCAAAGAAAGTATTTAAAAAATTTCAAATGGGTGATGTATATAAAACACATGCTAGCGTGGCTAAGTTAGATAAGACAATCAAATATAGACCTAAATTTACTATTATGCGAGGAATAGATGAGTTCGTAGATTGGTATAAAAGATATTTTAAAAAATGAATATAATGAGAGATTCATTAAATAAAACCAATAACACAACAAATCTTTTTTTTTTAAATATTCAAACAATAGTTTTATGCTTACTGCCATTAGCTTTAATTCTTGGGTCAGCAATTGCTGATATTCTTGCAACATTATCCTCTGTAATTTTTTTATTCCTTGTAATAAGAAATAAGGAATGGGAATACTTATATAATCCTGTCTCTGTATTATTTTTTACCTGGTCTGCGTACCTATTAACATCATCGCTGTTATCATCAGATATATTTTTTTCACTCCAAAGCTCTCTTTTTTATTGGAGAATGCCTCTATTTGCTCTTTCAATATGGTATTTACTAGATAAAAGAAGTAATGTTAAAAAACTATTTTTGTATTCAATTACCCTTACTTTCTCAATTATTTTAATTGATGCATATTATCAATTTTTTAATGGAGTAAACATTCTTGGTTATCCCTATTATGAGAGTAAAGGAAGATTATCTGGATTATTTGGCGATGAATTAAGATTAGGAAACTACCTTTCAAGATTAATGCCTATATTATTTGCCCTTGCATTAGTATCAATCAAGAAACCAAGAAATTTTCTTTTGCTTTTATGCTTTTTTTTAATTCTAATTGATGTTTTGGTATATTTGACTGGTGAAAGATCAGCATTTATTATTCTTTTAATCACAACATTTTTGATGATTATTCTTATTACTGATTTTAAAAGGATAAGAATATTTACCTTTACTATCTCAATAATATTAATTCTTATTATTACTTTTTTTAACGATACCGTTCGATTTAGAATGATTGAGAATACATATAATCAATTAAATTTTACCAATGAAAATTATGTTGCCGACCATGAGTTATTTTTTGTTACTTCATTAAGCATGTTTGGTGATAAACCAATTACAGGAATAGGTCCAAAAATGTATAGAAACCTATGTAATAATGAAGAGTATTTTACTAAGAGTGAATTGTATACTGGGTGTTCAACACATCCTCATTTTACTTATCTACAAGTACTTGCAGAAACTGGAATAATTGGTTTTCTGTTCTTATTAAGTGCATTTATTTTTGTAATATACATATTAACAAAACATTTTTTTAAAAAATATCTTTTAAAAGAAAAAGATCTTACTGATGAGCAGGTATGTTTATATATTTCACTATTTATAACATTGTTTCCATTCATACCCACAAATAGCTTTTTTAATAATTGGATTTCCATAATTTATTTCTTGCCTTTAGGTTTTTTACTAAATACATATAGTCAGAATTTAAGAATATATTTTAAGAGTACAAAAGTGAAAAATGCCAAAAATTCATAATAAGAAAATTTCAATTGGAATAATTGGACTAGGCTATGTGGGATTGCCTCTTGCACTTGAATTTTCAAAATACTATGAAACTATTGGATATGATAATAATATTAATAGAGTTATAGACTTAAAAAAAGGAATTGATAATACAAAGGAAGTAACTCGTAAAGAACTTAAAAGTACAAACCTGAGTATAACCAGCAAAAGTTCAAATTTACTTAAGTGTAATTTTTTTATAATTACTGTTCCTACACCTATTTTTAAAAACAAAAAACCTGATCTTTCATTTATATACCAAGCAACAAAAACTGTTTCAAAATTTTTAAAAAAAGACGATATTGTAATTTATGAGTCAACAGTTTATCCTGGACTAACAAATGATTATTGTGTTCCAATTCTAGAAAAATATTCAAAATTAAAATTTAATTTAGATTTTTTTTGTGGGTATAGCCCTGAGAGAATAAATCCTGGAGATAAAAATCACAGAATTAGTGAAATAAAAAAAGTGACATCTGGTTCAAATGAAAGGACCAGAAAAATTGTTGATAAACTTTACTCAAGTATTATTTCAGCTGGAACATTTTCTGCTACATCCATCGAAGTTGCAGAAGCAGCAAAGGTTATTGAAAATACGCAAAGAGATGTTAACATTGCACTTATCAATGAACTATCAATACTTTTTAACAAACTAAATATTGACACAAATCAAGTTCTAGAAGCCGCTAAAACAAAATGGAACTTCTTGGACTTTTCACCAGGACTTGTTGGGGGCCATTGCATTGGAGTTGATCCTTATTATTTAACTCACATTGCAAAGAAAAATGGATATAACCCACGCATTATTCTATCTGGAAGGAAGATTAATGACGAAATGTATTTATATGTTTATAATCAAATAATAGACCTATTACCAAAAAATAAAAAGAAACTTAAACTAGACATCCTGTTTTTGGGTTTGACATTTAAGGAGAATGTACCTGATCTTCGGAATTCCCAGACTATCAGACTAATAAAAAAGTTTAAAAGTTTTGGTCATAATGTAAGTGTTTATGATCCTGTAGTGTATAAAAATATTTTACTTAAGAATCATAATATTAAAATGGTAAATGAGAATGTTAGCAAAAAGTATGATGTAATAGTAGGTGCAGTTGCTCATAAGGAATTTAAGAATCTGAAGATCAATTTTTACCAAAAATTAATGAAAAAGGACTCAGTTATATTTGATATAAAAGGCTTTATACCAAAAAAGATCACATCAAAATCTTTATGAAGAAAATAAATGAATAACTATAGAGGTATATGGTTTTTTGGCCTTTCTGGAGTAGGGAAGTCGTATGCGTCAAGCCTTATTAAAGCAAAACGTAAGAATACCGTGGTAATAGATGGTGATATAGTTAGGGAGTATTTATCTTATGATTTAGGTTACTCTATTAATGATAGAAATATACAAATTAAAAGAATGTATGGGATAGCAAAGATAATTATAAATTCAAATTTCTTTCCTATAGTCTCGAGTGTTTGGATGAATTTAGAGGTTTCTAAATTATTAAAAAAAGAAAAAATCAATTTGGTTAAAATAGAAGCAGATATGGAAAAAATATTTAAAAAACATAAAACATACAAAAATAGATCAAATGTTGTAGGTAAAGATATCTCTTACAATAGATTTAAATATCAAAAGATCATTAATAGTAGGGACAGAAAGTTTTGGATGGAATTGAAAAAATTGATTTAATATCAGAGAGTGAAAGGTATCTCATTGATTATTCAAATATAAAAAGTAAAATCTTTACTCAAGATAATTTTTTAAACAAAGAAAGCTTATCTGATTTTTATAGAGATCCATCAAAAGGAGTGCCACTGCTTCTACCAGTCAAGCTTGACTGCTTTGATTATTCTCAGGTAAATGAAATTTTTGACATAAATATAAATGAATTTGCTAGATATATATTTTCAACTAAAAACACTGATTATGTAGGTGTAAAAAAATATTTTCAATTTGGAAATCGGTTTTGTATTGGTGCATTCCCTAAAAAAAATTATACAAAAAGAATTAAACAGTTTAACAAAATTAACAGTAAATTAAAAAAATTTAACAACGAATTAAAAATAAAGAAAAAAAAAGTAATTGCATTTCAAACACGCAATATACCTCACCTTGGACATGAAAAGATCATAGAGATGCTTTTAGAGGAATATGATTATGTTATTATAAATCCAGTTATAGGTCCTAAAAAAAAAGGTGATGTAAAAAATCATGTATTGGTAAAAGTTTTTAATTTTTTAAGTGAAAATTATTACAATAAAAAAATAATATTTATGCCAGTTTGCGCCAATATGTTTTATGCAGGTCCGAGAGAAGCCCTTCATCATGCCTGCCTTCGCTCAAGTGTTGGGTTTGACTCTTTTGTTGTGGGCAGGGACCATGCAGGAGCAGAAAATAATTACAATCCTGAGGAAGCAATTAATGTTGTGAAAAAATATGAGTCTAAATTTAACATTCGAATTATTACACATAAAGGCAGCTATTTTGATAAATCGCAAAATAAAATTGTAATAAAAGATAATCTTAATAAGAATAACAATTTGCTTAATATATCAGGGTCAGACTTTAGAAATGCAATTATTAAAAAAAAATACTTTAAATTTGCACGTAAAGATTTACAAGAATTTATATATTCTTTTAAACATAATATATTTTATTAATAATGAGCAAGATACTTCCTACCATTGGTCCAATTACAGAGGAACTTCAAAGTTTAAAAAAAATTTTAAGATATAGTGATTTAGTAAGAATTAATGGCTCTCATGCTACATATGCGTGGCATAAAAATATAGTAAAAAAAATAAGAAGTATACAAAAAGATGCAAAGATATTACTTGATGTTCCTGGAATAAAACCTAGAACAAAAAATAAAACTGAAATTAAAATTACTAAAAGTTCATTTGTAGTTTTTTTTTACAAATCCATAAACAGAAATATTTTTAAAGATCAAAAGTATATTTTTATTGAAATCACAAATCCATTACCAAAAATAAAACAATCTATAAATTACTTCTCGGTAAGTGATGGACAGTACAATTTTATTTATAAAAAAAATGGAAATAATTATATCGTTGGAAGATCAACTGAAACTTTTACACTTGGTGAAAAGAAAGGATTAAATATCCCTTTCTCAGTGTATGACGAAAAAGAGCAACAAAAAATCTATTTTAAATTTTTAGCAAAATTCAAAAATATAGGAATTAATGCTGTTGGATTAAGTTTTATTCAAGATGATAAGATTGTTAACTCAATCAAAAAGAAATACCCTAATTTCTTGATAGTTTCCAAAATAGAAAATTTTGCAGGTTTAAAAAATGCAAAAAAAATTACAGAAAACTCTGATGTTATAATGATTGATAGAGGTGATTTAAGTGCTGAAATAGGGGAAAAAGATTTATATCAAGCTATAATAAACATTACTTCTATTTCCCGCGAAAAAGGTAAACCTCTTATAATGGCTACTGAAAACTTAGACTCTATGATGAGTCGTAAGTCACCGACTAAAAGTGAAATTATGTCTTTAGGCCATAGTTTGCAGCTTGATTCAGATAAAATTATGCTCAGTGATGAAACAGCAACTTCAAAAAATTGGTTTCAAATAATTAAATGGCTTGATAATTTTATCAAACTGCATGAAAAAAATATAAGCGCATATAAAAACAGTAAAAAGAAAAATCAAAATTTTTGGAATATATTGGACAATATAGTTGATATTCCCGTTGTAATATTTTCTAAAAAAGGCTTTGCACTAGAACAAATATCTAAATTAAGAAAAAACATTGAGTTAACTGTTTTTACTGACAGTCCAAAAGTAGCAACGCTTTGTATGTTTCGCTCAAAAACGAGAGTATTTCAAGTCGATAATTTTGATAAATCGCAACATGCAAAACATATTTATTCAAATATAAAAAAGAATAAAAAAATAATTTTTAAGAATAATAAACAAGCATTATTAATTTATGTTGCCTATCCAAGAAAGAATTCTCGAGCAAATACTCTTTCATTGATAACACAAGAGGATTTTTCAAAATGAACGTGATAAATTTTGTTGCAAAAAAATTATTTAGAAAATTAAACTTAAACAAAAAAAGTGAAATTGCTAATTTTCCATTTTCAGGTAACTCTATTATAGGTTACGAAAAACCAATTATTTTTGATAATGATCAAGAAAATCAATTTTATTCAAGGTATTATAATGAACATGTTTTGGATTGTGACAATATCAATAACTTTTTTCATTTACAAAGTAATCACCTTTTTAAAATAGAATTATTAAATGCAAAAAAATATTTCAAAAATAAAGTATTTAATATTCAATCAAAGGAAGATGCACTACTTCCAATTAGTGGATCATTACAGGAAAAGCAAGACTTTGAAATTCAGGTTGAGCAGAAAAAAAATCAAATAACACTTAATCCTCAAAGATTTCAATATATAAAAATATTAAAAAATCAAAAAATCAAAATTACATCCAGTCAGGATTTTCTAATAGGAAATTGTATTGAACTAAATCAAAAAAAGAAAAATAAGTATCGTATAGTGTGTTTATTATTTGTTGATGGTTTGTACGACTTAGAGAATTTAGGATTAGGTTCCATAAAAGAATTAATGCCAAATACATATAACTTTTTTTCTAAGGGTTCATATTTTAAATCTCATTATGCAAATGCAGAGTGGACGCTTGCAAGTTTTGCAAGTATTTTCTCTGGAGGTTATTCTAGTGGTCACGGTTTTTTCCATCCAAGAAAAAATCATTTAATTGGTAAAGGTTATCAAATAATAAGTGAATTGTTTAAGCAAAAAGAATATATGACATTTCAAGTAGGGGGTGGTTGGCGGATGAACCCTGCTTATGGATATATAAAAGGTTTTGATCGTTCAGTTTATCAAAGAGAAATGGACTGTAAGCAAGTTATATTTGAATTCATAGAAAATAATAATGCATTTAAAAATAGAGATCAATTTATATGGCTTAATTTTAATGAATTACACCATTTTCTTAAAATTCTTCCATCAATTCATAGCCAATCAAAACTTAGTCATAATTATTTAATTAAAAGTAAAAAAGAAAAAACTAAATCTTTATTCAATAAATATGATCCTGTAAAAATAGAAATACTGAAAAATGAAATGACAAGACTCGATAGCTATTTAGAGATTTTTTATGATTATATTCTAAGAAATTATTCTGATGACGAGTTCCTTGTTAATTTAGTGACTGACCATGGACACGCTTTTCTTGACAAGAGTGAATATATACTCTCAGATTCTAGAAATAGAATTCCTTGGTTTATACGAGGAAAAGATATACCTATCGGTGAATTTAATGAGTTGACTGAAAATGTAGACATATTTAAAACACTCGTTTCGAAATGCAATTTAAGTCAGAAAAATATACTTCATGATGGTAATTTGCCTTTATCAATGGGTGGTCAAGAAAATAGAAAATATACATTTACTCAAAGTATTTATCCAAACCAAAAATATAAATCTGTATTAAAAGACAACAATTATGAATTTAGATTTGAAACTGATGCTGTCGTTAGTGAAAGAGGATTTATTAATATAAAAAATATAGATACTAATTTAATCGAGAGAAAAACAGGTAAAATCATTCAAATGCCGGAAATTTCAAATAATTATAAATCTATATGTTTGGAAAATATTTATAAGTGGAATAACTATGTTAATGGTATAAATAATGAGAAATAAAAAAATATTAATCACTGGTGCTGATGGTTTTATAGGGTCTCACTTAGTAGAAACATTATTAAAGAATCAAAACGAAGTCATAGCTTTATCGATGTACAATTCATTTAATAATTGGGGTTGGCTAGAAGGAATAAAAAATAATAGATTAGAAGTTATATCTGGAGATATTAGAGATTATAATTTTTGTAAGAAAATTTCAAATAATGTAGATGTAATTTTTCATCTTGCCGCACTCATTGCTATCCCATATTCTTACCACTCACCAAGAAGCTATATTGATACAAATGTTATTGGAACTTTAAATTTATGTGAGGCTCTTAAAGAAAATAAACTAGAAAGATTGATAAATTTATCCACTAGTGAAGTTTATGGTACTGCAAAATATGTCCCTATAGATGAAAATCATCCTTTGCAGCCACAGTCACCTTATAGCGCAAGCAAAATAGGAGCGGAGTCAATTGCAATGAGTTATTATAATTCGTTTGACTTACCAATTACAACTGTAAGGCCATTCAACGTTTATGGTCCAAGGCAGTCAGCAAGAGCAATAATTCCTAGTTTAATTATACAAATGATTTCAAATAAAGAATTTTTAGATGTTGGCAATTTATCTCCAACAAGAGATTATACTTTTGTCGAGGATACATGTAATGGCCTGATCGGCATTTCAAATGAAGTGTCACTTATTGGAAAAATTATAAACTTAGGTTCTGAAACTGAAATCAGTATCGAAGAAATAATTAATAAATTAAAATTCATTTTAGGAAGTAATATTAAAACCAAGATAGATAAACAAAGAATAAGACCTGACAAATCCGAGGTTGAAAGATTACTAAGTGATACAACTTTATTAAAAAATCATACAAAATACAAACCAAAATACAATTTTGATGAAGGACTCAATATAACAGTTGAATGGTTCTCTAAAAAAGAAAATCTGCAACTATATAAATCTAATATTTATAATATTTAAGTTTAATACATGACACAAAAAAAGGATAAAGTGATAAATCTCCACGAACCACTTTTTAAAGGCAATGAGTTAAAATATCTTAAAGATTGCATTAAATCTACATGGGTCTCTACAAATGGGAAGTATATTAGTAAATTTGAGAACAGAATTTCAAAATTTACGAAAGCAAACCACGCGATATATTGTATAAATGGTACGCATGCACTTCAAATGTGCTTGAAAGTTTGTGGTGTAAGTCGTGATGACGAAGTAATCGTACCGACCCTGACATTTGTAGCCCCTATAAATGCTGTATGTTACAACAATGCTAATCCGATATTTATGGATAGTGATAATAATTATAATATTGATCAGTCAAAAACAATATCATTTATAAAAGAGAAGACAGTTTACAGAAATGGTAAAACAATTAACAGAAAAACAAAAAAAGTTATAAAGGCAATAATAATTGTTCACGTTTTTGGAAATGCTGCAGATATTAGTGATTTAGTGAATATATGTAAAAAAAGAAATATCAAAATAATTGAGGACGCATCAGAAAGTTTAGGAACATTTTATAAGCATAACAAAACACATACTGGAACAATAGGTGATCTAGGAGTAATTTCTTTTAATGGAAATAAAATAATTACATCTGGCGGTGGCGGAATGATACTAACTAACAGCAATAAACTCAATGAGAGAATAAGATATCTAATCTATCAGGCAAAAGATGATGCTTTTAACTATATTCATGATGAAATCGGATATAATTTTGCACAAACAAATATTTCAGCTGCTATTGGACTCGCACAAATTGAAAGAATTAAGATTATACTTAAAAAAAAGAAAAAAATATACCAAGAGTACGTTAAATTATTTCATAAAAATAAAAATGCTTATGTTTCAAAAGTACCAGTAATTTCTGAAAATAATTATTGGTTAAATTTAATTAGAGTTAATGCAAAGAAAAAAGATTATTTTATAAAAAAATTTATTTCTAAAAAAGTTAATGTTAGACCTATATGGTACCCTAATCATCTTCAGAAAAGTTTTAAAGCATGTCAGACTTACAAAATCAAAAATGCGCTGATATTGCATAGTGAATCAATTTGTTTACCAAGCAGTTATCATTTAGCGAAGTCAGATTTGAGAAGAATAGTAAGTGTAATTAATGATTGATATTATCATTCTAGGAAATGGAGGTCATTCGCGCTCTTGTATAGATGTAATTGAAGCTGAACAAAAATATAACATACTAGGAATTGTTAGTAATGACAAAAATACTGTAGTAAAAAATTATCCAATCTTGGGTACTGATTGTGACTTAGAAAAGTTAAAATTTAAATGTGAAAATATAATTATAGCAATTGGTTCAATTAAGAATTCAATATTAAGAAAACAGAAATATGAAACTTTAAAAAGAATTGGTTTTAAATTTCCAACAATCATATCACCAATTGCTTATATTTCACCCAGTGCAAAAATTGGAGAGGGTACAATAATTATGCATCATGCAATGGTTAATAGCTGTTCAATTATAGGTAATAACTGCATAATCAATAGTAAGTCGTTAATTGAACATGACGTTAGAATAGGAAATCATGTCCATATTTCTACATCTGCAATTGTTAATGGATCTACTCAAATTGGAGATGGAACATTTGTTGGGAGTAATGCAGTCACAAAAGAAGGTCTTAAAATTGGAAAAGAGTGTATTATTTCTGCTGGCTCGTTTGTTAATAAAAATATACTTGAAGGTAAAGTTTTTAAATAATATTTTGATTATCAATGTGAGTAAATTGTTTACTAAAAAATTCAAAAATTTAATTAATAAATATAATGAAAAAAACAATAGTCATTGCTGAGGCTGGAGTTAATCATAACGGAAGTATCGTTTTAGCAAAAAAACTTATTGATGGTGCTGCGATAGCGGGAGCTGATTATATAAAATTTCAGTTTTTTAATACTAATAATCTTACCTCTAAAGACACTAATAAAGCTGAGTACCAAAAAAGAAATGAAGGAAGGTTTTCAAGCCAATACGAGATGCTTAAGAAATACGAACTTTCTTTATCCGATCATCATAAATTAAAAAAATATGCAATAAAAAAAAATATTAAATTTTTAACTTCTGCTTTTGATGTTGATGGACTTAAAGAGATTAAAAAATTAAAATTAGATTTTATTAAGATTCCTTCTGGCGAAATTACAAATGTTCCTTATTTACGAAAAGTTGGAAAGTTTAATATGCCTACTATCCTATCAACTGGTATGAGTACACTAAATGAAATACAACAAGCAATTAAGATTTTACTTAAATCTGGATTAGCAAAAAAAAAACTTACTGTTTTACAATGTACTAGTGAATATCCTACTAACCTTAGCGCATCAAATATGAGAGTTTTAATTACATTCAAGAATAAGTTAAATGTTAATGTCGGATATTCTGATCATACTTTAGGGTTTGAATCGTCTATTATTGCAGTTGCTTTAGGGGCATCAATAATAGAAAAACATATAACAACTAATAAAAAATTAAATGGACCTGATCATATTGCTAGCATGGACTTAAAAGATTTTAAGACATTTATATCTATGATAAGAAATGCTGAGACTGCACTTGGTGATTTAGAAAAAAAACCCTCATACAATGAAAGAAAAAATATTAAAACAAGTAGAAAAAAAATTTTAGCAAAAAAAATTATTAAAAAAGGTCAAAAATTTTCTGATAAAAACTTAATTACTCTTAGAGCAAATAAGGGCATACCATCTATTCAATGGGACTCAATTATAGGCAAAAAATCAAAAAAGAATTATAAGCCATTTGAGCCTATATTAAGCGCGTAAATTCATTATGATGAAACAAAATCTAGTAGTTGGAATTATAGATTATAAAATAAATAATATCTTATCAGTATGTAACGGGGTGCAAAAGTTAGGATACAAAGCAAAAATTATTCAAAACAATAAAGATAAAGGTGATTATGATTATATAATATTACCAGGCGTCGGATCATTTGGCGCGGCAATGAATAACTTAAATTCTACAGGATTGTCAGATTTTATCAGAAAAAAAGCTCTAGTTCAAAGAATTCCTTTTTTAGGCATATGCTTAGGCATGCAGCTTATGGCAGATGATTCAATTGAATTAAATTATAATAAAGGATTATCATTGATTGAAGGTAATATTTTAAAGTTAAACACAAAATTTCGCATTCCGCACATTGGATGGAACAATGTGATTTTAGGTAAAAAATCTCATCTCTTTAAAGGCATTTCAGATAATTCCAATTTTTATTTTGTGCATTCTTATTATTATAACTGTAAACAAAAATATATTATTGGAAAAGTTGATTATGGAAATAAATTTACTGCTGCAATTCAAAATAATAACATTTTTGGTGTTCAATTTCATCCAGAACGAAGTCAAAGAGTAGGTCTCGAGTTATTAAAAAATTTTTTAGAATATAAAAATAAATAATGTTAAAAAAAAGACTTATCGCATGCTTAATTATTAAAGATAATATTTTAGTACAAAGTATTGGTTTTAATAAATACTTACCAATTGGAGAGCCAAAATATACTATTGAATTTATTTCCAGATGGGATGTAGATGAGATTGTTCTATTAGATATATCAGCAAGACAAGAGAAAAGAATAATTAATTTAGATGTACTTCGTTATGTATCTAAATATTGTTTTGTACCACTCTCTGTCGGGGGAGGTATCTCAAATATTAATAATGTTAAATCAATCTTATCCGCAGGAGCTGACAAAGTTGTTGTGAACACGTCATTTATTGATAATCCAAAATTAATTACTGAAATATCAGATAATTTCGGAGCACAGTGTGTAGTTGCATCAATTGATTGTAAAAAGAACAGATATGGAAAACTAGAAGTTTTTTCAGAGTCGGGCACATATAATACAAAAAAAAATCCTATTGAATGGGCTAAAAATGTTCAGGAGTATGGAGCTGGGGAAATACTGCTAAATTCAATTGATAGAGATGGCAAAAAAAATGGATATGATACTGAACTTATTTCATCTGTAGCTGAAAAAGTAGATATACCTGTTATAGCTTTAGGAGGAGTTGGTGAATTTAATCACTTTGCATCAGGGATAATAGATGGAAAAGCTTCTGCAGTTGCTGCAGCAAACATTTTTCATTTTATTGAACATAGCACAATAATGGCCAAAGCAAACCTTTTAGCTTCAGGTATTGATATAAGGTTGGATAGCGAAGCAAATTATATGGGAAGAGAGTTTGATGAAAAAGGAAGACTGTTAACTATTTCCTCAGAAAAACTAAAAAACTCAGAACTTTTACCATCAAAAAAAAATATTTTTTAGATGAGATACTGTACTAGATGTCTATATCCTGAAAATCATCCATATGGAATGCAATTCAATTCCGATGGCCTTTGCATGGGTTGTGTTATACACGAAGAAAAAGATAAAATTAATTGGAAATTAAGATTAAAAAAACTTAAGTCAATTATAGACGAATATAAAAGTCGATATGGAAATAAAAGCTTTGACTGTATAATCCCAGTTAATGGGGGCTCAGATAGTTACTATATTGTTCATTTTGCAAAAAATATTTTAGGAATGAATCCACTTCTTACTTATTATAATTCACACTATAATACTGAAGTAGGAATAAGAAATTTAGCGAATTTACAAACTGTTTTTGATTGTGATCTAGTTACCTCAACATTAAGTCCTGAATTATTAAAAAAAATAACAAAGCATACGCTTACAAAATTCGGAACTATTTATTGGCAAGTTCTTGCAGGAAATACAACTTTTCCAGTACAAATTGCAGTTAAATATAAAATCCCTTTGATTATTTGGGGTGTTCATGGATGGTCAGAGCAAAATGGTATGTTTTCACATTTTGATGAGGCGGAAATGACAGAAAGATGTAGAAAAGAACATTGCTTAAGAGGTATTTCGGCAGAGGAAATAATTGATAATAAAAAAAATATTACTAGATCTGATGTTCAACCATTTGTTTATCCTTATGATAATGAAATAGAAAAAATTGGCGTGAGGGGTATCTATCTTAGCAATTATTTGCGTTGGGACTCTAAAAAACAACATGAATTGATGATTAAAACTTATGGATTTGAGACTGCTAAACAGCAAAGAACATTTAATACTTACGAAGATGTTCATTGCTTTCATTCAGCTGGTTTACATGATTACATGAAATTACTCAGGTTGGGATATAGTAAAGTTACAGATCATGCTTCAAGAGAGATTAGGCTTAATAGATTAACAAGAGAAGATGGTATATCATTGGTTAATAAATACCAGTATATAATTCCTAAAGATATAGATCTATTTTGTAATTGGATTGATATTCCAAAAAAAAAGCTTTTATTAAAATTAGAAAAACTTAGAAACCCATTATTTTGGAAAAAAAATAAAAAAGGTAATTGGCGACTCAAATACCCTGTAAAAAATTATAAAAACTATTTTATTAATAAAGTCAAATTGTGTAATAAATCAAAATGTGATTTCATACTTACTGAAAATAGTAAGTATGATGATCATAACAAAAAATATTTATTAATGGGTAGAGGATATTTAGACAAACACAACTATGGAGCCTTAGAAGACAGACCAAATAATACAAAATTAACAAAAAGAAAATGGCGTAAACCATCAATAAAATGAGTGATTATGAGATACTGTAAGACATGTGTTATGCCTGATACTAAGCCTGGTATTACATTTAATTCAAATGGAATATGCAGTGCTTGTCAGTATGTCGAGACAAAAGACAATATAAATTGGGAAGAAAGAGAAAGAAAATTAGAGATATTATGTAATTCTGTAAGAGGCTCTAATGGTAATGGCTATGAGTGTATTGTGCCAGTGAGTGGTGGAAAAGATAGCATTTATCAAGCTTATATGATGAGCAGAGTTTATAATTTGCGAGTTTTATGCATTAACCTCACTTCTCATATTCAAACCACAGAAGGAATAAATAACTTAAATTCACTTGTTGAAAATTTAAATGTTGATTTGCAAAAAATATCGGTACGACCAAGTACGCAGCAAAAAATAAGAAATATAAGTTTGTTTGAACTCGGCAATCCAAATTATGCTGAACATCAAGTAGTTTTTGCTGGTGTAGCTAGGGCAGCCCTCATTACTAAGGCGCCTTTGATCGTATGGGGTGAAGATATAGGTGTTGAGTTTGGTGGCAATATATCTGAAACCTCTTTAAATGATGGTTCAGCAGAAGACTTAATAGAAAATGATTTATTTAATCAAGTACCGTTGAAGAATCTTTTGAAAGGAAGAATACCCCAAAATGAACTATTTTTTTATAACCATCCTGAAAAAAATGAATTTTTAAAAAGAAAAATAAAGAGCATTTATTTGAGTTATTATCATAGATGGGATGGTTATGAGCATTATTTACTTGCTAAAAAATTTGGATTCAAGGGCAGAGCAGATGGTTTACTGTCGGGAAATATATTGAATTATGATAATATTGACGAAAAGTTATGTGAAATTCATATATGGTTTAAGATGTTGAAGTTTGGTTTTTGGAGACCTACTGATCAATGTTGCTATCAAATTTGGAACAAACGAATGAATAGAGATGATGCAGTAGATTTAGTATTAGAAAAACAATATGAGTTTCCAGATGAATATCTAAATGAATTTTTAGAATATCATGAAATCACTGAAAAAGAATTGTATAAATGTATGGAAAAATTTAGAAATTTGAATTTATGGCATAAAGTGAATAAGAAATGGAGACTAAAATACGAAGTAAATTAAGTTCAATGAAAAAAAATTTTACTAAAGAGTGGAACGCTAGCTATAAAAGAAACGAGAATAATATTCTTTATCCAAAAGAAGAGGTTGTAAAATTTCTCAATCGTTATATTAGAAAAGTTATTTCTTTTGATAATAAATATAAAACAATTATTAAGCCCATAAATGAGAAAGGAGAAATAAGAGGCCTTGATTTTGGGTGTGGTACAGGACGCCAAACAATATTAATGTGTGAATTTTTAATAGATGCATATGGGTGTGATATTTCTGAAAGTGCTATTAAAATGGCAAAAAAAAATTCACTTACTTTTGGATTTCAAGACTTACATGATAAAATGATTGTTATAAATGATCATAACTTACCATATTCAGACAAATTTTTTGACTTTACTATTTCTGAGGCATGTTTAGACAGCATGAAATTTCAAACTGCAAAAGTAACTCTAAGTGAAATAGCAAGAGTTACAAGAAAATTTATTTATTTTAGTGTTATTGCGAGTGATAATAGAAATTACACGTTGGATGAAAACAGTGAGACCATAGTCACAGATCAGCATGAATATGGAACTATACAATCCTATTTTGATGATAAAAAAATTAATGATTTAATTAAAAATATTAATTTCGAAATAATTTATAAAAGAAAAATTATAGAGACAGACGAAATAAATAAACACTCTAATTCAAGATACTACGTTGTATTAGAGAATTCAAAATAACCTTTACACTTGTAGTGAAAAAAAAAAATATTTTAATAACTGGACCTAGTGGTTTAGTAGGAACAAAGATTATAAGTAAATTTCTTAGTCTAGAATATAACTTGATTTGTATCTATAGAAATGTTGTGCCAAAAGATTTTCGGAATATTAAAAAAATTCGTTGGGTAAAATGTGATCTAGAAAATGAGGAGTTTGAGATTCACAATATTAAAAAATTTTATGCAGCAATACTTCTTTGCGGTCAAACAAATAATAAAAATATATCATCTGAACAATATATTAAATCAAATGTTATAACTCTTCAAAACACCCTAAATTCTATAGGAAGTAAAACTGATAGAATAATATTTGCCTCTACTCAATATGTATATGGAAATCCAAATAACCTTAATATAAAAGAAAGTCATAAGACACAGTCAGAATTTAATTCATACTCTTTTTCAAAGATACGTGCAGAAAACATTTTGAAACAACATCAAAAAAAATTTTATGGGATGTACATCTCATTTAGACTTCCAGGATTCATTGGTGGAGGAGGCAATATAGATTACATTATAAATAAAGCAAAAAAAAATGAGGACATAATTTTATTTTCAAATGGTTCAGTATGCCGAGATTATATAACGTTTGATTATGCATTTGATATCATAGCTAAAACTCTTTCACAAAAAATTAAAAACGGCTTTTTTATATTCAATGTGGGATCAGGTCAAAAAATAAGTTCAATTGATATAGCTAAGAAAGTCTGTAAGACTACTAACTCAAAAAGCAAAATTATACTATCTGATAAAAAACCAGAAATAGAAGATTGTATTCTGAATAATAATAAACTAAGAAGATTTATTGATATTAAAAATTTAGATTTATCAAACGAAATTATCTCTCATGCATTAAATCATGATTAAAAATAGAACAATTAATATAGCAGAGCCATTCTTTTCTCCGGAAGATAAGACATTAATCCATAAGGAATTAGATGCAATTTTAGATACAAAATTAAGTATGGGTAAACATGTCAAAGATTTTGAAAATGAGTTTTCAAAAAAAGTAGGGACAAAGTATGCGATTGCAATGAATTCTTGTACATCTGCACTAGAAGCGGCTTTAACGTATTATAACATACAAGGTAAGGAAGTAATTATTCCTACTCAAACATTTATTGCTACAGGTATGGCAGTGCATCTATCTGGCGGGAAGCCAATTTATTCAGAAATAAAAGAGAAAGATTTATGTTTGGATATAGAAGATATAAAGAAAAAGACCACAAAGAATACAGCAGGTATAATTATAGTACATATGGCTGGGTACATTTCGTCAGATATTGAAGAAATAAGAGATTATTGTGATAAAAACAATTTATTTTTAATCGAAGACGCCGCTCACACTCCAGGCGCTGAAGTAAATAATGTAAACTCTGGAAATTTTGGCCATATTGGTTGTTTTTCATTCTACCCTACAAAAATACTTACATCAGGAGAGGGAGGTATGCTTACTACAAATAGTGAAGATATTGCTAATTATGCACGTAGTTTTCAAAATAGGGGAAGAGACATGATGTCAAAAGTAGAAAAGTATATACTGCCTTCAAGAAATGTGAGAATGACAGAATTTTCAGCTTTAATAGGTAGAGTTCAATTAAGTCACTTAGATGAATATTTGCTAAATAGAAGGAAAGTTGCAAAGATTTATCAAAAACAATTAGGTAAAATAAAAAAAATAAAACTGATTTTACCAAAGAATTTAAGTCAAACTGCTTGCTGGAAGATACCAGTAATTTTAGACCAATCATATGATAGAGAGGAGATAATTATTAAATTAAAAAAAAACGGTATAGAAGCAGATTTAGCATATAATCCACCATTACATTTACAGCCTGTTATGAAGAAATTATATAATAATCAAAAAGGAATGCTGCCTAGGTCAGAAAATATTTTAAGTAGACATATATGTTTGCCGAGCCATCAAAATATGACAGAAGATGATGCAAACTATGTTTGTGAGAAATTATTGAAAATATTAGAATTATAATAAATTTAATTAAAATGAAAATAGGTATACATCAACCACAATACTTGCCTTGGATACACTATTTTGTAAAGATACAAAAATGTGATATTTTTATTCTTCTAGACAATGTTGATTATCAAAAGAATGGTCTTCAAAATAGAAATCAAATTAAAGGTATTAATGGAAAAAAATGGCTTACAGTTCCTGTTGAACATAAATTAGGCCAAAAGATTAATCATACTAAAGTTGTTAATAACACTGATTGGAAAAAAAAACATTTATTAACTCTGGACCAATTTTATAATAATTCAAATTATTATAAATATTATCGCAGCGACTTAATTGAAATTTACAAAAAAGATTGGCATTTTCTCAATGAAATCAATTGTAATTTTATAACTAAAATTATGAATTGGCTTAATATAACCACTCCAATATATAAAAGTAGTAATTTAAATTTAATGGGTAGTTCAACTGATTTGATCATAAAAATATGTAAGGAATTTAACGCAGATCATTATATTTCAGGATTAGGGGCAAAAAATTATTTGAATGAAGATAAATTTGAAGAACATAATATTAAACTAACATATTTAGAAAATAAAACTGTGAGAGCATACAAACAGTTATATCCTGATTCAGGATTTTTAAATGATTTGTCTTCGCTAGATATTATCTTCAATTGTGGTGATGAGTGGAAAAATTTCCTAATGTAATTTATTGCGTAAAAATGAAAAATAAGAAAAGATTAATTATAGGCATTACTGGAATACGTTCAGAATATGACATTATGTCATCTGTATTCAAAGAAATTAAAAAAAGTCAAAAATTAAATTTAAAACTAATCGTTACAGGAGCACATTTATCAAAAAAATATGGTTATACTGTTAATGAGATTTTAAAAGACGGATTTAAAATTGCACACAAGTTTAAATCATTGCAAGAAACAGGTGGACTAGAATCAAGAGCAATTGGACTAGGATTGCAGATTAAAAGATTAGCAAAAGTTATAAAAAATTTATCACCAGATTTTATTATTGTGCTTGGAGATAGAGAGGAGTCAATGACTGCGGGGATAATTTCAGCATATTTGAATATACCTCTTATTCACATTGGTGGAGGTGACAGAGTAGTTGGTAACATTGATGATCAAATAAGACATTCTGTAACAAAATTAGCGCACATACATATTGTAACAAATAAAGAAAGCAAACAAAGAGTTCTCAACTTGGGTGAGCAAGCTTTTAGAGTTTTTAATTTTGGCAATCCAGGGTTAGATAGGTTTTTGAATACACCTGATCAAAAACTAAAAAAAATTCCTGAATTAAGGAATTTTATTTTAAGTGATGATGAAAAATATCTTGTACTAATTCAACATCCTTTATCCTCAGAATTTGAATTTGCTTCTCAGCAAATGAAGATAACTTTAGATGCTATTAAAGAAATTGGCATGAAGACAATAATTATATATCCAAATTCTGATGTAGGGAGCAATGGCATGATAAAAACGATACAGAGTTATCAAAATTTGAATTTTGTGAAAATAATAAAAAATATTCCAAGAAATAGCTTTATAAATATACTTCGTAAATGTTCGTGCTTATTGGGAAATTCAAGTTGTGGAATTTTAGAAGCTCCTATTCTAAAAATTCCAGTAATAAATATTGGCAACAGACAAAAAGCTAGATTGCATGCCAGAAATGTGATTTTTGTAGATCACAATAAGAAAGAAATAATTAATGCAATAAATTATGTAATGTATAATAAAAAATATAGAAGAATGCTATCAAATGTTAAAAATCCATACGGCGATGGAAAGTCTTCAAAGAAAATAGTAAACTTAATAGAAAAAATTGATATTAATAAAAAATTATTAATTAAGGACATTACTTACTGATGGGAAATAAAATATTAGTTGTTGCACCTCATCCCGATGATGAAACTTTAGGTTGTGGTGGAACACTATTAAAACATAAAAAGAACGGAGATAAAATATATTGGATGGTAATAACTGATTTAAATAAAGAGCATAGTTATTTTAAAGAAAGACAAAATGAATTAAAGAAAGTAAAAAAATTTTATAAGTTTGATGGTTTCATAAATTTACAATTTGAGCCAGCCAGTCTGAGCGATAATAAGATTTCAGATCTCTTACTTAATATTGAAAAATATATTAAAATTGTTAAACCTAATACAGTTTATGTGCCATATATTAAGGATGTACATTCTGACCATCAAATTATTGCAAAAGCAATGAATGCCTTCAGCAAGTGGTTTCGATATCCTTATATAAAGAGATTTATAGCTTACGAAACTATTTCAGAAACAAATTTTAATTTTACTGAGTCAAATTTTAGTCCAAACTTGTTTATTGATATCACAAAACAAATTAAAAATAAGATAAAAATAATGAAAATTTATAAATCTGAATTTTCAGTACATCCATTTCCTAGATCTGAAAAATCTATTGAGAGTCTCGCTGCTTTAAGAGGTTCAACATCTGGTTATTTATATGCTGAAGCATTTCAAATTTTGATTGAAAGAAGATGAAACAAATATCAATTTCTAATAATTCAACTATAAAATCAGCAATAGCTAAATTAAGTAAAGAAGGAGTTGGAACTTTATTAGTTGTAGACAAAAATAATTCATTTTTAGGAACACTTTCAGATGGGGATATAAGAAAAGCAATACTAAAGACTAAAAGTATAAATCAAAAAATAACTCAATTCTATAATAAGAAGCCTACTATTTTTTATAATAAAGATATTAATTTAGATAAAATAAAAAAGGTACTGATCAATAAAAAGTATGATTTCATTCCTGTTCTAGACAGAAAAGACAAAGTAATAAAAGTAATTGAATTAAAAGATCTTATTGATAAAAAAGTAATCTCGAAAAAAAGTCGACAGAAATTAAGTGCCGCAGTTGTAATTATGGCCGGAGGTCTTGGTACAAGGCTTGAACCATTTACCTCTGTATTGCCGAAACCTTTGATTCCGATAAACAATAAACCAGTAATTCGCCATATAATGGAAACCTTAAGTAATTCAGGCATATCAAAATACTGGATAACACTAAATTATAAAAGTGTATTGATGAGAGCTTATTTTAGAGAATTTAAAAAAAAAGAAGACATCAATTTTATTGAAGAGAAAAAACCACTTGGAACGATTGGTGCAGTAAAATTACTTTCAAAAAAAATCAAAGGTGATTTCTTTCTAACAAATTGTGATACAATCATTAAAACTAATTATGGTGAAATATTAAAATACCATAAAAAAAATCGTTTCGATCTCACTATTGTTGCTTCTCTGAGAAAATATGAGATACCCTACGGAGTTTGTGAGATAGATAATGAATATCTTTTAGAAAATCTAAATGAAAAACCATATTATGACTTACTAATAAACACTGGATTATATGTAATTAAAAAAGAAGTAATAAGTCTAATACCTTCAAATGAAAAGTATGACATAAATGAATTTATAAATTCCCTTAAAATGAGAAAAAGGCGAATTGGCGTTTATCCAATCAGCAACGACTCCTGGATAGATGTGGGCAAATGGTCCGAATACCGTGATGCTCTAAAAATTTTAAGTTAAGTATGTCAATAGCTCTTGTAATTGGATATGGCTCAATTGGAAAAAGGCACCTAAATGTCTTAAAGCAGTTTAATGTCTTTGAAGAACTGTATGTTTTTTCTAGTCAAAAAATTTCTAAATATAAAAAAATATACAAACTCTCACAAATTAAATTATTAAACCCTGATTATATTGTCATAGCTAAGCCAACAAGTGAACATTATAAATACTTAAAATTTTGTTTAAAAAATTTTAAAAATAAAAAAATACTCGTCGAAAAACCATTACTTTCAAAAAATATGACCATAAATGCAAATACAAATAAAGTTTTTGTAGGATATAATTTACGGTTTCATCCAGTTATAAAAAAACTAAAGAAAGAGGTTAAAAATAAAAAAATTTTTAATGTAAATATTCAAAACTCTTCATATTTACCAAGTTGGCGGGGAAATAATGTATATACAAAAACATCTAGTGCCAAAAAGGCTTTGGGTGGGGGTGTCTTATTAGATATAAGCCATGAATTAGATTTTATTAGATATTTATTTGGAAATTTTAAAATAAAATATGTTGTTAATAAAAAAATAAGTAAGCTACGCATTAATACTGATGATATGCTTGTTCTATATTTAATTGCTAAAAATTCAGACTTTGAAGAAATTGATATACAAGTAAACTTAAATTTTTTTTCACATGTTCAAAGACGTTCTATCACTTGTGATAGTAAAAATATGAGCTTTGTTGGTGATATAATGAATAATACATTTCATTATTTTAAAAATAAAAGAAGAAGAACCATTAGATATCAAAGTGATAAAAATACAATTTTAGATCAAACTTATATTGATATGCATAATGCAATCTTGAAAAATGATAATGAAATTATCTGTGATCTTAAGCAAGGAAAAAAACTTATGCATGATATTGAAAGAATTAGAAATAAGATAAGTTGATGAAAATTTTATGCACCATTTGTGCCAGAGGTAAATCTAAAGGCCTAAAAAATAAAAATATAAAAAAAATTAATGGCTTGCCCCTTATTTCCCACACAATAAATCACGCCCAAAAAAGTAAAATTTTTGACAAAATAGTTGTTTCCTCCGATAGTAAAAAGATCTTAACAATTGCTAAATCTTTAGGAGTAAGGCCCCTAAAGAGACCTAATAGTTTAAGCTCGGATAATGCAGGTAAATTAGATGCAATCAAACATGCTTTAAAATCGATAGAAAAGATTGATGGTGAAAAATATGACATAATTATTGATCTAGATGTTACTTCGCCATTAAGAAAGATTTCTGATATTAAAAATGCATTAAATTTATTTCGAGAAAAAAATGCTTCGTTGGTAATGTCAGCAACTGTTTCAAGAAAAAATCCTTATTTTAATCAGGTTTACCAAAGAAGAAATTCAGTAAAATTAGTAAAAATTGACAAATCAAATTATAAAAGAAGGCAGGATGCCCCTATAATATATGATTTAAATGCTTCAATATATGTGTATAAAAGAAATATATTGATTAAATCTAATACAATATTCGTAAATAAATCTTTCTTGTATTTAATGCCACAAAATAGATCTTTTGATATAGATAGTAAATCTGACTTTGACTATGTAAATTTTTTAATGAACAAAAAACATTCGTAATATGAAAAATATTTTAATTTTTGGTGGTTCAGGAAAAATTGGCTTTGAAATTGCTAAGTATTTATACGAATCAGGAAATAATGTGATAATTGCAGATATAAAAAATAATAAAAATTTTAAAAATAATAATAATTTTATTAAATTTATAAAATGCAATATATTAATTGATAAAGAGATTGACCTTTTAATTGTAAAAACACTTAGATTATGTAATAAGATTGATAGTGTAATTTTTTGTGCTTACCCTAGATCAAGTCAATGGGGGAGTTCGTTTTTAAAAATCAAAAGAAAAAGTCTTAATAAGGATATAGATGGTCAGCTAACAAGTACAATAATTGCTGCTCAAAAAATAATTAAATTATTCATTAAACAAAAATATGGGAATATGGTTTTCTTTTCCTCAATACAAGGTATTTCTCCACCAAAGTTTTGGCACTATAAAAATACAAATATGAGTAGCCCTATTGAGTATTCAACTATTAAAGCGGGTGTGATAATGATGACCAAATATTTAGCAAAACTTTATTTAAATTGTGGTATAAACGTAAATTGTATTAGTCCTGGAGGAATCTTTGATGGTCAAGATAAAAATTTCTTAAAAGCTTATAAAAAATCCTGTGGTAATAAAGGGATGTTAGACCCTAAAGATTTATTTGGTGCGGTTGAATTTTTAATTTCAGACAAATCACGGTACATTACAGGTCAAAATATTGTCATAGACGATGGTTGGACTCTCTAATTTTTACTAAAGTAATTATGAAATTTTAAATGTTGTATATCTAAATGAAAATATTAGTTACCGGAGGAGCAGGAAATATTGGTGGATCATTATCTAGAAAACTTGTTGAAAGAAGTGATTTCTTTATAGATATCATTGATGACTTATCAACCGGCTCAGAAAATAAATTACCCGATAAAAAATTTAAAAATTGGAATTTTTTTCATATTGATGTCAACAACTATGAAAATATTTTAAAGAGTATAGGAGAAAGAGATTACGATTTCATTTTTCACTATGCCGCAGTCGTTGGAGTAAATAGAACTCTTAAAAATCCAAAATTAGTATTAAATGATATCGAGGGTATTAAAAATATCTTAGAATTTTCAAAACAAAAAAAAGTAAATCGAATATTTTTTTCTTCATCTTCAGAAGTTTATGGAGAACCTGTTGAAATTCCTCAAAAAGAAGCTACTACACCACTGAATTCAAAATTACCATACGCGGTAGTAAAAAATTTAGCAGAGTCATATTTCAGAACTTACAAAAAGGAAGATAATATAAATTATACAATATTCAGACTTTTTAACACTTTTGGTCCCTTGCAGAGTGATGACTTTGTTATTACAAAATTTATAAATCAGGCAATAGCCAATAAGGATTTAACAGTATATGGAGATGGCAGCCAAACAAGAACTTTTTGTTATATAGACGACAATATAGATTGCACTATAAAATGCCTATTAGAAAATAAATATATAAACGACGTTTTAAACATAGGCAGTGATGAAGAAATGTCAATTCTATCTCTTGCTGAATTAGTCATAAAACTTACTAAATCAAAATCAAAAATTATTCATTTACCTCCACTTATAGAAGGCGATATGAGCCGAAGAAAGCCTGACACGTCAAAAATGAAAAGTGTACTTAATAGAGAAATAGTTTCTTTAGAAGATGGAATAATTAAAACTTATAATAAATTGAAAAATACAAATTCATAATGCCAACTGATTATTCAATTTTGATACCAACTTTGAATGAAGAGCTTTATATAAAAGATTGTATACTCTCATTAGTTGAGCAAAACGATCTTATAAGTAATTGTGAAATATTAATTATTGATGGAGGAAGTAAAGACAAAACAATAGAGATTATCGAGAATTTAAAAACTAAATACAAAAATATTCATATACTTCATAATAGTAAAAAGATTACACCTTGCGCATTGAATATTGGAATAAATGCGTCTAAGGGAAAATATATTATTAGATTAGACGCACACGCTGAGTACTGTCGAAATTATGTTGATAAAACTATTAATTATTTAGATAAGAGTGATAATAAGGTACTTAATATTGGTGGATATATCGAGACGAAAAATAAAAAAAATAGTTTGCTAGCTGTCTCAATATCTAGAGTTTTGTCCTCTATATTTGGTGTAGGTAATTCTCGTTTTAGAATTCAAAAACCGACTAAACCCATTTATGTTGATACTGTGCCATTTGGAGGATTTAAAAAAGAAGCTTTCTTAAAATTAGGTTTGTTTGATGAAACAGAGCCAAGAAATGAAGACTTAGAATTTAATAATAGAATACGGAATGCTGGTTATAAAATTATGATGCAACCAGATTTATCAAGCATTTACTATTCAAGAAATGATTTAAAATCATTTTTAAATCAGGCATTTGATAATGGATACATAGTAACAAAAAATATCATCAAAGGAAAAATATTTCATAACGTTAGACATTATGTACCACTGTTTTTTTCAATTTTCATAATTACAACAATTTTAACAAACCTTTTTTTTAAAGACAGCGCTTTACAAGAATACTTAAACTTTGTTTTAATTATATATATTTCATTAAGTATTTTATTCTCAATTATTAATTCAATTACTTCAAGTAGAGTATTATTATTAGTTATAATGCCCTTTATGTATTTTATTTTACACTTCATTTATGGTCTTGGTTCTATGAGGGGATTAATTAGTTCATTAAAGAAATTAGTGTGACTTTAAATGAGTGTTATCATAAATAATTTTTTTATATTTTTTCTATCTCTATATACCATTCTTTGGGGAACAGGTTGGAATATAAAATATATAAATTTGAATATTTCAGAATTTTTTTTTCCAATCATATTTTCATACATATTAATTAAGACAATTTTAGATAAAAATTTTTTCAAAATAAGATTAAGTAGCGTTTTATTCGTATCGTTATTCTTTTTATTGATACTTAGTTTTTTTATTAAGGGGTACTTTGAAATAAATCAATTTGATCAATCAACTAATGATGTTTTATACTTATACGGATATACAATTAAATTATTACTGTTTATATTTTTTGCTCTATTAGTAAAAAAAATAATTACTAATGAAAAAGATTTAAAGTTCTATATAAATTGTTCTCTATTTATATTAGTCCCTTTATACATTTACCTTCATTATAGGTACATGTACGTTTATCAAACTTATCATACTGGTGTTTCATTGGACGGTACTGGATTAAAAAATGGTAAAAACTCTTTTGGTGGAATGATAGCTCTCATATACCCCTTTATTTTTTGTAAATTTATAAAAAACCCAAAAAACTTTTTAAATATTTTATCAATTATTATTGTTGTTGTGGCTTCTTACTATTTATATTCGCGTTCAATGACAATTGTGGTTATTTTTGAAACAATAATTATTTCTTTAGTTTTATTAAATTCTTTTAAGAAATTGATAATTTCGGTTATCCTGATTTTGGTACCAATTATTTTTTTATTTCAGAAAAATCAAGAAGACATTAATGAATATTTTTCCAAATCTCAGTATATATCAAAACAAGAAATATCTATTATTGATAATGAATTTGAAGATAAAGCTCGAGGTCCAAACTATTTAATTTTTGATACGCATAGAGGTTGGTTATTGCATGAGGCTCTCATTGGAGCAAAAAATAACTATTTCTTTGGTAGTGGAATTTCTACTTTTCGTATTAGAGAGTCAAATTATGGAAGTAAAACTGAAACTCATAATGACTTAGCATTGGTTCTGTATGAAACTGGAATTTTTGGTTTTTTATTTTTATTAATTTCAATTGGTATAATTTCAATTAAATCTCTTAATTTGTATAAGAAAACAAATAATCTACATTTTCTAGCTGCTTTTTCATCTTTATTCGGATTAGTTTTACTTATGAATTTTTCAAACTTTATTAATACATTCATGTTTGCAATCATAGTAGGCCTTAGTTTAGCAATTCAAAACTTTAAAAAAAGAGATGAATAGAAAAAAAAATATAATTTCACAACACTTTGATAAAAAAGTTGAGAGTATTGATTATACAAATGATAACAGTTTAGGTTCAAATAATGAAAATATTTTATTGAGAGAACCATATATACATATCGAAAAAATTATTAGTGAATACAAAAATGATAAGATTAAAGTACTAGATTATTGTTGTGGTACGGGAAATTTTTCTATTTATCCTGCATTACAAGGTCATAAAGTTTTTGGAATAGATATTTCAAATAAATCAGTTGAAATAGCAAAGAAAAAAATAAAACATTTCAACTTAAATAATTGTAATTTTTATCATATGGATTCAGAGAATATTAATTTTGACGATAACTTCTTTGATTTGATCCTGTGTTATAATTCGTTAACTTACTTAGACTTGCCAATAGCTCTTAATAATCTTAAACGTGTATTAAAACCAAATGGAAAATTGATTATTATGGATTCTCTAGGACACAACATATTTTATAATATTAATCGAAAAATAAATGTTTCACGTTGGGGAAAAAATTTACAAAGCGAATTTAGGCTTATGAAAATGAAGGATATTATTTTTTTTGAAAAATATTTTTTAAAAAGCGAAATAAAGTATTTTGGCTTCTTATGTTCAATTTTGTATTTTCTAAATATCAAATTAAATTTTCCTATTCATAGATCTATTTCAGCAATGTGTATTAGA
>MDTA01010876.1_pt1 | contig 34607 bp, 37 predicted proteins | sample 811151 | NCBI WGS metagenome assembly MDTA01 (sample SAMN05326648, study PRJNA326480) | marine metagenome | isolation source: seawater | place: Indian Ocean: South | collected 2010
AGGAGAGGTGGCCGAGTGGTTGAAGGCGCACGCTTGGAAAGCGTGTAAACGGGAAACCGTTTCGAGGGTTCGAATCCCTCTCTCTCCGCCATTTTAAAAATATCATATCCACATACAACCAAAAAGAGTCTTAATTAAATCAAGAGAATCACTTAAATTATTTTTAAGGGTAGCAGAGGGAGACTGAAGCTGCCCTTACCATTTATAACCTTTTTATTCCTATCACCTTTAATTTTGCAGTTCGTTCTATTCTCCTTATTGTTTGATTAATATCCATAATTACCGTTTTTTTCATTGGGCCATAAGCATGGATGAGATTTTTTTTTGAAACAGCCAAAGCAACATGACCTTTCCAAAAAATAATATCATTTTTTTTAATATTTTTGAAAATAACATTTTTTTTAAAATACCTTATCTGATCTTTGGCATCTCTAGGACAAAATTTGTTATTAAAATTTAAAAAAATTTGTATTAAAGCTGAACAGTCAATCCCTTTGAAAGATTTTCCTCCCCATTTATATTTAATATTTTTAAAAATTTTAATTTTTTTAAAAAAATTTTTTTCTTTAAATGAAACAGGCTTTACATCTCCATTATATATCCACCCTTCTGAGAATTTTAAAAATTTAGCTTTCTTATCTATAACTTTTATTTTGGATCCAAAAGACAACTCATTTAATTTTTTTTTCCTATAGGGGAATTTATAAATATTTGCTTTTAAAACATTTATTTTATGAGTGGGCTTTAAAAATTTTGAAAAGTTTCTTTTTTGCAAATATCCTTTATAACTATCCTCTTTAATTTTCACTTTGAGCCAATTTTTAGTTTTTTTTGAAACTAAAAAACTATCGCCAAATAGCATCTGTGTTACAACCTCAGATCTTACCGAGGGTTTTTTATGAAGATTAATTACTGCAAAATTGTTTGTAAAATATTTAGTCATTAAGTTTCAGCTTATCTTTAATCACATATAGAAATATAAGAGACGGCACTACCATCACTGCAGTTATAATAAAAAATACACCCCAGTCCCCATTCAACCAATCAACTAAGGCACCAGAAGAGGCCGCAAGAGTAGTTCTCCCAGCTGTTCCTATTGACGCAAGAAGAGCATATTGCGTGGCTGTATAGGTTCTATCAACAAGCATTGAAATAAAAGCAACGAATGCGACTGTTGCAAATGCTGCAGCCATATCGTCAAAAATCACAGCTACAGCAAATAATAATTCAGACTTACCCGACCAAGCTAGTAATGAAAATAACAGATTAGTTGAAGCCATCAATATTCCAGATATAAACATTGCTTTAATTACCCCGGAACGTATCGCAAAAAGTCCACCTAACAAGGTAAAAATAACTGTTGTTACCCAACCAAGTCCTTTGGAATAAAGTGCTATGTCAGTTTTTGTGAAACCAATTTCTTTATAAAAAATCACTGACATTCTACCCAAGAAAGCTTCACCAATTTTAAAAAGGAATACAAAGCCTAAAATTGCTAAGGCAATATTAAAACCATTTTTTTTGAAAAAACTTATAATTGGTCCCACAATTGTTCCAGTTAACCATGCAACAATTTTAGTCATTAAATTTAAATTTCCTAACTTACTTTGAATCATTTTATCAGTTTGTCTTTGATTTTCTTCCCTGTCGATTGGTTGAGGTTCATTTATAAATAATAAACCTATGTTGCATCCTATGATTAATATTCCTAAAACTAAAAATGTAATTTGCCAATAGTCTTGGTAACCAGCTTGTTGAAAATATTCAGCTGTATTAAGTGCAACCACTCCTCCTAATTTATAACCAGTCCACCAACCAACTACTGCCATCGCTGCACCGGCTTGCATTGACTTCCCCTCGTTTTCACCAATTTGTTCAATCCTTAAGGCATCAACTGTAATATCTTGCGTAGCAGATGCTACAGCAATTATTAATCCTATACTAATTACTAGTGCTAAATTTGTAGTAGGATTTATAAAACTCCAACAAACTAAACTTAATAAGATTATAGTTTGCATACTAATGATCCATCCACGTCTATGACCTACTTTCTTTGTTAAAAATGGAATTTTCACTCTGTCAATTATTGGAGCCCATAAATAATTAAATGCATATACAGCAAATATTAATCCTGCCCATCCGATGGTGCTTCTACTAAGACCATCTTCCTTTAACCATAGACTTAAACTACTTCCAATGATAACCCAGGGAAAACCACTAATTGAACCTAACAGTAAAATTTTGAACATTCTTTTATCAAAATAAACTTTAAAAGTTTCTGATAATGATTGTTTTTTTTCTAATTGCATAATATTTAATTTCTCCAGTATGAAGGGAAAAGTAAAACAAGAACTGCGAAAAGCTCTAATCTTCCTAAAAGCATCCCGAATGAGAGTAACCATTTAGATAAATCGGAAACTTCTTTGAAATTTCCGTTGGGCCCAATCATTTCACCAAGACCTGGACCAACATTAGAAATAGAAGTTGCTGCTCCAGAAACTGCAGACAGAAAATCCATACCAGAAATAGATAAAAATATTGATAAAATTAAAAATAGAAACAAGTAAGAGAAAATAAAAATTATTACTGAATTTATGAAATCATCTGAAATTTTTTGATTGTTATATTTTGTTACTACTATACTATTTGGATGGATTAATTTCTTTAGCTGATCTCTTAAAAATATAAAAAGAATTTGAACTCTAAAAATCTTTATACCGCATGTAGTCGATCCTGCACATCCACCTATAAACATTAAAAATAAAAAAAATATTAAAGAAAATTCACCCCAAAGTCCAAAATCATCTGTAACGTAACCAGTACCTGAGAGTATCGAAACAACATTGAATGAGGATATTCTAAGTTTTTCGATTATTGTACTTTCGTGACTTATAAGAAATAAATAAAAAAACATTATAAAAACTGAGATTAATAAAATATAAATCATACCTTTTATTTGCACATCTTGAAAAAAGACTTTTTTATTACCTTTCAAAAATTTAAGATAGGAAATAAAAGGTACACTCCCTAAAATTATAAAAATAGTAGCAACATTTTCTATGTTCGTGCTGTTAAAAAAACCTATGGACTCATCATGCGTGGAAAATCCCCCAGTAGCTATTGTAGTGAAGGAGTGGGTTACGCTATCAAAAATGTTCATACCAAAGAACCAATAAGATATTGCACACAAGGATGTAAGAATAAGATAAGTTAATATTATAATCTTAGCTACCTCTATAGTTCTTGGTAAAATTTTTTCAGTGCTATCTGAACTTTCCATTTTAAATAATTGCATTCCCCCAACTTTTAAAAGAGGTAAAACAGTTATAGCCATTACTATTATTCCTATTCCTCCTAGCCATTGCATAAGAGCCCTCCATAACAAAATACTTTTTGGCGCATTATCTAAGTTTGAAATCACAGTTGATCCTGTTGTAGTTATACCTGACATACTCTCAAAAAAAGAATCACTAAAAGATAACTCCAAATTAGAAAATAAAAATGGTAAGCAACCAAATAATGCTACTGATGTCCAAGCCATTGAGGAAAAAAGAAACGTTTGTTGTAGATTTAAAATTGAATCTCTATCTAAATTTATAAGTATAAAAAGAATTCCTATAAAAATTGTTACAAAGGAAGAAGATAAAAAACTATGACTTTCCTCTTTATAAATAATCTGTGCTATGTAAGGCCCAAGCATAAAAATACCCAGCACTACTAGGAGGACTCCGATTATAAAAAAAACAGTTTTATTTGCAGTCATTAAATCGAGATTATTTAAATGGGTATAAAATTCAACTTAATAAGTTGAATTAAAACGTATATTATATATAAAAAATTAATAATTTTTTATGTTTGATAAAAATCTAATTCAATCTACATCTTCCTGGCCTTTTGTAGAGGTTAGAAAACTCTTAAAAGATAGAAAAGAAATAATAAAAAAAAAGGATAAAATTGTCTTTGAAACTGGCTATGGACCAAGTGGTCTCCCACACATTGGAACCTTTGGTGAAGTCGCAAGGACTTCAATGATGATTAATGCACTTAATTATATTGAAAAAATCGATACAGATTTAATCACGTTTTCTGACGATATGGATGGTTTAAGAAAAGTGCCTGATAATATTCCCAATTCAAAAATTTTGGAAAAAAATTTAGGAAAACCTCTTACAAGCATTCCAGATCCCTTTGGAAAATACAAAAGTTTCGGTGAACACAATAATGAAATGCTTAAAATGTTTTTAAAAAAATTTGAATTTAATTTTAATTTTAAAAGTTCAACAGAAAACTACAAAAAGGGAATTTTTAATGATGCATTATTAAGAGTGTTAGAGAAGTATGAAGATATAATGAACATTATTCTACCCACTCTTGGAGATATAAGGAAAAAAACTTACTCTCCATTTCTGCCAATTTGTCCTGACACTGGAAAAGTTTTAGAGATTCCTATAAGTGAAATAGATAAAAAAAATGGAAAAGTAATTTTTAATAATCATGGAAAGAAATTGCCTATAGACATCATAAATGGGAACTGTAAACTTCAGTGGAAAGTAGATTGGGCAATGAGATGGTTTACTTTTAATGTCGATTTTGAGATGTATGGAAAAGATCTTACCGAAAGCGCCATATTATCAAATAAAATTTGTAAAACTCTTGGGAAAAAACCTCCTAATGGGTTTGCTTATGAATTATTTCTTGATGAAAAAGGTGAAAAAATATCAAAGTCAAAAGGTAATGGAATTTCCATTGAACAGTGGTTAAGATATGCATCACCAGAAAGTCTCTCATTATATATGTATCCAAATCCAAAAAGAGCAAAAAAACTCTACTCTGAAGTTGTTCCTAAAACAGTTGATGAGTATTTGGAATTAATAGACAAATTCCCAACTCAAGAAAAAAAAGACCAAATATTAAATCCAGTGTGGCACGTTCATAACGGGAAACCTCCGAATGAAAAAATCGTAATGCCATTTTCTATGCTTTTAAATTTAGTTGGATCGAGTAACGCGGAAAATAAAGAGATACTCTGGAAGTTTATTAATAGATTTCATAAAGAAATTAATCCTCAAAACTTTCCAATTTTGGATAGATTGACAGATTATGCCATTAATTATTTTAAAGATAAAGTGGAACCAAACAAGAAATTCAAAAAACCAAATGCTCAAGAAAAAAAAGCTTTAAAAGATCTAATTGATAATTTAAGTAAACTTTCCCAAAAAGATAAACCGGAAGAAATTCAAACTATGGTATATTCAACAGGAAAAAAAAATGGATATGAAAAAAATCTTAGAGACTGGTTTAAATTAATTTATCAAGTTCTTTTTGGAGATGTTGATGGTCCAAGGATAGGTTTTTTCATAAGCTTTTTTGGAATAAAAGAAACAATAGATTTATTAGATAAAAAAATAAAATAGAAAATGTTTTCAATAATTAGACCTTTCATATTTAATCTAGACCCAGAAATGGCTCATGATTTAGCAATTAAGTCTTTAAAATTAAATTTAATTCCGAATAATATTTTTCAAATAAAGGATGAAGATAAATTAGAAACCAAAGTGTTTGGTCAGAAAATTCGAAATCCCATTGGTCTTGCCGCAGGATTTGATAAAAGCGCAGAGGTATATAATTCATTTTTTAAATTGGGATTTGGTTTTGTAGAAGTCGGAACAATTACGCCTAGGCGCCAATTAGGTAACCCAAAACCAAGAGTATTTAGGCTTGAGAAAGATAAGGCATTAATTAATAGACTTGGCTTCAATAACCATGGTCTAGATTTAATTATTAAAAGAATTTCAAAAAATCCACCAAAAGAAATGCTAGGAATAAATATCGGGCCGAATAGTGATACAAAAGATAAGTCCGATGATTTTGTAGAGTGTTTATCTAAAATACATAAATTTGCAAATTATTTAACAATAAATATATCGTCACCAAATACAGCAGGATTAAGAGATTTTCATGAAAAAAAATCTTTAGATTTTTTGCTAAATAAAATTTTTAAACTGAAAATTCCAAAACCTATTTGTTTAAAGATTTCCCCAGATATTGATTATAAAGATGTAAGCCAAATAATAGAACTTGTAAAAAAATTTAATATTAATGGGCTGATAATTTCAAATACAACTATAGAAAATAGAGAAGAACTTAAAGACACAAAAAAATCTGAAGAGGGCGGTTTATCAGGACAACCTCTAAAGCATGTATCAACAAAAATGATTAAAGAATTTTACAAAGGCACTAATAAAAAAATTACTATTATTGGCGTCGGTGGAGTTGACTCCGGTGAGTCAGCTTTTGAAAAAATAAGCGCAGGCGCTTCTGCCATACAACTTTATACGGGTATGATATTTAGAGGACCAACTATTGCAAGAGACATAAAAAATGAATTGATTTCAATACTAAAGAGAGAAAACATTAAAAATGTTAGTGATGCTGTAGGATTAAATACTTGACCACAAAAGTTTAAAGTCTTATATAAACAAAATTAATCATGTCTAAAAGATGCGAACTTACAGGAAAGTCACCTCTCAAAGGTCACAATGTTAGTCACTCTAACAATAAGACAAAAAGAAGATTTTTACCAAATTTAAAGAAAGTCTCGTTTAAAAGTGAAAAACTAGACAAAAATATAAGACTTTTAGTTTCAAATGCTGCATTAAGAACTGTCGATTTTAAAGGTGGACTAGATAAATTTTTAAAAACAGCAAAAAATAAACACCTATCAAAAAGAGTAAAAAAATTAAAAATTTCTTTAGCTGGAAAAAACTAAATGCTTAAGAATTTAAGTCTTTTTGTTTACTTGTCATTGGCGATGGGGCTAGTTGTAATTTCATCAAACTTTTTAGTACAATTTCCTATTCATCATTTTGGATTAGAGGAAATATTAACATATGGTGCTTTTAGTTATCCAATTACTTTCTTAATAACTGATCTTTGTAATAGAGCTTATGGAAAATTTGTAGCAAGAAAAATTGTTTATTTTGGTTTCATCATCGGAGTTTTGCTAACATTAATTATTTCAACAAATTTTGATGATATAATTTCAATCAGAATTGCCTTTGGATCTGGGATAGCTTTTTTTATAGCACAAAACTTAGACATAAGTATTTTTGATAGATTGAGAAAAAATGTTAAGTGGTTTATCGCTCCTTTATACTCGTCACTTTTAGGATCATTAATAGATACATTTTTATTTTTTACAATTTCGTTCTATAATACAGGTGTCCCTTGGGTGACCTTAGCTATTGGAGATTTTTTGGTAAAATTATTAATTGCTCTAATAATGCTTATTCCGTTTAGATTATTTATAAATAAGATTAAAGATTTTTCAAATAAAGAATCTTATTATAAAATTTAATTTAGTTTTTTTTTATTAGTAAACAGATCAGATAATTGATTTATCATCACATCACCCAAATCCTGAACATCTACAATCTTAACCGCTCTCTTGTAATATCTACTTACATCGTGACCAATACCGATTGCCAATAATTCTATTTTTGAATTACTCTCAATCCAATTAACCACTTTTTTTAAATTTTTTTCTAAATAATCACTAGAGTTTGAAGATAGAGTTGAGTCATCTACTGGTGCTCCATCAGAAATTACCATTAAAATTTTCCTTTCCTCTTTCCTCTGGACCATTTTTTTGAAAGCCCAGATAAGAGCTTCACCATCAATATTTTCTTTTAGTAAACCTTCTTTAAGCATCAAACCCATATTCTTTTTTGACTGGCGCCATGGCGTATCTGCAGACTTATAAATTATGTGTCTTAAATCATTTAATCTTCCAGGTGAAGTTGGCTTATCATTTGACATCCATTTTTCCCTGCAAGACCCTCCTTTCCAATGTTTTGTGGTAAAACCTAAAATTTCAACTTTAACTGAACATCTCTCCAAAGTTCTTGACAATATATCGGCACAGATTGCAGCTACAGAAATCGGTTTTCCTCTCATTGATCCCGAGTTATCAATTAAGATAGTAACCAAAGTATCTTTAAACTCCATGTCCTTCTCTTTTTTAAACGATAACGAATTGAAAGGATCAATTATTACTCTTGCCAGCTTAGAATTATCCAGTAAACCCTCTTCTAAATCAAATTCCCAAGATCTATTTTGTTTAGCTAGAAGTTTTCTTTGAAGTTTATTTGCCAATTTTGCAATAAAGCTTTTTAGTTGCAATAATTGCTGATCTAAGTTTTGTCTTAATCTATTTAACTCTTCTTCAGACTCAAGATCCTCAGCTTTTACAATTTCATCAAATTCTTCCGTGTATGCTTTGTATTTTTTATCATTAATAGTTTTTTTTGACCTATTTCTTTGACTAGGTGAGTCCGCCTCTTGCTCTAGTTCAATTATTTGATCGTCATTATCAGAATCTTTTGCAAATTCATCCAGATCAGGAGACAAAGCGTCTATTGCCATCTCATCATTTTCTTCACTTTTATCTTTTTGATCTTCTTTCTCTGAATTTTGAGGGGAGTCTTTTTGTTTAAGCTCATCCCTTTGGTTTTCATTCGGTTCAATACTTTCCTCAATATTCATTGTTGAAATAATTTTTGAAATTGTTGAGTTAAATTTTTTTTGGTCTCCTATAATCTTTTTTAATGTGGTGATTTCTTTTTTTAAATTTTTATCAAGCTCTTTTTTAAAAGGTTTAAATTGACTATCAAAATTTTTTGTATCACTTTTTGTAAAGTAAGATCTTAAATAATTTTCAAATGCATTTGAAATATTTTTCTCAGTTTCTTTACCCTTAATTTCTTTTAATTTATTTGAGTAATAATTATCCAAATTTTTTTTAACACCTTCAAATTCAATTGATCCTAATTTTTCGTACCTAATTTTTTCAGCTAATTCGTAAAGTTTTTTCGAGACATTTCCTTCTGGCATGAATTTTTCAAAAATTTTTTTATCACTATACTTTAGTTTAAGAGCACTAGAGTCAGCTTGTGCTCTTGTATTCATAAAATTAATTTTTTTTAATTCTGTTACTTCTGGTAAATTAACCGACAATTTACTATCTTTTTCTCTACCTTTTCCAAAGTTGACGTTGACGTTTTCAATTCTAGATATTGATCTAACAGTAGAAACTATTGCAGCTTTAAAATTACTTAATAAATCCTCTTTTTTGTCCATTTTAAGAGATGCTTACGTTAATAGAAGACTCAGGCAAGTCTACCCCAAAACATCTCTGGTAATATTCCGAGATAATTTTTTTTTCTAATTCATCACATTTATTCAAAAATGTTACTCTAAAAGCGTAGCCTTGATCTTTAAAAATATTAGTATTTTCAGCCCAATGTAAAACTGTTCTTGGACTCATGACCGTTGAGATATCTCCATTTATAAAACCTTTTCTCGTAAGGTCTGCAACTTTAATCATATTCGTAAGTTTTTCTTTACCCTCTTTATTGTTGAAGTTTTTATTTTTTGCCAAGATTATTTCAAATTCTTTTTCAAAAGGTAAATAGTTTAGTGTGGTAACAATATTCCATCTATCCATTTGACCTTGATTGATTTGTTGTGTGCCGTGATATAGTCCAGTTGTATCTCCTAGACCAATTGTATTAGTTGTGGCGAACATCCTAAAATATTTATTCTGGTTAAGAACCTTGTTTGTATCAAGCAAGGTAAAATTACCCTCACTTTCCAAAATTCTTTGTATTACAAACATAACATCGGGCCTTCCTGCATCGTATTCATCAAATACTAAAGCTATTGGATTTTGAATTGACCAAGGAAGAATACCTTCTTTAAATTCAGTGACCTGTTTACCTTCCTTAAGAATAATTGCATCTTTTCCAACTAAATCAATTCTACTAATATGACTGTCCAAATTTACTCTAACACATGGCCAGTTAAGTCTTGCAGCAACTTGTTCTATATGCGTAGATTTACCAGTTCCGTGATAGCCTTGTATTAAAACTCTTTTATTAAATGCAAACCCAGATAAAATCGCAAGTGTTGTATCTCTATCAAATTTATAATTCTGATCTATTTTTGGAACAAGTTCATTCTGTTCAGAAAAAGCATCTATCTCCATATCCGAATTAATACCAAAAGTTTGCTTTACAGATATTTTAATATCTGGCTTATTATTTGCTGAAAAATTACTCATTATTTTTTCCCCATAGTTTTCTTAAGTTGACTATATGCCAATGTAATTTGTTTTAATTTATTTTCAAATTTTTTATTACCCTGATTTTTATCAGGATGGTACTTCTTTACAAGAGTTTTAAATCTCTTTTGAATTTCTTCCCATTTAACGTCATATTTTAGATCCATAATATCAAAAGCGTCTTTATCCGTGTTAGAAATTTTTGCTTTTTTAAAATCTTTAAAATTTTTAGAATTAAAAATATTTAACTTATCTTCTAAGGCATTATTCCATAATATATTAAAAAAATTCTCTGAAGATCCAAAACTTTTTGTAGATTTGTGCCAAGTAATATCAGATTTTACAAAATACTCTATTTGTTCATCGGTCATATTTTCAAAATAATTCCACTTTTTATTAAAAATTTTTATATGATCTAAACAGAGCAATCGATATTTTTTACTATTATCTCTTTCAACAGGCGCTTTATAAACACCTTCTTTATCACACATCTCCCAGTCACAAATTATTTTCATTTTAAATATATTATTTTTTGTTAGATTATATTTATGTCTGAGTTTTTAAAACATATAGAGAATAAAATAAAGAAAAACATATCTTTAGAAGAAATAAAAATAATTGATAATTCCTCTAAACATGCAGGTCATAAATTTTATAGTAAATCAAAGTTTCATTTAAGTTTACAAATTAAATCTAACTATTTAAAAAAGAAAAATAAAATATCGGCTCAAAGAGAAATTTTTCACATTTTAAAGTCTGAACTTAAAGAAAAGATTCATGCTTTAGAAATAAAAATTATATAAGTTTATTAAAGTTCCTTTTTATAAATTCTGGAGAATATTTATAATTACCTGGTTCGGCAGTTTTTCCTATTTGTTTAAGAAGTACGAAATTAATCTTACTCCCTTTATTTTTTTTATCTGAACTCATAAATTTTATAATTTTACTAAATTTATTTTTATTTAAAACTTTCTTCAGATCATAATTTAAATGATATTTATCGTAAAAATTTAAAATTCTATTTAAGGTTTTTTCTGTTGTTACTTTTAAAATTTTTGAAAGCTTGGTAGCCATAACCATGCCTATTAGAACAGCCTCTCCATGTTTTATACTAGACGAATAATTGTTTGCTGATTCTATTGCATGCGCAAAAGTGTGACCAAAATTTAAATTCATTCTCATATTTTTTTCTTTAAAATCATTATTCACGAAAAATAGTTTAATTTTACAACTTTTATATATAGCCTCTTTTAAAAATTTAATATTCCTATCCTTCAACAATTTAAAAGAATTTTTATCCAACCAGCTATAAAACTTTTTATCAAAAATTATTGCATGTTTTAAAATTTCAGCAAAACCCGTGACCATCTCTCTTTGAGATAAACTTTGAATCAAATTTACATCAATTATTACAGCTTTAGGTAAATAAAAAGTACCTAATAAATTTTTTCCAAATTTTGAATTGACTCCAGTCTTACCTCCAATAGCTGCATCAACTTGTGATAAAAGAGTTGAAGGAATATTTATAAGATTTATTCCTCTTTTTAAAATACTTGCTACGAAAGCTGAATAATCTCCTATTACACCCCCGCCGAATGAAATGATTAAGTCAGTTCTATTGAAGTTTAACGAAAGAAGTTTGTCTGTCAATTTTGATACGTTAGAAAATGATTTCAACTTTTCACTTGGATTTAAAATTACTTCATGAAGCTCATAATTAGTGAGTTGTTTTTTTAATTTTCCTCTTAATCCGACAGGAATATTCTTGTCCGCAACTAAACAAATCTTTTTTACTTCAGGGCAAGCTTTTCTTATCTGAGATCTTGTTGAATTTATTATTCCATTACCAATCATGATAGAATACTTAAAGCCCTTTTGTGAAATTTTAATTTTCTTTATTTTCATATAATTCTATAATTTTTTTTACTATCATACCTTTGTTCAATTTATTACACTTTATGGTGTAATTTGCCAATTTGTAAAATTTTTCCCTTTTTTTTAAAATTTCTGTTAAATTTTTTTCAAGATCTCCACTAATTAAAAGAGGTCTATTTTTAGAGTTCCTGAATCGGTCCTTCAAATTTTTAATATCAATATTAAGCCAAAAACTAACACATTTATTCAATACCGAAGACCTTATAGAGCTATTTACAAAAGCACCCCCGCCAAGTGCTATTACCATGTTCTCTTTTTTCAAAATTTTAAGTGTTATTTTTTTTTCAATTTTTCTGAAATATTTTTCCCCTCTTGTTTCGAAAATGTTTTTTATTGATCTTAGTTGTCTTTTTTCTATAATCTTGTCAATGTCAGCAAATTTCATATTGAGTTTTCTAGACAGAATCCTGCCTATTGTTGATTTACCAACACCCATCATTCCAGTTAAAACAAGGTTTTTTTTCAAAAAATTTCCTAATTTATAATTTGATTTATCACAAATTTGTCTTATTTATTGAGTTTAAATATATTTAAAAACTATGCAACTTAAATTCCAAAGAGAAAAATCAATAGGACAATCTATTGGAAGAACTTTAATCAAGATTTTTATTGCGTTGATAATTTTGCTTGCTGCAATTTTCTTTCTTGATAAAATTAACTTTTCCTCACCAAAAAAAGATATCCAAAAAGACGTCACAAATGAAATTATTAAGCTTAAATAAATTTCTTTTTATATTTCTTTTTTTCATAATTATTTTGAGTCCTCGATTAAAATCTGAGGATGCAGTTGATATTTGGAAAAAAAAAGAAAATTCAGAGAATAATTTCAAAATAAGTGAGAATAAAAAAGAGGAAAATAAAAATCAAATTAATTTCAAAAAGAAGAATGTAGACTCAAATATTGAAATCTCAGAAGAATTTGAATTTACACAAAAAGAAAAGGATCTTTATGGAATTTACGATCCTGAGGACTTAGATTTAAATTTAAATATGTGGGTAAAATCAGATGGAAATGACATAAAAAAAACTTTTAAAAGAATTGAAAAACTAAACCTATCAAGTTCAGCCGAGGAAATCTTTGAAAAGTTAATTATGACTTATTCATACTTACCTGAAAAGAATATTAATAAAGAAGAATTTTTAAAATTAAAATTTGGATGGTTAATTAAAAATAAAAAAGATGATCTTATAAAAGAGTTTCTAAATAAAAATGAAAACTTCGAATATAAAAAAGAATTAATACAATATCTAGTTGATAGAAATATCGCGAAAGCAAATCTTAAAGAAGGATGTAAAAGTTCAGAATTTATAAGTAAATAAATAAAAGACTCCTATTTAGAAAAATTTAAAATTTATTGTTTGATATATGATAATAAAAAAAATGAAGCCCAGTTGATTTATGATTTATTAAAAGAACAAAATCTTTCAGATAAGTTTTTTGATGGAAAAATAAGTTATTTATTAGGTTTGACAGATAAAAAAGATAATATTGTAAAAGATGATAATCTTTTAAACTTTTATCTATCTTCCATAACTGTAGAAAATTTTAAATATGAACCAAACAAAAAAACAAATAAATTTATCTGGGAATATTTAGATGCAGCAAATTTGATTTCAATTGAAGATGTCGAAGACAAAGATAGAATTAAAAATTTAGAGATAGCTGCAAACGAAAATACATTTGATAAGGAAAAAATTTTTGAAATATATAAAAAATTCTTATTCGATATCAATACCTTGGTAAATGCTGAAGATATTTATAAATCTTTAGATACTTTAGATGCTAGAGCCTTGATTTATCAAAAATACATTTTATCAGATAAAAAGGAAAAAAAGATAGAAAATTTAATTCTATTAAAAGAATTATTTAAAAAAGATAATCTTTCAAATGTCTACAGAAAATTTTTAAGTGATAAACTTAATGAAATAGAAATTGATGATAACATTTCAGATTCTTACGTAAGTTTAATCAAAAAAAATACTATTACTGATACAGAATATGAGTTGGGAAGAATTAAGTATAATGATAAAGTTCTACACAAATCAAGAGTTATAAAGTATTTCACTGAAAAAAACTTTTCAAAAGATAAGACTCAAAAAAATCTCAATAATGTTTATAAAAAGATTAAGCGAAATAAGAATTATTTCTTTTCCGCTAAAGATTTGCTGCTTGTACAATCATTAGAACAGGATGGATTTAATATTCCAAAAGAAATTAAACATAAAGATTTAGCAAAAAAGTATAATATTCCAGCCACACTAAGTTCTCTTCTTAAAAAAGGTGAAATAGGACTTTTATGTCTTAAATTTGTTGAAATAATAGGAGAAGATGAAATACAAAGCTTAGATCCAGAAACTATATATTTTATAACAAATTTATTAAACCAGGCAAATTTGATAAAGTTTAGAAATACAGTTATAAGTTCCTCTTTACCTTCGAGAGTTTAAGATAAATATAATTTGATATGACAATTAAAAAAATTCTTACTTTACCAGACCCTATATTGAGGAAAAAATCTAGCAATGTCGTTGACGTAGACAATAACTTAAGGCAATTAATGGACGATATGTTACAAACCATGTACGATGCTCCAGGTATAGGTTTAGCTGCAATACAAATAGGTGTTCCTAAAAGGGTAGTTGTGATGGATTTAGCAAAAAATGATGAGAAAAAAAATCCCATGTATTTTATTAATCCAGAAATTATTTGGAAATCTGAAGAAAAATCTTCATATGAAGAGGGATGTTTATCAATACCCAATCAATTTGCTAAAATTGAAAGAGCTGAAAAATGTAATGTTAAATACTTAGATTATAATGGAAATAAAAAAAAAATTGAGGCAACAGGTCTTTTGTCAACTTGTCTTCAACATGAAATAGACCACTTAAACGGAATTCTATTTATTGACTATTTGTCAAAATTAAAAAAAGATAACATTATTAAAAAAGTTGTAAAAAGTAAAAAAGAGCTAGAAAGAGTAGTGGTTTAAATTAAAAAATTTAATGTCCAAAAATATAGTTTTTATGGGAACACCAAAGTTTGCAGTTCCTATTTTACATGAACTAAATAAATCATCAGATAAAATAGTTGCTGTATACTCGCAACCCGCTCAAAAAGCAAAGCGAGGTCAAAAACTTGTTATATCTGATATTGAGGAACTAGCACAAAAACTCTCTTTAAATATAAGAACACCAACTAAACTTGATGACAATGAATATTCATATTTAAAATCACTTCACCCGGATATTGTAGTAGTAGTGGCATATGGAAAAATAATACCAAAATTTTTTTTAGACCTACCAAAATTTGGTTTTATAAACTTGCACGCCTCTTTATTGCCTAGGTGGAGGGGGGCTGCGCCTATACAAAGATCAATAATGAACTGTGATAAAGAGACAGGAGTAAGTTTTATGAAAATTCAAGAAAAATTAGATACAGGCCCATATATGTTACAGATAAAAACTTCAATAAATAATGAGATGAATTACAAAGAGCTAAGCGAAAAACTTTCCAAACTAGGTGCCAAAAATATAGTAAAATGTTTAGATTTAATTTATAAAAATAAAGCAAAATTCATAAATCAAGATAATTCAAAGGCATCCTATGCTAATAAGATTAAAAAATCAGAGGCTAGGATTATTTGGTCGGAATCAGCAAATAAAATAATCGCAAAAATAAATGGATTAAACCCTTTCCCTGGAGCTTGGTTTGAATATAAAAATTCAAGGTTTAAATTATTAAAAGCAAAAGAGGTGCAAAAAAGGAGCGGCGAACCAGGCGAGGTTTTAAATGAAAAGTTAACAATAGCTTGTGGAAAAAATGCTCTTGAAGTAATTGAAATTCAAAAGGAGGGAAAAAAAGTTTTAAAAATTAATGAGTTTTTATCAGGGAACTTTATATCTAAAGGCACTAAACTCAGATGATTAGTAATTATCAATTATTAATTGAATATGATGGAACGAAATTTGTTGGTTGGCAGACCCAAAAAAAAGGAATGTCCGTTCAAGGAGAAATTGAAAAAATCCTTAAAAAAATACTTAAAAAAAAAATTAGACTTAATGGTTCAGGAAGAACTGATTCGGGGGTTCACGCTTTGGAGCAATCTGCAACTTTTAAAAGCGATATCAAAATAAAAAATAAAGTTCTTTTCTTGAGATCCATGAATCATTTTTTATCCAAAAAAAATATATCAATATTGAATTTTAAAACAAAAAAAATAAACTTTCATGCACGATTTAGCGCAAGAAAAAGGAGTTATAAATATATTATTATTAATCGAGAGTCTCCTTTAAGTTTAATGAAAAAAAAAGCCTGGCATTTAAAAAAAAAGTTAAATATTGATTTGATGAAACAAGGATTGTTAATCTTAAAAAAGAATAAAGATTTTTCTACATTTAGATCATCATCCTGCTCAGCAAAATCACCAATAAGAACTTTAGATAAAGCGTTTGTAAGGAAAAAAAATTTAAAAATTGAAATATTTTTTTCTTCAAAATCTTTTTTGCAACAACAAGTTCGTTCTATGGTGGGCTGTTTAAAATATTTAAGTGAAGGAAAGTGGTCATTAAAAGATTTTGAGAAGGTAGTAAAATCTAAACAAAGATCTAAATGTGCACCCCCCGCCCCACCGTATGGGCTATATTTAAAAAAAGTTTACTATTAGTTATTTGAGACCATACCTTCTTATTGAACTTAAGCAAATCGAAAATAAGGATAAAAAATTTTTTGTAAAATTAAACTTGTTAAATTCACTATTAATTTTCCAAATCCAATAAAAATTTTTTAACTTATTACTTTGTAATGAATTTTTTCTTATTCGATATTTTGTTGTGAAATTTTTTAAACAATAAGCAATATTAACTTTTTTTAGTATCGCACACTTATAAAAATAATCTTCACAAATATCCGTGTTTGTGAATTTAACACTTTTTGCGATTTTTTTTCTTATCATCATCGTGCTAGTAGCGATTGAAGTATTTTTGACAAATTGTTCAAAATTTATTTTTAGCGGAATTCTAATTTTTTTTAATTTTTTTGTCCCATGGTAAAAGGTTTGGTAATTTGTATAAGAAAATTTATAATTATTTTTTAACATAAATTTTAATTGAATTTTTAATTTATTTTTTGACCATATATCATCAGAGTCCAAGAATGCTATAAAATCCGAATTAACTTTTTTTAAAGCTAAATTTCTACAATACCCAGCACCTCTATTTTTTTTAAGATAAATTATCTTTATTTTTTTTGACTTTATCTTTTTTAATATAGTTTGTGTTTTTTTATCAGATGCGTCATCAATTATAAAAAGCCTCCAATTTTTATAAGTTTGATGCAAAACTGATTTGATTGTTTCATTAATATATTTTGAACTATTATAGTTTGGTAATATTATATCAATACGATTTTTTAGACTCATAACTTAAATTCTATCATAGCCTTAATGTGTTCCTCAGTGCTTTCAGCTAATGCTTCTAAATCATATCCACCTTCAAGTATAGAAACAACTTTTCCTGCACAATATTTTTTTGATGAAACCAGCGTTCTTTTAGTGATCTCGTAATAGTCAGATGATTTTAAATTAATATTTGACAACGGATCTCTGTAATGTGCATCAAAGCCTGCAGAAAGAAGAATGAACTCTGGTTTAAATTCATCTAACTTTTTTAATACATTTTCATAAGCATTAAGAAATTCTTCTGAATTAGTTCCAGCCGGTAAGGGTATGTTTAAAATATTATTGTAGGTTCCTTTCTCGTAATGTGTGCCAGTACCTGGAAAATGAGGATATTGATGTGTAGATAAATAGAGAACCTTTTTGTTTGAGAAAAAAATATTTTGAGTTCCGTTTCCATGATGTACATCAAAATCTACAATTGCAACACGATTATATTTATATTTTTCAATTAAATAATTTGCACCAACTGCCACATTATTAAATATACAAAAACCCATTGCCTTATCATATTCAGCATGGTGACCTGGTGGTCTAACAGCACAAAAAGCATTTTTTAATTTCTTATTATTTACCAAATCAATTGCAGAAATTATTGATGATACAGCATCCAAAGTTGCTAATTTACTCCCAGGGGAAATTACGGTGTCGCCATCCAAAAAAGTTTGCCCTTTCGAAGGAAAGTTTTTTTTTACTTTTTCAACATATTTACTTTCATGTGTTTTTTTTAAATAAATTTCATCAAATTTACCTGGTTTGCTCCAATCAAGTTGCTTAAAATTTCTTTTTTTTAATCTATCTAAAATTGAATGTATTCTAAACTTATTTTCAGGATGTCCTTCCCCAGTGTCATGATCTAGAGAGTTACTAGAAGATATAAAACCAGTTTTCACTTAAAATACTCTTGTAAAAAATTCAAATAAATTTTTTTTAAATTTTTTAAATCTCGGAGAGACGCACATTCATCTACTTTATGCATTGTTTTATTCACTAATCCAAATTCTAGGCATGGAGCAATATTTTTTATAAATCTTGCATCAGATGTACCTCCTGTTGTAGAAAAAATAGGATTTATTTTAGTTACCTTTTTTATTATTTTTTTTGCAAGATGAATGTCCCTACCGGGTTTAGTCAAAAAAGACTCTCCACTTTCAAGATAATCAATTTTGTATTTACATTTATTCTTTTTTGCTAATTTTTTTATAATAGCATTAATTTTTTTTTTTAATTTGATGGAAGTTTGAATATTATTATACCTTATATTAAAACGCGTTTTTGCAGTCGCTGGGATAACATTATGAGCTTTATTATCCACGTTTATACTAGTAAATTCTAAGTTAGATGGTTGGAAGTTTTTATTTCCTTTATCAAGTTTCTTATTTTTTAACTCTGAACAAATCTTGACCAAAGTATTAATAGGATTGTTCGAAAGTTGAGGGTAAGCAACATGACCTTGGCTACCAAATATTTGAAGCTCACCAGTAAGACTACCTCTTCTTCCTATTTTTATCATTTCTCCTAATCTTTTTGGATTTGTAGGCTCTCCAACTATACAGAAATTTATTTTTTCTTTTTTCTTTTTCAAAAATTCTACTACTTTTTTTGTTCCATTCGTAGCATAGCCCTCTTCATCACCTGTTATTAGCAGGCTAATTGATCCATTAAATTTTTTATTATCTTTTAAGTAAATACTTACAGCAGATACAAAACATGCAATTGAACTTTTCATATCATTTGCACCTCTACCTATCAAATGACCTTTTTTTATTTGAGGCTTAAAAGGATTAACCGTCCAACTATTATAATCACCAGGAGGCACGACATCAGTATGCCCCGCATAACATAAGTTGGGCTGTTTACTTCCTATTCTTGCATAAAGGTTCTTTATTGGTTTACCTTTTCCCTTTTTAAACTCTAAAATTTTACATTTAAAACCAAGAGAATTTAATTTTTTACTTAAAAATTTCATTATACCTGCATCAATAGGAGTAATACTAGGATATTTAATAAGATCTTTAGATAAACTTATTTCATTGATAATTGGCATTTAGTCTCTTAATAAATCATTTATTGATGTTTTACTTCTAGTTTTTTCATCAACTTTTTTAACTATAACCGCACAATATAAATTTGGACCACCTGAATTATTTTTGTTTGGCATACTACCTGGAACAACCACTGAGTAGGCTGGAACTTTTCCATAAGTAATTTCTCCAGAAGATCTATCTACAATTTTTGTGGAGGCACCTATGTAAACACCCATCGAAATTACCGCTCCTTCTTCTACTATTACTCCTTCAGCAATTTCTGATCTTGCCCCGATAAAGCAATTGTCCTCAATAATAACTGGTCCAGCTTGGAGAGGTTCAAGAACACCACCAATACCTGCACCACCAGAAACATGGCAATTTTTTCCTACTTGAGCACAGGAACCTACTGATGCCCAGGTATCTATCATTGTTCCCTCGTCAACATAAGCTCCCAAATTTACAAAGCATGGCATAAGTACAACATTTTTAGCAATGAAAGATCCTTTTCTAACTACACCATTTGGTACATGTCTATATCCTGCTTGCTTCCAATCATTTTCATTCCAAGTTACTGACTTACCTGGTACTTTGTCATACCAAGTAGTGTATGGTCCTCGAGATACAGTCATCTTATTAGTTCTAAAGCTTAATAAAATCGCTTTCTTAACCCATTGATTAACAGACCATTTACCATTTTTCTTTTCTGCAACTCTAAGATCCCCTTTGTCTGTAAGCTCAATAGTCTGATTAATTGCATCAATTATTTTCTTATCAGATTTATCACTGATATTCTGTTTACTATTAAACGCATCATTTATTATTTGTTCTAGTTCATTTAATTTCATTTATCTCCTTTAAAAAATTTGAAAGTTTATTTGTTCTATAGTTAATAAAATCCGAGTCAGAATATTCTGCTGCCCAAGGCTCATCATTTATAATCCATACTGTTTTCATACCTAATTCATAAGCGGGTTTCAAATTTCGTGCTATATCCTCAATGAATATACTATATTGTGGCTCAATTTTGTATTTTTCAATAATTTTTTTATAAGTTACTAGAGAGGGTTTGGGTATAAAGTCAGCACTCACAATATCAAAAATATCGTTGAAATGTCTATCAATACCTAGTTTTTTTGTAACATTCTTTGCATGTGATTTTGAACCATTTGTAAAAATTATTTTTTTTCCTTTAATTTTAGATATTTGCTCATCTAATAACAAATCTTCCTTTAAAAAACTCAAATCAATATCATGAACAAACTCGAGAAATTCATTAGCGTCAATTTTGTGGTTCTTTATCATACCATTCAAAGTGGTATTGTATTCAACAAAGTAATTTTTTTGTATTTTTTTTGCCTCATCTTTTGAAATATTTAATTTTTCTGAGATAAATTGAGTCATTTTTTTATCAACTTGATCGAAAACTTTTGTAGCGCCAGAATACAAAGTATTATCTAAATCAAAAAGCCAAAATTTAATTTTTTTTAGTTCTTTCATTTTCTAATTAAAGTACCCGATCCAGTATCAGAGAAAATTTCATGAAGTATTGAATGAGGTTTTCGACCATCAAGAATTACGACACCTCTAACTCCATTTTCAACTGCGTCTACACAATTTTCTATTTTTGGTATCATTCCTTCAGCGACGATCTTCCATTTTATTAAATTTTCTAGATCAAATGGTTTTATTTCTGGTATTAATTTTTTATTATCATCATAAACTCCCTCAACATTAGTCATTAATATTAATCTTCTTGCTTTAAGTTTTTTTGCAATCGCACTTGCAGCAGTATCACCATTTATATTGTACGTTTGATTATTTTTATCTAGACCTAAAGGGGCAATAATTGGAATTCTATTTTTATTTAAAGCTTCCTCTATTACATTTATATTTATCTTTTCTGGAATTCCCACGAAACCTAATTCTTTTCTTTCTGGAGTAACCTCTATTAAATTTTTGTCCTTTGTGTGAAAAGAAGCAGCATCTGAACCCAACTTTTGAAGAGAGTCTACTATATCCTTATTAAAATCTATTAAAACTTCTTCTACTGTATTTATAATATTTTTATCTGTTACTCTTAAACCATTAATAAACTTAGATACAATCTTTTTTTTTTCTAATTCTCTTTTTATTCTAGGTCCACCACCGTGAACAACAATAATAGAGAGACCTAACTTATTTAAAACATTTATATCTGAAATGAAATTATTAAATACTTTTCTGTCTATTAATACATTTCCCCCATATTTAATTACGATTTTTTCATTTTCATATTTCGACACATATTTTTGAACAATATTAATGTCAGGTGCTTTTTCAGGCCAAAATTTTTTAATTTCCTCAAGAGAGGGAGATAAAGGCATTAATCTTAATTAGTTTTTATTTTTGTTTTTCTCATAATTACCCATTGTTGAGCAATAGTTAAAATATTATTAACAGTCCGATAGACTACCAGGCCAGATGGAAACGGAGCTAATATGATAGTTAAAAATAAAGGAAAAAATGCAAAAATTTTTGCTTGAATTGGATCTGGCGGAGCAGGGTTAAGCTTTTGTTGCAGATACATTGTTAAACCCATTAAAATAGGCCAAATCCCAATAATTAGAAATCCTGGGGGATCCCAAGGTATCAAACCGAAAAGATTAAAAATAGAGGTTGGATCTTTAGCTGAAAGGTCTTGAATCCAGCCAAAAAAAGGCTGATGTCTCATCTCTAAAGATATGAATAACATTTTATAAATTGCAAAAAAGAAAGGAATTTGTATTAAAATTGGCAAACAACCTGACGCAGGATTAACTTTCTCCTTTTTATATAGAGCCATCATTTCTTGTTGGAGTTTAACTTTATCATCCTTATGGATTTCTTTAAGCCTTACCATTTCAGGCTGAAGAGCTTTCATCTTCGCCATTGACCTGAAGGAATAATTGGCTAGTGGAAAAAATATAATTCTAATTGCTAGAGTTACTAAAACAATCGCAATACCAAAATTTCCTGAAATTTTAAATAAGTAATCAATTACAAAAAATAATGGTTTTGTGAAAAAGTAGAACCATCCCCAATCGATAGTTAAATCGAATTTTTCAATTTTTTCACTCTCAGCATAAGAGTCGATCGAGTTTACTTCTTTTGCAGCAACAAATAATCTTACTTCATTAATTGAAGATGAAGAGGGATTTATTTCTACCGGAGAATTTAGGATATAGTTTGCTTTAAATGTATCTTTGTATAAAAAAGATGACTTAAAGTTAGTATCTTTTGGTGGAACTATTGCTGTCACCCAATACTTATCAGTAATACCTAACCATCCATTATCAGCAGTCCTTGATATTTTTTTATCCTCTACATCATCATAGCCGTCTTCTTTAAGTTCACCATCAAATACCCCGATGAATCCCTCATGCAAAATATAAAAACCTTGAACATCATCAGGCTTTCTGTTTCTAGTTATTTGAGCGTAAGGATAAAGATTTACACTTTTGCTGGTTTTATTTATTACTTCCTGATTAATTTTAAAAAGAAATTTTTCGTCTAATTCTATTTTTTTTTTAAAAATTAAGCCTTCATTGTTATCCCATTCTAAAATTACAGAGGAATTAGCATTTAATATTTTGTTTCCTTTTACCTTCCACAAAGAGTCAATGGTAGGAACTTTTACTTGATTTCCAATACTCGTCCAACCAGTTTCAATATAATATCCATCTTTAGTCTCCCTTGGATTTAAAAAAACTACTTTTTCTTCCTCTCCTAAAATCTTTTTATAATTTTTAAATGAGATATCATCGAAAATTGCTCCCTTAAGAGAAATAGAACCACTAATATTTTCATTATCTATAATTACTCTGTCATCTTTAACTAGAGAGTCCTTCCTCGAAACTTCAGTAACAATCTTCTCCTGATTAATATTTGGAGTGATTTGATTTTGACTTAAACTATTATCCTCTTTTCCTATTGATGATTGCACTTTTTTTGTAACTGTAGGTGGAGGTGTATCAAAAAATGCTCCCCAAAATAATAAAACTGACATGGACAGTGCAATAGCCACAAATACATTTCTATTGTCCATCTTTGCCACCTTTCTTTTGAGGCACTAAATCTAAACCAGATCCACCACCTAAAAACTTAATTGGATGACAACTAATTATCCTTTTAAAACTTAAGTATAAACCGTAAGAAAGACCATGTGTTTTTAATGACTCAATAGTATATTCAGAGCAAGTCGGGAGATATCTACATTTGTTGAAAAAAAAAGGAGAAATTAAAAACTTGTAAGCTTTAATTATAGATATAAGAATTTTTATTGATAATTTTTTCATTTATTTTATTCTTTTAAAACTTTTAATCATCTCATTAAAGATTTTTTCATGATTTTCTGAAAATGATTTAGTTTTTCCAAAAACTATATAAGTATAATCGTAATTAATTGCACCCCTTATTTTAAGAATTTTAAGCACTATAGCTTTTAATTTCCTTCTAATTCTATTTCTTTTTACAGCATTTCCAATTTTTTTTTTCATTACGAAGCTAATTATTAAGTGATTTTTTTTTGGTTTAAGAAAATTTTTAGCAGCAAAAATAGAGTAATAATCAGTATGGACCTTCCTTTCTCTTAGAGCCATTTTGAAGTGATTGCTTTTCTTCAAGCTTACTAGCTTAAACATTTTAAGTAGATATTCTTTTTCGCCCCTTAGCTCTTCTTCTTGCTATGAGCTTTCTACCACCTTTAGTGGCCATTCTGGATCTAAATCCATGTCTTCTTTTTCTAACAAGTTTACTTGGTTGGTAAGTTCTTTTCATAGAATAATTTTAGTTATATATTTAATATTATCACTGATGTACAGTTAAAATTGTTTAATGAGTAAGAATCAAAAGATATTATTAGCAATAGTTTATATAATTAGCTTAGGATTAATTTTTTTAGCTATTTTTAAATATTTCGATTTTACAAGAATCTCAGATTATTCATATATTAAATATAAAGCCGAAACTACCCTTAGCTTCAGAAATGACCATTATATTTTTTTCGTCCTTTTGTTTGTAATTTTTTCTATAATTTGGATATTATTGTTAGGTTTTGCATCCCCATTAGCTTTAGTTTCAGGCTTTATTTTTGGAAAATATTTTGGAACATTAATCTCAGTTCTTAGTTTTACAGTTGGTTGCACTCTTCTTTACATATTAGCAAGACTTTATTTCAGAGACTTGGTGATTAAATACCTAAGCAAAAAAATTCATAAATTTAAAACTTTATTTAATAAAAATGAACTTTTATATTTTATGTTATTTAGATTTGCAGGAGGTGGAGGCATCCCATTTGCTATACAAAATTTAATTCCTGTAATTTTTGATATGAAAAAGAAAAACTATTTTTACTCAACCTTATATGGATTAGTTCCAACTGTTTTTATTTTGAATTCCCTTGGAGCTGGATTAGAAAAAATTATTAGAACTAGCTCAAAGCCAAATTTTTTTGATGTTATTTTAGATCCAAATATTTATTTACCAATATTAGGATTTTTGATTGTGTTGATTATATCTTATTTAATTAAAAATAAATTTTTCAAAAATAAATAGAACTATGAATAAAAATAATTTGATTGATGAGTTGAGCCCATATTTAAAACAACATAAGGACAATCCAGTTTTTTGGCAAATATGGTCGAAAAAAACTCTTGATTTAGCTAAAACCCAAAAAAAACCTATTTTACTTAGCATTGGTTACTCAAGTTGCCATTGGTGTCATGTTATGGCACATGAAAGTTTTGAGGATAAAGAAACAGCTGAATTAATGAATAAGTTTTTCATTAATATTAAAGTTGATCGTGAGGAGAGGCCTGATATAGATTTTGTATTTCAAAGCTCTTTTCAATTATTTAATAATTCTGGTGGTGGTTGGCCACTAACAATTTTTCTTGATGAAAATGCAGTGCCTTTCATGGCTGGCACATACTTTCCTAGACAGGATAAACATGGTCTTCCGTCTTTTTCAAAAGTTTTAAAACAAGTAAGCGAAACATATAAAAAAAAGAGAGTAGAAATTTTAAATCAAAAAGATCTAATTAAAAAATACCTTGAAATTAAAAAGAATTCGGTAGTAAACCAAGATCTTGAACCAATTTTAGACTCAGTGATAGATAACCTTGATGAGGTTAATGGAGGCTTCAAGGGTGCACCTAAATTTCCAACCTTCAATGTATTTGAAACTTTTTTATATTTTTATAATAAAACGAAAAAAGAAAAGTATTTAAAACCTGTTGAAACTTTATTAAATAAGATTTGTTCTCAAGGAATTTACGACCAAGTAGAGGGTGGCATTTCAAGATATACAGTTGATGAAAAATGGCTCATACCTCATTTTGAAAAAATGCTTTATGATAACGCACAATTTATATCACTTATTGCTAAATTCTTAAAAGTCAAACAAAGCAATTATCTTAATAAAAAGATTAAACAAACTACAGATTTTATGAATAAAAATTTTTTGAATCAAGAAAATGGATTGCTTGGATCTGCATTTGATGCTGATAGCGACCAGGAGGAAGGAAAATATTATATATTTAAATATGAAGAAATTAAAAATATAAAAGATATAGAAAAATATTTTGTTATTGAAAAAGCAGGAAATTGGGAAGGAAAGATAATTTTACAAGAAAAATCACCACCTCCAGACTTTATATTAAAAGAATTAAAAGATATTAGATTAAAGAGAAATAAACCTTTTTTTGATAATAAAACACAATTAGATCTTAATAGTATTTGGGTAAGTAGTTTGATTAATGTTTATCAAGTTTTTAAAGAGGACCGTTACTTAGATCTTGCTGAAAAATATTATAAACAAATTGAGACTAATTTTATGAAAGATGAAATATTTCATTGTTATTCAAAAGGTACTGTCTTTTTAGAAGATTATGCTTTTTTGATAAAGTGTCTTTTGGATTTGTATGAGGTGACATTAAATATTGAATATAAAATTAAAGCTCAAAAGTTAAGTGATCAATGTATCAAAAAGTTTTTTTTGAAATCTAAAAATATATTTCAAAAAAATCCAATAGACACTAATGATTTATTTATTTCACCAATAGATATTAGCGATCATACTATACCTAATGGTAATTCAATTATGTTAAGTAATCTCTCAAGATTAAGAAATCTTGAAATTGGAAAAAAACTTTCAAACAGTCTTAATGGTTATCTTAATTTATTCAAAAGTCATATGCTTAGCAGTGTGAGATCTATTGATATGTTCAAAGAAATCTCCTCTGGAAAGAAATGCACAGAAGATGGTTGTCAAATATAAAATGAAAAAATTAGTAATATTATGCAATGAAAAAGTTTCCAATGACAAAGATAATAATTTTTATTCTTTAAATGCTGATTTGCAGATTCTTCCAGATGGACTTAATAGCAAGTATGACGTTTTTTGTATATTTAGAAAACTAAAAAATAAGGCTAATCACAAATTCATTTTAAAAAATATTAAAGCTTGTTCAAATATCATAAGCTTTATTTATAATATTATACTAACTTTTAAGTTTAAAGAGTGTAAATATTTAATTATTACTATTACGCCATATACTTTTTTGAGTTTTTTAGTTTTAACTTTATTTAAACGTAAAAATTTATTCTTATATTTGATGAGCAGCGGGCACGAGGAATATAGACATATTCTTGGGAAAAAAAGTGTTTGGATTTATAATTTAATGTTTGAGATAATGACTAAAGGAACAAAAGTAATAGTTTGTCACAAAAGACTTTTTGATGAAAGCAAGTCATTTTTAGTAAACCCATCGCGTTTAAAAAAAAATTGGCTAGAGAACAATATTATACCCGATATTTCAAAACCAAAACTTTTATATGTGGGAAGAATAAATCCAGAAAAAGGTATTTTAAATTTTATAAAATTATTTAAAAAACTCGATTTCGATTGTCAGCTTTCAATTGCTGGAAATAAAGATAAATTTGAAAATGATAATAAAAATATTAAAAAATTAGGATATATTTCTGATGAAAACGAATTAATTAATATTTATGACAAGAACAATATTACTATTCTTCCATCCTACACAGAGGCACATCCATATGTTCTTGAGGAGTCCTTAGCAAGAAAAAGACCCATTATTATTTTTGAAGAAATAAGCTACGTCAAACAAGGTAAGTTTGGTGTTTTCATCAGTAAAAGAGATGAGAAGAGTTTAGGAAAATTGATAAAGAATATAATTAAAGATTATAGCGATATTCAGCTTGAAATGGAAAAAAATAGCCTCCCGACGGAGAAATTAATGATAGATAGATTTTTTGAAATAATTAAATAATTTTTTTACTTTTCATCATATTGAATATTTAATTTTATTATGTTACCAAATTTAGATGAGTAGAGTACTTTTAGTAAATCCTCCTTTTTATAGACTTTTGGGATCACACTACAATGCTAATTCGTTGGGTATTGCATATATAGCTTCGTATTTGAACAAGAGGGGCCATGACACCTGGTTATATAATGCTGATTATTTGAGTGATTACAAATATATAAAGTTAAAAAAAATTTTTTCTAATTTTAGTAACTACAAGGATTACTTTAAAGATACAGATAATGAAATTTGGCATGAGGTAAAAGATCAAATTTTAAAATTCAATCCTGACTGGGTAGGTTATACATCTTACACAGCAAATATAAGTGCTATAAAAATTATTTCTGATAAAGTAAAAAAAGCCAATCCATCAATAAAACAAGTAGTCGGAGGTGTTCATGCCACATTAGATTCTGACATTCTTGATACACTTACTTCTGTAGATTATTCTATACAAAGAGAAGGAGAGGAAGCTTTTCTTGCTTTGGTAGAAAACAAAAATCCTCAACATATACCTGGTGTCGTATCTAGAAACAAAGGTGGTTTACTATTTAAAACTGGAATAGCTCCAGTCATTAAAGACATTGACTCTCTCCCACTTCCTCAAAGAGATAAATTTTGGGGGATACCTCAAGAGGAGTGGAAAAAAGTAGATGTGTCTTACGTTAACACCATTAGGGGATGCCCGTATAAATGCACTTACTGTGCTTCGCCCTTTCATTGGGATAGAAAAACAACTCGACTGCGTTCTCCCGAGTCGGTTCTAGAAGAAATGCATCATTTGAAAAATAATTATTATGTTCCAACAAAATTTGATTATGCAGCCTCTGCTAACATTGAAGAAAAAGATCAACTCAAAATCGAGGATAATACTATCGTTTATTTTGTAGATGATGTTTTTACAGTTAATAAAAAAAGGGTAAAAAAAATGTTGAGAATGATGATTAAAGACAATTTAAAAATGAGATGGAAGTGCGAAGCAAGAGCTGACCATCTTGATGATGAAATTTGTGAGTTAATGGCTGAAGCAGGATGCGAAAGAGTTAAAATAGGTTTTGAGTCTGGAAGTGACAGGATTCTTTCAGAGGTAAAAAAACTTGAAACTAGAGATGAAATGTTAAAAGGAGCCGACATGTTAAAAAAAGCTGGAGTTCCTTTCTCAGCTTATTTTATGGCAGGATTTCCAGGAGAAACGGATGAAGATTTAAAACAGACTATAGATTTTGCAAAAAAAGTTGACGCAGATTATTATTCGTTATCTGTTTTAGCACCGTATTACGGGACTGAACTTTATGATACTTTGATGAAAAATGGTCATGAATTAGACCAACAGCCATGGGAATACTTTTTTCATCAATCACCAAAACCAATGGTAAACGATAAATTAAGTACTAAAGTTTTAGAGGAATATCTTGCCCTTGCGGAATTAAATAAAAAAACTAGAAAAAAACGTGGTTATATTTAATTTTCAAGTATTAATTTAATGATCAAAAATATTCTTGTTACAGGTGGAAGTGGTTTTATTGGTAGTCATTTAGTTGATCAATTAAAAAAAAAAAAATACAAAGTCACTGTAGTTGATCTAAAGAGGCCCAAAAGAAAAGATATAAAGTTCGTAAAAGGAAATATACTTAATTTAAATTTCTTAAAAAAAATTACCAAAAAAATTGATATTGTTTATCACTTAGCTGGAGTTTCAGATATTACTAAAGTAAAAAAGACTCCCATTAAAACAATTAAAAGCCATATACTTTCATGTTCTTACCTTTTGGAAGCTTGTAGAGTGAATACTGTTAAAAGAATTTTATTTGCAAGCAGTATATATGTTCATGGTAAGCAAGGGAATTTATACACTTCCTCAAAGCTCGCATCTGAAAATATCATTACCAATTATAAGCTTCTCTATGGATTAAATTTTACAATTTTAAGATTTTCGTCTGCTTATGGTGAGAGAAATCGAGGTGCGGATGTAATATCAATTTTTGCTAGGAAAGCGCTTAAAAACCAGAATTTAATTATTAAAGGAAATGGAAAACAGACAAGAAATTTTATACATGTATCAGATTTAGCTAAAGGGTCAGTAGTAGCTTTGGGAAATAAATATAAAAATAAAATTTTAAATGTGGGCTCTAAAAACCAGACAAAAATTATTGATTTAGCAAAAAAAATAAAGATATTTTCAAAATCGAAATCAAAAATCATAGTAAAAAAAGGAAAAAAAAGAGAAGATGATTTTGATTTAAATAAAATATCGAAAAAAACAAATTATAATATTCTCAGATTCAAAATGAATTTCAATTTAGATAATGGTATAAAAAGTTATCTAAACTCACTAAAGGATTAATTATGAAATGGAAAGTTCCATACATAAATTTTGGAAGACAATTTAAAAAACAAGAAAAACTCCACCTAAATAAATTCAAAGACATTATGAATAGAGGAGATTTTGTATTAAGAGGGGAAGTAGAAAAATTTGAAAAAACAGTTTCTAAATATCTTGGTGTGAAATATGTAGTAAGTGTAAACAGTTGTACTGATGCAATCTTGTTAACACTCGGATCACTTGGTTTTAAGAGGGGTTCTGAAATAATTTCAGTTGCGCACACTTATGTAGCAACTTTATCTGCAATTAAACATGTAGCTGCAAAACCAGTTTTGGCAGACATTTCTAACGATTTTAATATTAACCCCTCCTCAATAGAGAGACTAATTACAAAAAAAACAAAGGCAATACTTCCAGTTCATTTGTATGGACACTCGTGTGATATGTCACCAATTATGAAAATAGCAAAAAAACACAACCTTCAAGTTATTGAGGATGGAGCTCAGTCATTTGGGGCAAAGTACAAAGGTAAATTTGTTGGAACTTTCGGTAAGGCAGGATGTTTCTCTCTTCATCCTTTAAAATCTTTAGGTGCTGCAGGTGATGGTGGATTTATTGTAACAAATGATAAAAAACTTTATGAGAAAATTTATAGGTTAAGAAATCATGGTCAAGGTAAAAGAAAAAACGGAAAATTCTTAAAATCAAGATATAATATTGATTTTTTTGGATTTTGCTCGAGGCTCGACAATTTACAGGCTGCAATAGTTAATAATAAAATGAGTATTTTAGAGCCAAATATAAAAAAAAGAAATTTAATAGCAAAAAAATATAATAAAGAATTTAATGGGTTACCACTAGTTTTACCAAAGATTTTCAATCAAGATTACAGAGATGTCTTTAACTCATATGTAATTAGAACTAAATTTCAAAATCAACTGTTTAAATTCTTAAGAAAAAATAAGATAGAGGCATTAATTAATTGGCCGAAACCTCTTTATAAACATAAAGGCTTAAGATTAGGAAAGCATTACCTTCGTAATACAGAAAAAATATGTAAAGAAATAATATCTTTACCAATATTTCCTGAAATTAAAGAAAGTGAAATTAAATTTATAACGAATACTGTTAAACAGTTTTTTAAAAATCGCAGTAAATAATCCTTGTAAAAAATAAAACTTCGTATAATAATCAATTATTACTGAAATGCATGGTGGGAAATCAGTGTGAAATTCATTGGCTGTACCTGCAACCGTAAAGTCGGAGCGCCACCCAGTAAAGACCGCTGTTGAATGATGGCCAGGGAAAGCCTAATTCTGCAATTTTAAATTAGCAGTGGCATGAGTATTTAAAGAATTATGTCTATGCTATTGAGAACGATAATTATATTTGTATTTTTATTTTCCTCTTTAAAAAGTGATGAAACTCCAATAATTGTAATTGCACCGAGTAAATCACCGCAATCTATTTCTACCGTAGGTACCTCAGTAAGTGTTTTAGATGAGTCTACAATTTCAACTTCAGATGAGTCTTTTTTAGGAAATATTATAGGGTCGAAAACGACGGGTAATAATTTTTTTCAAACAGGAGGAGCTGGAACTCAAATGGGCTTACAGCTAAGAGGGTTACCTAAAGCATACACTACTGTATTTGTTGACGGTGTAAAAAAATCAGACGCATCTACCCCAAAAAATGACTTTTATTTTGACGATATTTTAACAGGTTCGATATCTAGGGTTGAAGTTTTAAAAGGAAATCAAAGCACGATATACGGTAGTGGGGCAATGGGCGGTACAATTAACGTTTATTCAAAACAGGGCTCTGGAGATTTTAAAACAAAAACAAACTATCAAACTGGATCTAATCGGACGCATGATTTAAACTTTTCTTTTGGAGGTTCCGATGAAACTAAAGATTTATATATAGGGTTAGAAAGATTTCAAACTGATGGTATCTCAGCTATGACTCATAATGACGAAAGCGATGGATACACTAACCACACTTTTTTAACTAATTATGGCTTGAAATTAAATGAAAAAATAAAAATTAGAGGTATCTTAAAATTAGTAGATTCAGAGCTTTATTATGATGCTATTACGTCTACTTTTGATCAAGCTAACAATTATTCTCATGAAACGGATACTTCAGCAGTATTTAAGATAAATTTTCAGCCAAATGACAAATTAAAAAGTGATTTAATACTTAATAAAGCTTTTATGAGAAGAGCCGCAGACAATGTAGTAAATCAATTTCAAAATTATGTAATAGATCAGACTTACTATTCTAACAGAGAAACATTAAGTCTAGAAAACAATTTTGAATATAACGCTAATCATAATATCGTTTTAGGTTTTGAAAAAGAATTTGAGGAAATGAGGTACAACCCTTATGATGAAAATGGAGTATCTTTCAAAAGTGCTCAAGACGTTAAAAAAGGAGAAGAAATTAGCTCACAATATTTTGATGTTCAGTCAAATTTTGGTAAAAAATTATATACAACTGCTGGAATGAGATTTGATCAACACAGTCAAAATATAGATGAAGACAGCATGAGATTTACTGCAGCTTTTTTATCAGACAAAATTGGAGGCAAACTCAAAACATCGTATGGAACTGGTGTTAAATTTCCATCGTTGTATGAATATTTATCAAGTGCAAATCCAAGTAGATTAGCTCCTGAAAGGGGCACAAGTTATGATTTTGGTTTAGAAAAATCTTTCATCAATCAAGCCCTTAATTTAGATATAACATATTTTAATCATAAATATGAAAATACAATTGAGGGTTGGTCCTCAGTTTCATTTGCCCCAGGAAACGTAGCAGGCGTAGTTCGTACAAGGGGTCTTGAATTACTATCGCAAATTCAACCAAATAAAAAATTAAATTTAGGCTTTAATTATACCTATACGTCGACTTATGATGGTGCAGATTTTGATGATCCAAATCTTGGACCTAATAGTGCTGGAGATTTTTCTAACAGCCAAATGGTCAGAGTCCCAAGACATTTATTAAATGTTGGAGCATCGTATGAGCTAATAGACAATATAAATTTAAACTGGCACACTAAATATTCTGATTCAGTAAGAGATTACGGCAATGTCAATGCTGCAGGAGGAAATTTTAGAGATATGAGATTAAACTCATATAGTGTTACAGATTTGGGTCTTGATCTTAAATTAAGAAATACAAAAGCATTTTTAAAATTTTCTAACATATTCAATGAGAAATACAGTCAGGCTTTACAGTTTGCAGCACCAGAAAGATCTTTTAATTTAGGATTTAAAAAATTATACTAAATAGTTTATGAAAAAACACATTATATTTTTTATAGGTATCTTTGCTACCTTAAGCGTGAGTAGATTTATCCCACATCCCCCAAACTTTACCAGTTTGATCGCTTTAAGTTTTTATGTTCCAGCTTTATTAGGTATGAAATATATTCCGCATTTAATGATCAGTTTTGCAATTACTGATTTTATAATTGGTTATCACACTGGCACACATTGGACTTGGGGGAGTGTTTTTTTAATCAGTCTGATGTCAGGTTTGTTTCTTAAAAGCAAGGTAACCAGAATTATTGGGGCCTTATCGGGAGCTCTTATTTTTTTTATTATAACAAATTTCGGGGTATGGCTTTCAGGTATTTATACTTTATCTTTAAAAGGACTGATTGAATGTTATTTCTTAGCCATACCATTTTTTGGAAATACTCTAATTTCAACACTAATTTTTTCATTTTTAATTGAGTTGGTCTATACTCAATTAAAATCTAATAAAAGTCTGAATAAAATTCACATTTTTAAATAAAACAAATTGAAGTTTAATTATACACACTAAAGATACTTGCTTAATCATTAGCTACGAAGTAAAATCAAAAAAAATGCAGGAGCTAAAATGGGTATTCATTACGATTATAAATCAGTCAGAGGCGAAAAAGCCATGAAGAAGGAAGCCAAAAAAAAGGCTCGTCTTGAACAGAGAAGAGCTAGAAAGTCTGGCTTAAGCTCAAAAAAAGAGTCCGAAAACAAAATGCATGATATTGATAAACCTATTACTCTTGAAGATTTGACTAATCCAAATAAGAGCTAATTTTTCATGAAATCTTTTTATAAGAAAGATTTTAGAAAAAATATTCGAAGTGAAGCACTTAAAAAAAACTTAAAAAAAAGAAAGAAAAATATAAATAAATATAAAAAAAAATAATGTCAGTTTTATCGGATAAATGGATTAGAAAAATGGTTAAGAAAGAAAAAATGATAGCTCCATTTGTATCAAAGCAAGTCAGAAAGGGAAAAATTTCTTTCGGTCTATCATCATATGGATATGATGCTAGGGTTTCGAATGAGTTTAAAATATTTACTAATGTGAATTCTGGAGTTGTTGATCCAAAAATTTTTAAAA
>MDTA01048435.1_pt1 | contig 34605 bp, 26 predicted proteins | sample 811151 | NCBI WGS metagenome assembly MDTA01 (sample SAMN05326648, study PRJNA326480) | marine metagenome | isolation source: seawater | place: Indian Ocean: South | collected 2010
CAAGATGGCTGGGTTAAAGTACCCGAACTATCAACAGTAGGTGTAAGGGCAGAAGAAAGTGAAAACCTTTTGGGTGATGAAGAAGGTTGGACTGTTTTGACAGCTGAAGATTTTCCTGGAGCAGGAAAGCTAGTTCGCTCTGCGGATCAAAGCCGTCTTGTTCCTTATTCAAAGCTCACCGAAGCATGGAAATATGCAGATATGGCATATAAGCGCCAACATAGACCTGATCATAAATTGGCTATATTTGAACAAGAGCTTGCTGCTGGGACTGGCATAACCTTTTTTGGTCATAATCATATTGTTTTTGAAAAAAGTGATGGACGTATTGTTGTTTCTTACCAAGGCACTACAAATATGAATGATGTTTATACGGACGTTTGTTTTCGTGGTCACTATTCGTCAGACACAGGGCTATCTGGTCATTCAGGATTTTTACATCGTTATGATGAATCCCGTGAGCAGTTACATCTAATTTTAGAGAGCCTAGCAAAAAAACAGAAAAAATCCCTTGAACATATTGAAGTTCTTTTTACAGGACACAGTTTAGGTGGTGCGTTGGCACAAATTGCTGCGGCAGACTTGGCAATAAACCGTAAACTATCTTCTGAGTTGATTACATTTGCAGCGCCGCGTGCTTTATCTGTCACAAGTGTGCAACAAGCATTAGATACAAATCTGATTCGTAATCCAATACGGATTGTAAGCATGCTTGACTACGTCCCAAATATACTTCCAGAGTTTTTAACGGGGTACAGGGGACTTGGTACAACAATCATTATTGGCCATCTCTCCTACATGAACAATGATACAAATCCAGCTAAGGCGCATAAGATGGCAAGCTACCAGGCCAACTTACCGGTATTAGAAGCAATCATTACTGATGAAGGTTATTCAACGCCAGGGAATTTAAATCTTGCTTTATATGAAAAAAATAATCCCCTAAGAGATTATAGGGCTTACGTTCACAAACATGTAGAAACTCCATTTTTGTGGGCTCTTAATTGGCTTTTTGGGTGGTAAACTTTCTATCCGATGACCTATTTCGTTAATAGGTTTTTGATACCGGTAAGTTTTTTAATTCCCTCAAGATCTTGTGTTTGGGCTTTAATTTTCAAGCCAAATTTTCCTTGATAGTGATCGCCTGAAGTTATGATGGTTAGTTCTGGATCTACACCATCCTCGTCAGCAACATAAGGGACGAGAGCTTCCTTCAAAGCTTGCCAGTCTGCATTCTCTGTGCAGGTAATTTGGATCTTTTGTAATGGTTGGATTTCTGATTGCGTAACATCTGAAATTGATTCAACGATTAACCGGTTGGCGCCACCATCTGAAGCACGCACTTTTGCTGAGAGCTTAACCAGCATGCCGGGCTCTATTGAATCAGCTTGTTGATAAAATACATCGCCGAAAAGGGCAGGCTCAAAGGTACCAAATTCATCAGTTAATGTTAAGAATGCAAACTTTTTCCCATTCTTACCTGTACGAACTTGTTTCGCCATGACAACGCCAAGAAGTTGTATAATTTTATCAGTGCTGTTTTCAATATCTTGGCTGGTGACGGTATGGGGGAACAGAGAGCGAAAACTTTGTACGGGATGAGACGATAAATAAAGCCCGAGTGCCTCGTGCTCATTATGCAATTTTTCAGTTTGATCCCAAGGTTTTGTTGAGAGTAAGTCAGGTTCTGGTATTTTGGTTGGATGTGAGGCGAATAAGCTTGCTGTTTTTTTTTCTTTTGAGTTTCTCTGTGTGGCAGCATATTCTAAAATAGCTTCAAGATTATCAAAAAGAAGCCTACGGTTAGGCTCGATGGCATCAAACCCTCCAGACATGATCAACTTTTCAATCAGCCTTTTGTTCATCACTTTACTGCTGAGGCGTGAAGCAAAATCCCAAATCGATTTGAAGGGGCCATCTGTTGCGCGATTGGTAACCAGTTCATCAACGGCCTGTTCTCCAACGCCTTTGATCGCGGCAAGGGCATAACGAATTTTATCACCCTCAACACTGAACATAACCTCGGAGTGATTAATACAAGGGGGTAAAACTTCAATGCCCATGCTTTGGCATTCCTGACGGTATATCGTCAACTTATCGGTGTTTGCATGATCATATGTCATGAGGGCTGTCATGAACTCAACAGGATAATTGGCTTTTAGATAGGCTGTTTGATAGGCCAAAAGGGCATAGGGTGCTGAGTGAGATTTGTTAAATCCATACCCGGCAAACTTAGCCATTTGATCAAATACTTGATTGGCAACTTCAGCTGACACTTTATTCTTAATAGCACCTGCAACAAAGATTTCGCGTTGTGCATCCATTTCGGACTTAATTTTTTTACCCATAGCACGACGTAGTAAGTCAGCTGCCCCAAGGCTATAGCCACCCATTTTTTGGGCAATCTGCATAACCTGTTCTTGGTAAACCATAACGCCAAAACTGGATTCCAAAATATCTTTAATCATGGGATCTGGTATATGGATTTCTTCATGACCATGTTTGCAGGCAAGATAACGCGGAATATCATCCATTGGTCCAGGGCGATAAAGCGCAACAAGGGTCGTGATTTCTTCAAAGCGATCGGGGGCTAGTTTTTGCAGAACGTCACGCATACCCGCGCTCTCAAGCTGAAAGACGCCCATGGTTTGAACATTTTTCAACATTTCATATGTTTTTGAATCATCAAGTGGAAGTTGGCTGATATTAAAATCTTTATTTTCTTTTTTTCGAACAAAATCAGCTGCTTTTTCAATAATACTTAAGGTTTTAAGACCCAAGAAATCAAACTTAACCAAGCCAGCTTGTTCAACCAGTTTAAAGCTGAATTGCGTAACGGCCATATCTGATTTGGGATCACGATAGAGTGGAATAACATCGCTGAGGGGCCTATCACCAATAATTATACCCGCTGCATGGGTAGAAGCGTGGCGATACAGTCCCTCAAGTTTTAAGGCAGTAGAGAGAAGTTTTTGAACCTCAGGTTCATTCTTAGCCATACGTCTGAGGACAGGGTCTTTGTCCAATGCCTCTTGGAGCGTTACAGGATCGGCAGGATTGTTGGGAATCATTTTGCAGATACGATCGACTTGGCCGTAAGGCATCTGCAAAACACGACCTACATCACGAACAACAGCTCTTGCTTGCAGTTTTCCAAAAGTGATGATTTGGGCGACTTGATCACCACCATATTTTTCTTTGACGTATTGAATAACTTCATCGCGGCGATCCTGGCAAAAATCAATATCAAAGTCAGGCATAGATACCCGTTCAGGATTTAAAAACCTTTCAAAGAGAAGGTTAAAGCGAATAGGATCAATATCTGTAATGGTTAATGACCATGCAGCAAGCGATCCAGCACCAGACCCACGGCCTGGGCCAACAGGAATATTTTGTTTTTTTGCCCATTGGATAAAATCTGCGACGATAAGGAAGTACCCATCAAATCCCATTTGATTGATGATTTTGAGCTCGTGTTCAAGTCGATCTTGATACGTTTTTTTTAGATCTTCTTTTTCTTCAGCTGTTAGCGCATCTGTATAGACTTGGTTTTTCAATCTTACTTCAAGGCCTTCGTAGCATTGTTTGCGCATTTCTTCTGCCTCGGACAGACCAGAAGGACTTTCAAATCGAGGCAGCATAGGGTCAGCAGTTTCAACATGAAAAGCACATCTTTTGGCAATTTGAACAGTGTTATTTAGAGCCTCGGGTAAGTCTTCAAAAAGCTGTTGCATCTGATCAACAGACTTAAAGTAGGACTCAGGAGAAACCACACGCTTATCTTCGCTGGCAATATAGGTGCCATCGGCAATGCTCATGAGAACGGTATGCGCTTCATGCATCGATGGCGTTGAAAAATAAGTAGGATTTGTTGCAACAATTGGAATGGATTTTTTGATAGCAAAATCTAATAGCTTTGGTTCAGCTTTAACTTCTTCGGGGCTACCTTGACGGGTCAGTTCTAAGTAAAAACGATCACTAAATAAATTTTTTAACTGATCAATATAGTGCTCAGCTGCCTCTCGTTGATCTTCATTAATTAGTTTGCTGATGGCACCTTTTATACTGGCTGAGAGGCAGATAAGACCCTCGTGATGTTTTTCGAGCTGTTGAAAAGTGACATGAGGTGGTTGATTTTGGTCAACGTCTAAATGGGCCTGGCTAACAAGCTTGATTAGATTTTGGTAACCTTGTTTATTTTTGACTAGTAAGACAAGGGTATCGTATTCTTTTTCAATTTGTTGATTGGTTCCAAAAGTAGGCCGCTCAACTAATAGGTCAACCCCAATAATAGGCTGAACACCTTTTTTAATAGCAAATTGAGAAAATTCCAAGGCGCCAAACAAATTATTGTGATCTGTTACTGCAACAGCTGGCATTTTCTCTTCTGTAACAAGTTCAATGATAGTTTTTAACTTAAGGGTAGACTCAAGCAAAGAGTAGTCAGAATGAAGGCGTAGATGGATGAAAGAGGGTATTATAGCCATGGCTCTAGCTTACCATTGCTTAGTTGGTAGGTTTGATCAAGTTGTGATAATAATTTTTGGTTATGGGATACCATAAGCAGAGAAGTATTTTCTTTTTTTATGGTTTGCATAAGAAGATTAAAAACATCAGTGGCATTGTTTTCATCCAAATTCCCTGTCGGTTCATCCGCTAGAATGATTTTAGGCTGATTGGCCAGTGCGCGGGCAATAGCTACACGTTGTTTTTCCCCTCCTGATAAGTTTTTAGGATAATGATGCATACGATGTGACATACCAACAGCTTCAAGAAGATGAAGGGCGCGTTGATATTGTTGTTTAGATGTAAGTTTTCTCAGTAAGCGCATGGGCGCCATAACATTTTCAAGCGCTGTGAAATCAGAAAGCAAATGATGGAATTGAAAAATAAATCCAATGGATTCAAGGCGGAGAGTGGACAGTGTAGCATCAGACTGTTTTCTAAATTCAGTGCCTTGCTGAATGGTAGTTTTATTGATGGTAACTTGGCCGGTATCAGCTGAATCTAGTAAGCCAGTTATGGTTAAAAGTGTGGATTTACCACAACCTGAGGGACCAATTAATCCAACAGCGGTATTAGACGAAATATGTAAATTCACCTTATTGAGAATTTGTAAGTTCTGATTAGCCGTTATGTATGATTTACTAACATTCTCAAGGCTTAGAATTGATTGTGTCTTATTCATATTTAATAGCCTCAACAGGATTGAGTCTTTTGACGCGCCAAACAGGATATAGGGTGCTGATTAGGGTGAACAATAATGAAACACATGAAATTTTTACAACCGTTAAAGGTTGGATATCAACGGGAAGATGCGTTAGATAATAAATTTCATCATCAAATATTGTAGAGTTTGTCATTGATTGCAGAAGCTGGCGAATATCTTCAAGGTAATGACCCACAATAAGGGCCAAAGATACGCCCAAACCTGTTCCAAGAAAGCCAATTAAAAGACCAATGTAGAGAAAAATAATAGCTACTTGATTTTGGGTGAGGCCAATAGCACGGAGAATGCCAATATCTTTTGTTTTATCACGCAATAGCATGGTAAGACCTGTTGTGATATTGAAAGCCGCAATTAAAATAACCAAAGATAAAACAATAAACATGACATTTTTTTCAACCACCAGAGCAGCAAAAAATACCTTATTGCGTTTTTGCCAATCAAGCTGCTGAAGAGAAGTTGACTTGATAACCTTATGAATAGATTTTTTAAGGGGATGAATATGCTCGGGATCAAAACCATTCACTTCAATAAGAGAAATATTATTTCCAAGGCTCAAGAAGCGTTGTGCTGTTTTAAGAGAGGTGATGAGAAAAAGCTTATTATAATCACTTTTCCCTGAATCAAAGATGCCGCCAATGCGAAAAACTTTTTGTTTTGGCGCCAGACCAAAAGGTGTTTTTTGACCTTGTGGAGACATTATTTTGACTTGATCTCCAACCCTTAGTCCAAGCATACGCGCTAAATGTTTGCCAATTAGAACAGTATCATTGTTATCATAAAGAGACTGTAGAGACCCTTTGATGATTTTCTGGGAGAGCGCTTTTGATTGTATGAAGTCACTTTTATCATAGCCACGCATAATTATACCATGGGATCTCTTTTTATCGATTAAAAGACCTTGACCCTCGATGACTGGTAAAACAGATTTGACATGGGGCAATTTCTTTAGCTGTTGTATTGGCTTTTCATAATTAATTATTTGATCTGTTGGGCTTAAAATGCTGACATGTGCATTAAAAGAAAGAATTTTGTCCAAAAGTTTATTATGAAACCCAGTCATAACGCCCATGACAAGGATAAGAACTGCTACACCAAGTGCGGTGCCAATAAACGAAAACAATGACATAAAGGAGACAAATTTATTGCCATCCTTACGACTAATAAGGTAGCGCCATGCAATGGTAATTAGAAAAGGGTTCATGCATTTAATCATACCGATCTGTCGTCATAACTGCACGCAGTTTATCTGTTAGGAATAATATTGCTGATTCAGTTGAAAGAGTATGCCGATCACCTGTTACTCTTTCTTTGATTTCAACTTCATCATTTTTAAGTGATTTTGGACCAAGTATTAATTGATAGGGTAAACCAATTAGATCCATGCGGTTAAATTTACTGCCAGGACTTTCGTCACTATCATCAAAAAGAACTTCAAGGCCTAAGTTAGATAGTTTTTGATACAGGGCAGTGCTTTGATCTAAAACATTTTGATCTTTTACACCCAAGGCAATCAATCCAATATGAAAGGGGGCAAGTTGAACTGGCCACTTGATTCCTGATTCGTCGTGGTTGGCTTCAATTGTTGCTGCAACAAGTCGGCCAACTCCAATTCCATATGAGCTTCCAAGTGGGAATACTTGTTTTCCATCATTATTTGCAACTGCAGCGTCAAGAACTTTGGTGTACTTGTCACCAAAATGAAATATGTGTCCTACTTCAATACCACGGGCTTGATTGACGGGCTCTGCATGAGATGAAGGATCATGCATTTCTTCTTCAGCGGCGTAAAGATCAAGAAGTTTATCCACAGCATCTGCTTGATTAAGATCCAAATTGTCGTATTCTGGATCATAGTAGAGCGTGCTTTCACCTGTATCAGCAACAATATGAAATTCATGACTTAGATCGCCACCAATTGGGCCCGTAGGCGCTTTAACAGGGATCACCTTAAGACCCATTTGTGCAAAAATACGGACATATGTTTTAAGAAACAACCAGTAAGTTTCTTCAGCCTGTTGAGGGGTAAGGTCAAAAGAATAGCCATCTTTCATAAGAAATTCACGGCCCCTCATAACACCAAATCTGGGTCTAATCTCATCCCGAAATTTCCATTGAATTTGGAACAGGCGACAAGGCAAATGCTTGTAACTTTTGATAGCGCGTTTAAAAATTTCTGTAACCATGTCTTCATTGGTTGGGCCATACAGAAGTTCACGATTGTGGCGATCCAAAAAACGAAGAGTTTCTTGACCATACACATTATAGCGACCTGTTTTATGCCATAGCTCAGCAGGCTGGACTGTGGGCATAAGCAGCTCGTGGCATTGGATCTCTTCCATACCCTGACGGATAAATGACTCAACTTTTTTCAAGACTCTAAGACCTAATGGAAGCCAACTATAGATTCCTGATACCTCTGCATTAATCATGCCCGTTTGCAACATAAGTTGATGCGATATGATTTGTGCTTCTTGTGGCTTGTTTCGCTGAACAGGTAAAAAATAATTACTTAATTTCATGGCTGTATTACCTCGGGTTTATTTATAGGTTTATCATTGAGAATTTTTTTCCCAACAGAGCCAAGATGCTTGAAGCTAAATGTTAGCATGATTGTGGTTTGAGGTCTTAGTGTTCTTGATTTAAAGAAAGATCTGTTGACGGATGTAATAACCCCAAAACATTCGTTCTGATAAGTCAGATCAAAATTTACGTAAAGAAGCTTTTTAGGGCTCACCAAATCATAACCCATAGAAGAGGTGGCTGACCATTCTTTTGATATTTTTGATGAAAAGCCAGTATTAACTTGGTGAGAACGGGGCTTGGTAGGTGTTTTGATTGAGCGATCTTTAACATATGAATACGTTGCCCAAAGTTTGAAAACAGCAGGGCCCGCGTGAAGAGAAGCCGAAATATTTTTAGGTTTTAAGTCTTTGCGGTCGAGAAGTAAACTGGTTGATAGGCTATAATCTTGAATTGGGCTGAGGTAGAGGCTTGCTAAATAGTCAGAAAACTTTTTCTGCAGACCCTTTGTTTCAGAGTTACGAATATGGTCATATCGACTAAAACTGAAGCTTTGTCCCAAAAAGCCACGAATTATCGTACGCCCGCTTTTAAGGAAATAAGACTGGATTCCATAGTTTAGGCGTGTCCCTTCATCCAGTTGATCAAAGCCATAGAAGCGGTTGGATGTGAAAAGATTGGTTTCGCTGAACTCAAAATCTTGACTGTCCTCATTGGGAAACCGATCTGAATTAACGCCACGAGAGCTGGTCACAAAGTGAATTGTTGGGTCGATAACAATTTCACGATTATCATCTAATATATTTGATAAAGGCTTCCTCCAACCAAGTGTTAATTGTGGAAAAATAGATCCTTCAGTTCCTGAGCGACTTGGCATCCCAAAACCAGGTTGGTACGCTTCAAAAGTATAAACGCGGGCATTTAGATTTGCTTGTGCTGACCAAATTGAGCCATCAGGCGTAATATAAGGAATGTAAAATTGACCGTCGGCCACAAAACGATTTAGCTCGCGTGCTCGCCCTTGTTGTTGAATATCTTGATTGATTTGAGCTGGAACTGGCTCAGGCCTTGTTAAGAATATATCTGCAAGCGTCAATTGCCAGACCTCACCGTACTGACCCGGATCAGTTACATGCTGGTAATAAAGGGAGGGGATGACTGCTGGTGTTTGTTTCCGAGGTTCATCTTCTCTGAGGTTTTGGAACCAATGGCCGCTGATGTTGGCATAATCATTACCTTCAAATCTCTCTAAATTAAAAGAGCTATCCAGAAAGTTTTTAGAGGTGATAGGATTTTCTGGGTCTTCTAGAAATGGATATCTTTTTAGGTATGTTTGTGAATCCATTTTTTCTAACTGATAGCGAAGACGCCAGAGTTCATTGATATTAAATTCACCTTTAGAAAAAAGGTGACCCATAACTTTTTTCTTATCTTTTGTACGATCTATGTTTCTCCTATCAACATTGTAGGTGTTTGCGATACTGGCATGCGTGCGGATTTTTCCAAATCCAAAATGGCGACGATGTTCTAGTTTTAGAAAAGATCCAACACCGCTCTCAAGAACAGGGAATGGTGTGATCGTTAAATCTTCATCTTGCCCAAGATCTAAGAAATATGGAAACCCGATAGCTGTTCCATAACGACTGCCACGCGATATTTCTGGAAAAAGAAAGCCAGATCTTCTTTTGATTGAAGGATCTGGATGGTACAAATAAGGTGTGTAAAAAACAGGGACACCATAAATCTCCATGTGTGCATTATAATATTCAACAATTTCTGCAGGTTTATTGCGAACAACATGAGAAGCTTTTAGAGCCCATAGGGGTGGGGAAGAGGGGTCGTCTTTACACAAATAACAAGGTGTGAAAGAGCCTTTTTCTATCTCAATGACCTCATCTTTTTTTGTGCCGCTTCCACCGGTAACGCGGCTATCATCTTTCATTAATATGCCGAATTGGTCCATGAGGCCATCTTTGAAATTGTCTGAAAGCTCAATAGAGTTTGTTGTAACAATGTCTTCGGACTTCGTGTAATACCTTACATTCCCTTCAGCAATAAGCTTATTAGCACTTTTAATATAAGTTAACTTGTCACATTCCACGGTTTCAACACCATCAGAGATTGTCACGTCTTGAAGAGCATAAACTGTGTCGTTATTTTTGTCATGTTTAACGCTAAGGGCAGAGAGATAAAGGGGCTTCTTAGAATTAACTTCAGCCGAAACCACAAAGCTGCCTAACGTTAGAGATAATAACGAAAATATAAAAAAAGTTTTGGTCATACTTTTTCCTCATAGTGGAGCAATAGCGCAGATGTAAAAAATAAACTCATCATCGGTGGAGCCCAGGCGGCTAAAAAAACTGGGATGGTATAATTTCGACCCATAGCCCCAACAACGTTGAATAAAACATATATAGCATATGCAAAAAGAATGATAACTAAAACAATTGCAATGTTCATTCGCCTCTGCATTGCCCAAAAAGATACAAATGCCCCTAAAAAAGCCATTGTTAGTATGAGAAAAGGTTGGGCTAGTGTGCTGTGCCAAATCATTTCATATTTTACGGACGAAAGACCTGCCTTTTTAAGGATCGAGATATAATTTTTGAGCTTCCAAAATGAGATTGTATCCGGCCCTAAAGACTGCTTTTCAATGCTGTCTAAATCCAGATCTGTTCTCCAGATGAAAGACTGAATTTTCTCTGGTTCACGATTGGGTTTGAGCAATGTAGCATTTTTAAGAACCCACCCTTCTTGGGTGATTATTGCTTTCTCGGCATCAATGCGATTGAGAAGAGTATTTTCATTGCTAAAGATAAAAAAACTCAGGTTTTGCAACTTCTTTTCTGTGGCTTGAATATGCTTTATTTGAACGATCGTGTATTGATTGTTTTGACTTTCCCTGAGCCATAAGCCAGAGGAGGAAAGGCGAATAGCACTGCTGTTTCCCTTAAATAGCCTATTATTATAGCTTTCAAATTTTTGCATCAGTTGGGCGCTAATGCTGTTTAAAAAAAGAAAATCGAAAAATGCATAAAGAGAAATTACTGCAAATAGAGGTATCAGAAGTCTACGCAGAGAAGAGCCAGACATACGCATGATAACTAGTTGCGAACTGCGTCCAAGATTTAAGAACAAGATCAGAGAAGCAAACAGAGCAATAAGAGGCATGAGTTGTTTGAGGATATCAGGAAAGTGAAAGAAAACCATTTTACTGATAACGGTAAAACCTATATCGGGCTTATTTTTTGCTCTGCGAAAGAGTTCAAAAAAGTCCATTAGAATGACAATACTTGAAAAAGCCAGCGCGACGACAGAAAGCCATTTTAAGTATTGTCGAAAAATATAAGAAAATAAAACCATATGAGCTTGTCTTAATTCACTTGCGGTGGCGTAAAAGCAACCTTGCTTTTCAAAATACCGGTTAGGCCATTTATAAGCAATAAAATCAGCAAGGCCAAAACAGAATAATTAATAATGATAGCTTCAGGATATTTTGCGTTTTGATTGATAATAAATAAGGTTCCTGCTTGAACAAGCAATACAGCTATGACGGCGGTGGATATTTTTTTTAATTGCCCTCTGCGTGAGAATTGCCCTGATGTTAGCGCGCAGCAACCAATCAGGACAAAAATAATTGCTAGTAAGGGGGTGGTTAGCTTTTGATGCGCCTCTGATCTCATTTTCATTTTTTCTTGATAACTAAGTTTTGGGTCAGGAAAGAGAAGTTTCAAGAATGGCATTTCTTGAGGGCGAGGCATTGTTGTGCTTTTACTATCTTCTTTTTGTAGGGCAATAATGGTTTCTTTAAAGAACAGTGTGGATAGTTTGTTAGTGCGCGTATTTCTTGTTTGCCTCATACCATTGAACAGAAGAATTTTTGGCTCATCGCTATCTACAATCAAATGACCTTGTTGAGCTGTTATGATGACTTGGCTTTTTTGCCTGTTTTTTTGCTCGGTGTTTGAAACAAAAACCCCTTTCAAATAATTTCTGTTTTTCTCTCTAACATAAATTACCATCTTACCAATTTCATTAAAAACGCCTTCTTGAATAAGGACTACTGGTAAGGCTGATTTAAGTTGATTTTGTAATTTGCGCATTTTAGATTGTGCGACTGGTGCAATACCAATGTTGATAAAATATAGAATCAAAACGACAAACAATCCAAATTGAATAAAAGGATGGCATATTTTGAAACGTGACAGGCCAGCGCTTTGCATTACGCTATATGTGCGATCGTTAATCATTCTATTTAGCGCAACGACTGTTGCAATAAAAACAGATACGGGGATGATAAGAGAGAACAAATCAGGAAGGGTTAAAAAAGAAATTTTGAAAAACATTTTAATAGATGCTTTTGTGCTAAGAACTAATTCAACAAACTTTAGTGATTGTAATATCCAAATAGCAGCAATTAAGACAACGCTTAGGGACATCGTTGTGAGAAAGATTTTTGATGTAAGGTATTTGTTGAGGGTTCTAGGCATAAAATCTACTTAATTGCACATCTGATTTAATAGCTTTCCAATTGACAATTTCAGGATCTGTGACAATAGTGTTGATAACAATTTTTAGACGATAAATCCGAAATGTCCAAATTAAAAAAAGCACTTTTAAACATTAGTTTCTTAATCACGGTTATTTTTCCTGTTTTGACTGAAGCCTCTACCGGTATAGCAGCAGTTGTTAATAAAACAATAATCACAACTAAAGACCTTGATGACAGGTTAAAGCTTATTTTGATGAGTGTTCCACAACAACCTGATGCAAATCAAATGGAAGCTTTGAAAAGAAAAGCGTTGAAGCAAATGATTGATGAGCAGTTACAGCTTGAAGAAACAGCGCTGTATGAAATTTTTGCACAAGAAGATGAAATTAACCGTCAACTTCAATTCATTGAGAAACAAAACAATTTACAGCCAGGAGAGCTTTTAAAGAAATTAGAAGAAAATCAAATTCCGAAGGAAAGTTTGATGCGACAATTGCGTGCTGGAATAGCATGGCAAAAACTTGTTGGCTATCTTGCTAGCTCTGTTGAGTTGAGTGATCAGGAAATTGATCAAATGGCTCGTTTGAAACAAAACCCTAATCGTGTGCGTTATCTTCTTGCTGAGATTGTTTTGCCTTATGAGTCTTCTATTGAGTCTGTTGCTATTGAGAACAAGGCGCAGGAAATTGTTACACTGTTGCAAAGTGGTCAAAGTTTTGGCCAGCTAGCAAATGACTTTTCTCAAAATCCATCGGCTTTACGCGGAGGGGATATTGATTGGGTTGAGGAAGAGCAGCTCCCAGCTGAAATTCGTTCGGTGGTTAAGCAAACACCAATTGGAGCTGTGACGCAACCTATTCATTATGATGGAGCAGTTCATCTGATTCTTGTTAGAGCAAAGCAATCACCAGAGGATGCGCGGCAAAAGCTCAGCGTTCGTCAAATGGAGGTTCCTTTCCCATTGATGATGTCTAGCCAACAAAAAGAAGAAGAGATACAAAAATTAGAGTCGATCTTAGCAAATGTGAAATCTTGTAAGGCTTTTGAAAAAGCGGCTGAGAAAATTGAAGGCGCTGTGCTCCATTACCACCAAAACATTAATCCAGAACAGCTTAGTGGTGGACTGGATAAAGTTTTGACTGATTTAGAAGTGGGTGTTGTATCTCCGGCACTGCCTATTGAAGAACGATCGGTTCTTTTCTTTATGGTTTGTGAAAAGCATGAACAAAATAAGAATGAAGATCTGCAAGAGAAGAAGAAAGTTGTGCGTGAAGGGCTTGAACAAAAAAAGTTTAACGAGCTTTCCTCTAAAAGATTAACTGGTCTGCGCAGAAGGTCATTTGTAGATGTGCGTATTTAGGTGAATGGTTGCTTTCGATTATTCCTGGATCCGTCAGTTTGAGGCAAAAAAGTCTCTTGGCCAAAATTTTTTGATCGACCCCAACCATCAAAGAAATATCGTTCAGTCTATGAATTATACATGTGATGATGTCATAGTTGAAGTTGGGCCTGGCCTCGGAGCTTTGACGCATCTTTTGATTCAGCAAGATGCACAAAAAGTTATTGTGGTTGAAAAGGATCCAAGATTTTGTGAGCATCTTGAAAATGTTTTTGGTCATGTTTCTAATAAGCTCGAAATAATACAAGCTGATGCATTGACAGTTGATTGGCAAAAATTAATCGATAAGCCCTACAAGTTAATCAGTAACTTACCTTATAACATTAGCACGCCGATTATTTTAAACTTGATAAAGTCTGCTCATATTAATGAGATGGTATTGATGGTTCAAAAAGAGGTGGCAAAGCGCATTGTTGCAAAGCCAGATTCAAAAATATATGGCCGTTTATCTATCCTTCCCCAGTGGCTGTATAACTGCAAGGATCTCTTTGATGTTGGCTCAAGTTCTTTTAGGCCGCAGCCACGGGTTAAATCCAGTGTTGTTCACTTAAAACGAAAAGATCTCAATATTCCACCTGATGCGTTTGAAAAAGTAGAGAAATTCACTCAGCTTATTTTTCATCAACGTAGGAAAATGATGAAGTCAATTTTAAAGAGTAAAATTGAAAACCCGGAGATTTTTTTGACTGATCATGGAGTCGATCCAACATCTCGTCCTGAGTCCTTAGCTATTGAAACGATCGTATCTTTAGCTCATGACTATGGTGTTTTGAAGCAATGAAAAAATGACGAAGCAAAAAAATAAAATTGGTATAGCAAGTGACCATGCTGGGTTCGATATGAAGTCAACTTTGCAGAATGATTTGCAAAATATATCATGGATAGATTATGGGGCCTATAACGCTGACTCTACAGACTATCCCCTTTATGCGCAGAAAGTTGCTCATGCAATTCAAAAGAACGAGATTAATTTTGGTATTTTAATCTGTGGGACGGGGATAGGGATGTCTATTGCAGCAAACCGCTACAGAGGTGTTCGCGCTGCTTTGTGTTCAAGTAGAGATTTTGCTATCATGAGTAGAAAGCATAATAATGCTAATGTGCTTATTTTGCCAGGTAAGATCATTTCTGTGGATTTAGCGTTAGAGATTGTAAAAATTTTTTTAAATACAGAGTTTGAAGGTGGTCGACACTTGAGACGAATATCATTAATTGAGGAAATAGAATGAAATTGTTTAGTGAAGATTTAAAAATAACTGATCCTGAAATTGAGGGCTTAATTGACCAAGAATTTTTAAGACAAAGCAAACATATTGATTTAATTGCCTCTGAAAATCTAACCTCTAAAGCTGTCATGGAAGCTCAAGGATCTGTTCTGACGAATAAATACGCAGAAGGATACCCAGGGCGTAGATATTATGGGGGGTGTGAGTTTGTCGATGATGTTGAGCGATTAGCCATTGATAGAGCGCAAAAATTATTTTCTTGTGATTTTGCCAATGTTCAACCTCATTCTGGCTCTCAGGCTAACCAATCTGTTTTTTTGGCTCTTTTGAAACCAGGGGACAAGATCATGGGAATGGATCTAGTTGCTGGAGGGCATTTGACCCATGGCCATCCTCTCAATATGTCAGGAAAATGGTTTGAGGTTTGTACGTATGGTGTCTCGCGTGAAACAAACCTGATTGATTACAACGAAGTGGCTGAAATTGCACGAAAAGAGAAGCCAAAGCTTATTATTGCTGGTTTTTCGGCTTACTCAAGGCCGCTTGATTATAAAAAATTTAGAGAGATTGCTGATGAAGTAGGCGCATTTTTATTGGCAGATATGGCCCATATTGCTGGATTGGTTGCAGCGGATGTTCATCAAAGCCCATTGCCTTATGCTGATGTGGTTACAAGTACAACACACAAAACTCTTCGTGGCCCGCGCGGAGGTATTATTCTGAGTAACAATAAAGATCTATTCAAAAAAATAAATTCGTGCACGTTTCCGGGAATTCAGGGTGGGCCACTAATGCATGTAATTGCAGGCAAAGCAGTTGCTTTTGGGCTCGCTTTGCAAGATGACTATAAACAATACATTAAAAAAGTTGTATCAAATGCATCATGCCTAGCAGAGAACTTGTTAGATAAAGGTCTTGATCTTGTTACAGGTGGCACGGATAATCATCTTCTCATGATCGATTTACGCAAGAATGATGTAACGGGTGCAGAAGCTGAAAAGGCACTTGAGAGTGTTGGTATTATTGTTAACAAAAACACAATTCCTTATGATCCCCAGCCACCGATGATTACCTCTGGGTTAAGACTTGGAACGCCTTCAGTGACGACGCGTGGAATGGGTGAGTTGGAGATGGAAAAAATTGCTGCTTTAATTGCTAATGTGATTGATAAACTGACGCATCATAAGCATTTGACAGATGCCTATAAGGCTGAGTGTGAAGAAGCTGTTCTTAATGTAGCCAAAACCTTTCCATTTTACTCTGAACAATGATCTGTCCATTTTGTGGTTCTAAAGACACGCAAGTAAAAGACTCTCGTCCAAACGATGAGGACACTATCATTCGTCGCCGTCGGTCGTGCGTTGAGTGTGGATCACGCTTTACAACGCTGGAACGGGTTCAATTATGCCCTGTAACAGTTGTAAAAAATAGCGGCGATCGAGAAAGTTTTGACCGCGAAAAGCTTGCGCGTTCAATTCAGACAGCTGTCCGTAAAAGACACATGAAAACAGACCAAATAGAACGTGTAGTCAATGCAATTATTAGAAAAATTGAAACGTATGGTGAATCAGAAATAACCACTGAAACCATTGGTGCTTATGTTTTGAGCTCTCTTAGAGAGCTAGATGAAGTTGCGTATATTCGATTTGCCTCTGTTTATAAAGACTTTTCAAGTGTTGAGGATTTTACAAAATTAATTACTAATTTGAAGAAAAAGCACGAACAAGACTAAGATTGTTTTGTTTTTTTGTTACCATTAATCCTTGCTCTAAGCTGTAAACTTCACGTATCTTTAAGATTGCTTAGGGAGCTTTTCATGTTTAAAAAGTTTTTTTTATTAATATCTATGTTTTGCTGGTTGCCTGCGCAAAGTCTTAATTTTAGGCCAAGCCCCGTAGCTGTTAGACAGTCATTAATGTTAAGTCAACCTGCTAACATATATGACACTTCTGATATTAAAATTAATAACTCTGTTGATTTGTTTACTGGTCAGTCTAAATCTCTAACGCTTTATTCAATAACAATTGAAGGGAGTTCTATTTTTACAGACGAAAACGTTTTAGAGCTGGCTGAAAAAATGATTGGTCAGGAAATTACAACAGCTGATCTTGAGACCCTTGCACAGAAGCTGACTGAACTTTATCATAAAAAAGGGTATATTTTTTGTTCTGTCTACGTACCTTTTCAACCTCTTAAACACGGAACTATTCGCTTAAAAGCAGTTGAGCAATCGATCATTAAAACGTCATTTCGCTGGATTAATATGCCTAGTCATGAGGATATTAAAAAACAGATTAATGATCTAAAGAAAAAAAGTCCTTTCAATATACGTGACTTGGAACCAATTATTGCTACGGTTCGCCAAAAAGCAGGACTTTCGATATCATTTACTTTAAAGGATATCCACGAAGATGGAAGAACTGGTGGGGAACTCATAGCTATTGTTTCAAAGCAAGGGATAACGCATAAAGTTGGTGTTGCCAATACCATGCCAGAAAGTTTGGGAAATTGGGTTGCCAGAGGCGACGTTCAATTTAATTCATTGTTTGGAATAGAAGATCAGTTAAAAGTATTTGGGGCTGTTTATCCAACCCATAAATTTAATCATTTAATGCATTATGGAAGTGAATTTTCTGTTCCAATCAATAAAATTGGCACAAAATTTTTTATGTTTGCCGACTTGCTTCGGGATCAACCTGATTTGCGTTCTCAAGGGCTTGCTCTGGCCAGGGGTCGATTAAAAACTTACGGTGGTGGTTTTGAGCAAGGATTATCTTTAAAGCATAATGTTCAAGGAAATGTACGTTTTGTCATCGATCGTAAAAACTTTTCTGAGAGAACTATTTCTAACCAAGGCTTGCAAAGAGATATTCAACAGAAAAACCTTGCTTTTAGATTGATGAGCCATTTTGAGATGGCTAATCAAAAGTATGGAGATACGATAATAGATACAGGGTATCACCATGGGTTAAAAGGTGATCATTCATACCAAAGGGGAACTGATCAAAGAGGTGCTTTAGCCTTTAGAAAATTAACGGCATCTGCACGTCATATATATAATATTGATGATACATGGGCGGTTGTAGGGTCAATGCGTGGTCAATATGCTTTGAATAAACCCTTGCTCATGGAGCGGTTTTTTTATGGTGGCGCGCCTTTCTCGTTTGCAAATCCAATTGGGATTTTGGTAGGGGATTCAGGTGTTCAGGGGAAGGTTGAAATAAGGTATGGGATTTCTGTAGATGAGTTTTTGAAGAAGATGACATTTTATTCTTATCTTGAAACAGGCAAAGTTTGGAATCGTGGGCTTAAACCGCAAGTGGAAAGAACAGATACGCTTTCTGGAATGGGTGTTGGGATTAGAGGCTTGATGAAGTGGGGGCTAAGTGCTTTCTTGGAGTATGGTATTCCCTCTAAACAACATGTGGACCAAAATAAAATTAAGAACCAAATTTACAGTGGTTTGACCTTGAGTAATAAAGAGCCTTAATTTAATCATTAATGTTTAGCTGATTGCCATTATTCAGAATGCTGATTGCTTCAGGTGTATGTGTGTTGTCTGCATTATAGAGAATAAGTCCGGGTTTAAGAACTGTGGGCTTTTTTGAATTTTTTTGCATCTGAATAATAATTCTTTTTGAGTTATTTCCAGGTTTTGACCAAATAGGAAAAAGCTTAAACCCTCCAAAATGAGCCGTTTCAGCAATGGTTATGACAGATGAAAGTGAAGCTGTTGAATATACAATCGTTAAAAGACCTTGGTCGCGTAATAGAAAGTTAGCCGCTTTAAACCATAAAGCTAGCTCATGAGATTGATTGGAAAATGAGCGTGCATTTTCTCGGCTGACAGATTGTTGTTTTTTGTGACTATTTTGAAAAAAAGGGGGATTCATCACGGCTTGATCAAACCTTTGTTGGAATGATTTATAGGTTGACTTCTTAGATATTTCTGTAATATCAGCGTTCAAAATTTCTATCGTTTCTCTAAGTTTTCTTAGGTTTTCTAAGGCATAACTGTAGCTTACGTTGTCAAATTCAATGCCACTTAGGGTGTTATTTGGGAAGCGATGATTCAAAGATAACAAAACTGCGCCGACGCCACACCCCAACTCAATTAGAGAATGTTCTTTTTTTAGGTGGATTGAAGCAGCTAACAATATACTGTCAGTTCCTGCTCTAAAACCCTTTTTAGGCTGTTTAAGTTTAAACAGACCACCAAGAAATTCATCAATTGTGTAATTTTCTTTATTAAGGTTCATTTTTATTGTTTTGTTGCATGTATATGATCTAATGTAAGCTAAACTCACTTAATAGAAAAATGAAGCCTATATCTTCTGGGAGAAAAATACAAATATCTAAACCTTTTGATTTTAGTTGTCTTAGAGATTCTTATAAGAATCAACTTGAAGAAATAGATCAATTTATTAAACGGGCCTCTACACAAGATATTCACCTTATTAATGAAATGAGCGCACATATTTTTGCCCAAAAAGGTAAAAGACTGCGCCCTTTGCTTTTGCTTATTTGTGCTCAAAACTCTCAGAGAGCTTCTGATCAAGGGCAAAAAATTTCCCTTGCTGCAGCTCTGGAAATGCTTCACACAGCTTCGCTATTACATGATGATGTTATTGACGAGAGCTTGCAAAGAAGAGGTCTTAAAACAGTCAATAGCCAATGGAATAATAAGCTAGCCATATTGATGGGCGACTATCTTTTCAGTAAAAGTTTTGAAGTTGTTATTTCTTCTGATTATCCACAGACATTAGATGTTTTATCAAAAGCGACTGAAAAAATAACAACAGGTGAAATTAAACAACTTTCCTTGTTGGGGGATTTGTCACTTAGTCTGGAAGAGTATTTCAAAATAAATGAATCTAAAACGGCTAGTCTTTTTCAAGCTGCCTGTGAAATTGGTTGTTTGATAAGTGAAGCGACTCCTCAAGATAGAGATATCATCGTACAGGTTGGGGCTATAGTAGGCCAAATATTTCAGATAAAAGATGACTTAATCGATTATGGTTTTGAGGCAAAAAATATTGGCAAAAATTTTGGAGATGATTTTTATGAAGGCAAAATAACATTGCCTGTCATCCTTAGTTACGAAGATGGTTCGGCACAGGTTAGAAATTTTTGGCAAACTGTTTTCAAAAAAGAAATCAGGACTGAAGAAGATTATAAAATAACTTTAGGTGTCTTGAAGGATTCTAAGGTGGATAAAAGAATATCTCAGGCTATCAGTGGTTTTTGCCAAAACGGAAAGAAGCTTTTGAATGATTTAAGTTCTAATAGTGGCCAAATTAAAACAGAGTTAAGCACTTTCATTGATTGCCTTAGTAGTTAAAATCTAGGAACTAATCTTTTTCTGGGCGGTAAGGTTTGTAGTCAGTTTTTGGGTCTTTTCCTATGCTTTTAAGAGCTTTGTCTCGACAAGAAAAAATCCAATCAACAACATATTTTGCTAAAGGTGTTTCTATGAACTTTTTCTCAACTTTTACATAAAAAGAGACATATTCACCATGTATGGTGTCTAAAATAGGTTCAACTTTAAGATTGTTTAGTAGCGTTGTTTCCTCTGAGGCAGCAATAATACCAACACCTTTTTCAGCAAGAACATCAACGATTCTTAACCCCGTTCTCACATATATGATGTTTTGTGAAGAAAGTGGCATTCCTAGGCGGCGAACAATAAAGTCATTTCCTGAATAATGCTCTTGGCTCATTGAGGTTTGAACAATCAATAGGCGGTGATTTATAAGATCATCGATACTATCAATGGAGCCATTTGTCTCAAGATAGCTCTTAGATGCCCAGAGTTTTTGACAAAAATCATGATAAGGAATGTAATGATAGTTTTCGGTATTATATTCCCAACATCCAATAAAAATGTCATTTGACTTTGGCTGATAATAATAATCACTGTCTTTTTGATGGAGTGAAATTTTTATATCGGGGTTTTCGTCAATAAACTCTTTTAAATAGGGGGCGATGAAGCTCTCTAAGAAGGTTTGTGTTGAAATGATATTTATCTTTCCAGCATTATAAACCTTCTTTGCAACCTCTTTTGTTGGCTTGAAGCTCTCTGTGATCCAAATGATTTTTTCAAGTTTAGGGATAACCTCTGCGCCAAACTCCGTTACTCTTACTTCACCTGATCCTTGTTTGCGGATAAAAATTGTATTTTGAAGCTTTTTTTCGATTTTTGAGAGCGTTGAAGATAGTGTCGTTTTGGGAATGCCTAAAAGTTTTGCTGCGGCTGAGATGTTCATCGTATCTCTGATGGCGCTCACGGCTTGAGCTTCTGTTGTGCTGATGCAAAAATCTTTTGACATAATAAACTAATTATTTCAGTGGTTTTTTTAAAAATGAACAATTTTTGTAAGTAAATCAACTATTTGTATAAAATATGGATTTTGTGGATTTTAAAATCTTGCATATTCTTATGTTTTGTAAGAAGTTTAATTAATATTATTTTTTCAAGAAAACAAAGAAAAACTAAAATTTCATTTTAAATTTTTTTATTCGATGTTGACATCATTTTTCTTGTGTCATAGCATGCATTTGATGGTTTTCTCAAGCTTGTTTTAGAGCTGATTTACGAACCTTATACCATTAAAAAATTATAATTAGCTTGTTTTCATAAGCTTTTACTTCCTTAAAGCCAAGGTAATTCCTTGGCTTTTTTGTTTTGTCAGTTGACAGTTCATGTTTGATTAAAGAATGTTGTCGATTGTTAAAGGTTTATGATAGATTATTATTATCTAGCGGAGAATCTGGGTGAAATTTTTAGTACCTCTTTTTGTTATGTGTTTATGTTTGGATGTTCTTGCACGCCCTATAGCAAGTGTTAAGCCGCTTGAAAGCCTTGGACAGCCTAAAGATGACTCAAAGAATGAAAATAAAAAGGATTCAAACCCTTTGAATGGCGGCTACATTGGATTTGGAATGACAGCAGCACATTTAAATACTGAAGTTGATTCAAATGAACTAGGCGGTAGTGGTGCCTATGGGTCGTTTATTATTGGTGGTGGTAAAAAGGTACGTAAGTCCTATTTATCGGGGGAGTTGGACGTAAACTATGGATCTGTTCTTGCAACAAAGAAATCCTATGGAAAAATGGCTAGTAATGTAGATGTGGGATTAAATTTTAGAGTTGGTTATGCCGATAAAAACAAAATCATTCCTTATTTGAAGATTGGATTTGGTTGGACTAAATACAAATTAAAAGTTGCGGGCGATAAGAAAAGCTTTAGTGCGACATATTTTGCGCCAGGGGCAGGTGTTGAAATTCCTATTTTAAGCTCTTCATTCTTGCGCCTTGAGGCGGCCTATGCAATGAATATGGCTGGTAACAATATTGATAATTACAGGTTTAACAAAAAGCCTAACCGTATACTCTTTAAAATGGCTGGATTAACACGTTTTTAATATCATTTACTAAAGAGCTACTCTTTAATTTAGAAACATATGACTATATGTCGGACTTTTAGAGCTGTAATTAGCTCACTTTCATCAAAAGGATTTGGGATTTTTTCTTATATAGAAGAGAGTAAAAAATCATGTGAAGCAGAAGTTTTCAATGCTCTGCCAGGTGAAAAGGTGTTGATTGAAAAATGTGTCACTAAAAATAAAAAGAATTTCCAGATTGTTGAACTATTAAAGGCTTCTCAGGGGCGTCAAGAGAGCCCATGTAGTTATTTCGGATCTTGTGGTGGATGCCAGACTTTGCACATGTCAGACCAGCTGCAAAAAGGTTTTAAACGCCAAAAAATTGTGAATTACTTGAAAGATGAAAATTTAGAGTGTCCAGAAGTCAGGCCTGTTGAAATTTATGGGCGTCAGACCAGAAGACGCTTTAGGTTTGAGTTTATAAAAACAAAAAACTCAGTAAAGATTGGTTTAAGAAAATATAATTCACATAAAGTGATTGATCTAAACGATTGTTATGTAGCTGATCAAAAAGTTTCAAATCTTTTAACTCCATTAAAAACATTTCTTGTGAATCTGGTGCCAGAAAGTTTTAAAGCTACAATTACCGTATTGCTGGTAGAAAACGGTTTGGATATTTCTGCTTCTTCTGACTCTCCTGGATGCTTTTTCCTGGAGCAAGCTGAAGTAAAAAATTTCATGGGTAAACACCATATTGCCCGCTTTATGTTTGATGATGAGGAGTTTATTTTTGAGAGCCCCTATATAATTTTGGATGGTTTAAAGGTTAATGTTCCTCCTCAGGCATTTTTACAAGCGAGTAAGCAATCTGAAAAAGCTATGCAAGAAATAGTTAAATCTCTGTGTAGTGAAGTTGGAAATATAAAAAAGATTGTCGACTTATATTGTGGATTGGGAACTTTTTTGATTCCATTAACTCCTTACTACACTGTGCATGGTTTTGAGGTTAATGAACAGGCTGTTAAATCATTGAAATCTGCTCTTGGCACAAAAGCTAATAATGCAAAGGTTTATGCTAGAGACCTAGTTGCTTCTCCACTGAAAGAAAACGAGCTTAATGAATATCAAGTTGCCATTTTAAATCCACCAAGAGTAGGCGTTAGTAAAATACAGCTTATTGAGATTTCTAAGAGTAAAATCAAATCACTTGTATATATTTCATGTAACCCAGAAACGCTTGCAAGAGATTGTAAAATGCTGTCTGATGGTTTCTTGCTAAAGAAAATTTTCCCTGTTGATCAGTTTTATGGAAGCTATCATATTGAGGTGGTCGCCTTTTTGGAGCGTCCTTGATAGGGATATATCATGTGATGATAACAGTCTTATTTGATTCCAAGTTTCATCAGTTCTTCTTTGATGCGCAATTTTCTAACTTTAAGATCATGAATTAAAATTGTATCAGGCTTTATTCGCGACATTTCGTGTTGGATTGAATGCTCAATGAATTCGTGCTTGTTTTTTAGAGATGAGATTCTGTTGCCAAAAGCCATAAGATACTCCTAACTTTTTAAGTTTAATATTTAATGATAATTAATAATAACAAAAGTTATGATGAGCGCATCATAGAAAATATTCAGCACTTTCAGCTAAATTGATTGTGGTTAACGGAAGTTGCTGATTTGATTGATTTATTTTTTTTAAGCTCTTCTTGAAAGCCTTGGCAAGAGGTTAAGAGCTACCTTTTTTAAGCTTTGTTTCTTTAAAAAGAACGCGTTTACGAACGCGGGGGTCATATTTCATGAGCTCAAGCTTTTCTGTCATTTGTTTTGGGTTTTTTTTGCGCACATAAAAGTAGCCTGTACCAGCAGTGCTTTCCAATTTAAACAGATCTGTTTTCTTACTTTTAGCCATTTTAAAACTCCAATAACGATTAGATATTTAATGAAACTAATTAAAAAGGTCAAACCTTTTTAATCAAAATCGACTTTAATTAGATTAGTTCACTGAAATCAACCATTTTCAAATCTTTTGTGGGAAAGCCATACAATAGATAAAGTGTATAGGCAATGGCATAAAATCCACAATCCTTATCATTGAATAAACCTTGATGGCCTAAATAAAGATGCCTTATATCAGATTCTGGGAAATATTTTTCTAAGACTGTTTGAATGTGTGTTGTAGAAAAAGCTGACGCTTGCCTGCCCTTAGAATCAATAAGGGTTATCTTAACATGTTTTGAAGATACGCTGCTTTTAGTGATTTGAAGAAGTATCCAATGTTTTCTCCTGAATAAAGTCATTGGAATTAAAGCTGTATATTTTCTTAAATCAATTTCGTTAACGAATTTTTGAAAATCTTTTAGCGCTGTGTTAATTGGATAGTTTCCAGCCAGGGTGCTCTTAATTTTCGAGGCATGATCAGTTGAGGTGATGTCATTGACTGGTGCGAATACAAGGTATTTATGGCCAGTTGCTTGGTTCATAAATACTTGAAAGGATTCAATGTCCTCCTCAAGGCCAATACTGTGTTTTGGGGGAAGAACCGGGTTGCCAGTATCCTTATGTGACAACATATTTGTTAAATTGATTAGTTGGGATTTATCGGTTTCTAGTACTTTTTTTAGCTTAAAATACAAAGTTGAGGGTCTTAAGCAAGCGCCTTTGTCTTCAAATATTTTTTTTACAGCTGCTTCCCATTTTTCGTTCTCAATAGGAGAAGGCCTAATTTTAGAAGGGTTATCTACCTTTTTTGGGCTGATTGCATGAAGCAACTGAAAGCTGATCAAATAAGTCAAACAAATTATAATTAGAGATATGTTTTTTTTCATAAAGCCTTCCTGTTCTTTAGATTCATAATACCCTAATTCGCAAAAAAACTCATATAAATTTAAAGCTGACAGTTGATTCTAGTTAATATTTTTAACTATGTGTGTGATCATTTAAAAAAAGGCTTTGAATAAATGAATTTTTGTGTATATTGGCAATAAGTTTTACGAAATTTCCGCTTTTAGCGGATCTAAGTTCTGGGTGCAACACCCGGAAGTGAGGTCAAGTTTACTCTGGACCTCATACGTCTCCCAGACGTGAAGCCTCCCTGTTAGACTGGAGCTCAGCTTAGGCTGGGCTCCAATTTTTTGAGTTGCGAAAATATCAGGCTTTATTGATTAACTGTAAGCAATTTAAGTGATGTCTTGCGCATTTCTTCATTAGATAAGGCATGAAAATGATCATAACAGAAATAATTCAATAAAATTTAGTAAGGGGCTGTACCAGATAACTAGTATAATATGTTCGAGCCCATTGTCTGGTCTGGGTCAGATGGTTTTTAAGCTGCAGTGCTTGCGGTTTTTATCAAGGCCGCTTTAACAATTTCTTTTAGCAAATATATGTCGTTGCGACAGTAAATTCTTAGATTAGCTATGTTTTTATATTTAGTAATCCTTTTGAACCAGTTCGCGTTCTTCTCTTGAATAAACAAACATAGTTCTTCTATGGTCTCACTTTCAGCTTGTATGCCTAAATCTTTTTTTAAAATCTCAAGTGCAGATTTTGCTTTATGACCAATTTTAAGCCCCTCATCAAACCTTGTTGAGAAACTGCCACTTTCGGTAGCTTGTGCTTTAGGCCCTTCTGTTAGTATACAAGCTTGGGATAAGCTTTCTTCTGGTGCTTTTGACTTGCCATAAAAATTATTCAGATCTAACTTTTCAAATGCATCAAATAAAAGCTTTTGTGAATAGCTGTGTGTAGGTGATGCTGAAGCTGCGGCGGGACCAGCTGCAGAGTGCTCGTTACTTTTAGATTCTGACCTTTTGGCGCGTTTAGCAGGTAAGTGGCCTACTTGTGCATGTATTTCTTCTTCCTTTGCTTCTTCAAGAGGAGCTGAAGATGGAGGAGCTGCCAGCAATGGGAGTGTTGTGATTATGCTAAAAACACTGTGTAAAAGTATAGATTTTTTCATGGTTTTATCAATTCAGATCTACTTTATGCTATAAAATGAACATGGCATGATTCTTTATTACTTCATAGAAAAAATTATCTTTATTTAGTGTAAAATTACGAAAAATTCTTATATGAATATTAGTTCAACCTTCACGAGATTAGAAAAATTCAGAGGAAAGAAGCAGCGCATTGATTTTTTTGGATTTATTATCAGCGTGTGATCGGCAAAGTTCAAGAAGCCTTAGAGTTTCAGGAGTATGAAGAGAAACTGTGAACTTATACATTCGTTAACAAAATATTTACTTCTTTGATTTTTTGGGTTAAAAATATGAGATAATAATATTTACTTACCCCTTGAAAAGGGCGATTTAACTACTTATATGAAAAATAAAAAAAGTAAATTTATGCGTCGTTTGTTTCTTTATTTTTGTGTTTTCTTGAGTTTGCCGCTTCAGGCGGTCCCCTCTATTTTAAAGGCTGATGAGATGCCTTTAATACTTAGAATTACGACCCCTAATCGATTTAAAAATATTTTTTCTCATGCTGATACCGGAGAGAGGGAATTTCGAGAGTTTCTAAAGAAAATGGATGTAAATCCTAAACACCAACAGCTTCTTGAAGGTATTCCAGAGCCCCTTAAACTAGCTGCTCCTTGCCAAGCCGTTAGCTCTTTAGTACTAAAACGTCTTCGCCCTGCATACATGCAGGGGGATTTTTCACCTCAACAACTAAAGGAAAAGCATTACAAACGCAGCGCTGCCATCATTAACCTTAAACATATGCTGCTCACTGTAAATTTCTTTCCGCGAAATCCAGATAATCAACATCCGCTATTTAATGATGGATTTAATGGATATGTGATAGGTCTGCGCAGAGCAGCATGGGAGGAGATCAATTATTATAGAAATGGCCACGGTATTGACAGTGCAGAAAAAGATCATTTAGCCCGCTTGATGCACTTGTATCTTTATAGTGTTATTGAAATGCGTCATTTTGATGTTCCAGCTACATATGAAGAAAAAGCAAATGCATGGCAAATGGCTAAGCTCTTGCATGAGGAGCGTTTTACAACCTCAAAAGTTATTTATCTACTAAAAGCTCTTCTGATTAAAGAGGGCTTTCGTCCTGAGGGTGTTGACACAGAAGAAGGGGCAAAAGTTGCTTTTATAGAAGAGTATAATCGTTTTTTACAAGTTGATCACGCAGAGCCGCAACAACACTTTTTATTTGATCTTATTGCGACCAATATTGAACAGGCAGCACACGCTGCTCAACAGCAAGCACAGGTTGAAAGTGAAGAGGCTGAACATGAAACGACTGTAGTTGGGGTGGAAGGTGAGGAGGAAACGGAAGAACCGGATATTATTCCTATTCTTCCTCCAGATGCGCACAGAGACGGTGTTAGCGCAAGACTGAGAAAAGATGAGTCTAATGACCGCATGAATCTTCTTAGAGAAGCTGCGGCAAATTATCATGCTGCTTTAAATGCGCAACACCCAGAGGGAATGGACGTTGAAGAAGAGGGACAGAATCCCCCTAATAGTCCTGAAAATCCGGATCTTGGAGGTATTCAGGGAAATGATACTGACTCTGATAGTGATACAGGTAGTGATCCAGATAATCAAGGCGGAGGTGCCATTTTAGGTGAAGCTTCTAGATTAGATGATGAAGATGATCATGAAATGCAGGTTGAACAACATTCAGCAGATGAGGATGTGATGAGTTCTGGGGAAGATAGCGCTTCATCTGTTACAATTCCTGTTGCCTCTCCCAGCATTAGTGTGACAGGTGCAGCAGCTGCCGTTGAAAGCGACGATGACTCTGAGGATGAAGAAATAAAGCCGTCAAAAAGAAGAGCGAATCAGCGCAGAATCGCGCTTGAAAGTTCTGATGATGAAGCAGATGAAGAAGAGAGGGGATCACCACCGCAAGCCAAAAAAGTAAAAGGAAGAAGAGTTTTGCCAGAAGGTTTTAACGATCAACTTATTAAACATGGCAAATCTTCTGAAATTGGAGAAATAATTGCCGGGATTTTAAAAGAAATGGCTTGTACAGATGGTGGCATTAAAAGAGTTAGTAGTGCTCAGCTTAAAGATGAGGTTGCAAAAAAAATGCGGGCAAATCCAGGAAAGTTTCCTATAAATCTAGATGTTTTTGAGAAAATATCGGATACAATTTTGAAAACACGCCTTCAGGATATTATTCAAAAGTATGTCGATGGGAAAACTAAAAAATTATATTTTTTATCAAAATCACAAAAGACGGAAGCGTTAAGAGAAGCAAGGAGACCTTTGTTTGAGCTTATTGAGTTTAGACTAAGACTGGCACAAAAAGAGGGGAAATACCCAACACTAAAAGAAGTTTTTCGTGAATTAGAAAAAGAAAAAAATCCAATACTGTTAGAGCGTATGCAAGCTGAAAAAGTATCGAAGATACAGCAATTAGAAAAAAGATATGAGCAATATATTTCTAATACAGACTGGTACAAGAGCAATCGAAGAGAACTTGATGAGAAATACAAAAACCTTCAAAGAATTTATGAACATTTATATCTCTCACTTGAGAAAGAGAATGATGATATGCGAAAGGTATCGTCTACAGATTTTATAAGAGAGTTGAAATCGACTTCTGAGTTTACTGCTTTTATAGTTGAAAACCCAGGCTTTAAATCGACAAGTGAAAAAGGAATAACTTTTTGGTACGAAAACAGAAGAGGCGTTATACCCACTGAAGAGAAGGAAGATCTTAACAAAAAAATAGTTGATGAAATTAGGAAGTTAAAAAAAGAAAACGAGAAAATATCTGCAGCTAAGATAACTAAAATTATTAATGAGAAGTTTGGTATAAAAAAGACCAAAATTGCTATTGAGAAAATTATTTTCAGAAGTGGGCTTTCAAAAAAGGAGACAGTACCACGTGCTTCCGGGCAACTTACTGACGCATTAGCTGATATAGTTGAGGAGTTGAGAAGTAAAAATAATGGTACTATCCCAAGTACAGAAGAGATAAGAAAACAAGTTAAAAATACGCTTTCATCAATGCCAACTGCAGTCAATAATGAATGGTTGGAGTTGACTGAAAATGGTAAAAATAAAAAAAGAGCCTATACAATTCTCATATCAGCCAAAAGAAAGCTATTAAGGAAAGACGCATCAGCAAGCTCATCTTAGTCTAAAGATAAATTGTAAAAGTCAAGGCAAGATCTGAAAATATCAAATTATTTGACATCCTTGGCAGTTTACGCAATGTGTCAGATTATGTGTTTCTTAATCACTTAAAAAATCTGCATTTAAATCTGGATAGCTTTAGGTTAGTAAATTATCCTTTTAAAATATTCTGCTCAACTTCTTTGATTTGATCGCGGATAGAAGCGGCGTGTTCGAAGTCAAGATCACTGGCGGCTTTGAGCATTTGCTTGCGCAGTTTTTCAATTTCTTTTTCAGCTTGTTTTGGGGTTAGAATTTTATCTTGTTTGGCTTTGCGTTCAGCCTCTTTGCCAGAGTAGATCTTTCCACCAATATCCTGAATACGTTTTTGTATGGAAGCAGGCGTAAAGCCATGTTCTTTATTGAAAGCCTCTTGTTTGCTGCGGCGGCGGTTTGATTCTTCAAGGGCGGCTTGCATAGACTTGGTGATACGATCAGCATACAGAATGGCCATGCCAGATAGATTACGTGCGGCGCGGCCAATGGTTTGGATGAGAGAGGTTTTTGAGCGCAGATAGCCCTCTTTATCAGCATCAAGAATGGCCACCAGAGAACATTCGGGAATATCGAGTCCTTCACGCAACAAGTTGATGCCGATTAAGACATCAAACGTTCCCAGGCGTAGGTCACGGATAATTTCAATGCGTTCGAGGGTGTCGACATCAGAGTGAATATAGCGCACTTTGAGGCCGGCTTCAGACATATATTCTGTTAAAGCTTCAGCCATTTTTTTTGTTAGAGTTGTCACCAAAACGCGTTCTTGTTTTTTTGACCGCTTGAGACACTCAGCAATAAGATCATCGACTTGATCTTTGGTGGGACGAATTTCGCAAATTGGGTCTAGCAAGCCAGTTGGACGAATTACTTGCTCAACATATTCACCCTGGGTTTGTTCCATTTCCCATGGGCCAGGTGTGGCTGACACAAAAACGGTTTGAGGGCGCAGTTCATCCCATTCTTCGAATTTTAAGGGACGGTTGTCCTTGCAGGCGGGCAATCGAAAGCCATGTTCAGATAACGTATTTTTACGCGAGGCATCCCCTTTATACATAGCGCTAAGCTGCGGAATGCTGATATGGCTTTCATCCACCACCAATAAACCATCTTTAGGGAGATACTCAAATAAAGTTGGCGGTGCCGACCCTGGTTTGCGCCCCGTTAAATAACGTGAATAGTTTTCAATACCAGAACAGAAACCTGTGCTTTGCAGCATTTCAATATCAAAGGTAACACGTTCACGCAGACGCTGAGCTTCTAAAAGTTTGCCACCTTCTTCAAATTCAGCAAGGCGCTTTTGCAGGTCAACTTGAATTTGTTTGATGGCCTGATGAATGGTTGGCATAGGCGTAACATAATGGCTGTTGGGATAAACCCGAACCTGCTCAAGGCTGGTGATGATCTCGCCAGTTAAAGGATCAATTTCTTGAATATCTTCTATTTCATCACCGAAGAATGATAGACGCCAGGCCCGATCATCTAAGTGCGACGGGAATATCTCAAACGTATCGCCTTTAATACGGAAAGTCCCACGTTGCAGCATGTAATCATTGCGCTTGTATTGAATTTCCGAAAGTTTCCGGCTGAGATCTTGCGGAGTGATTTCATGGCCTTTGGTAAGAGGGATAACCATGCCACTGTAGGTTTCAACACCACCGATGCCATAGATACACGAAACACTGGCGACAATAATGGCATCATCCTTTTCTAGCAATGCACGGGTGGCGGCGTGGCGCATCCTATCTAATTGCTCATTGATGGATGCTTCTTTTTCAATGTAAGTATCGGTGCGGGGAACGTACGCTTCTGGTTGGTAATAGTCGTAATAGGAAACGAAATACTCAACAGAGTTATTTGGGAAAAAGTCTTTCATCTCACCATAAAGCTGAGCGGCAAGGGTTTTGTTGGGGGCAAGAAGCAATGTTGGCCTTTGCAATTCTTGAATGACATTGGCTATGGTAAATGTCTTTCCAGAGCCTGTGACGCCAAGTAAGACTTGGTTGCGATTGTTATCACGTAAGCTGCTGGTTAATCCAGCGATGGCTTGGGGTTGGTCACCTTGGGGTGTGAAGGATGAATCTAATTGAAATTTGGCCATTACTTACAATAGCATGAGCAAGCCAACAATTGTACCGCTGAGGCATGAGGCAAGTGTACCGGCAATAAGAGCTCTGAAGCCAAGAGAAATAACCTGGGAGCGACGGTCTTTGGCTATGGTGCCAAGCGTGGCAATTTGAATACCAATGCTGCTTAGGTTAGCAAAACCACACAGGGCATACGCCATGATGATACGGGCATTGGTCGAGAGAGCATCAGCTGGAACTTTTGAAAAGGCTTCAAAGGCAACCATTTCGTTGATGATGGTTTTAAGGCCAAGAATTGCCCCAGCCTGGGTTGTTTCTTCCCATGGCACACCCATGAGCCAAACGAGTGGTTTGAAGATAAGACCGAGGATGATTTGTAGAGATATTTTAATATCAAACAAATTACCGATGGATTGGAGAATGCTATTTGTTAGATAAATCAAAGCGATAAACACAATGATAGCTGCGATGATATTGAGAAAAAGGTTCAGACCTTGGCTGGTCCCCTCGTAAACGGCATCAAGGCTATTTTGAAACTCGTAAGGCTGAGTCGCTGTTCCATCCGTAGGTTTTAAATCATGGGGAACCATAAGGCGAGAAATAACAATAGCGCCTGGAATATTAATCAAAGAGGCACTGATAAGGTGCATCATAACATTGGGCACATGTTCGCCAAGGATCAAAGCATAGATTACAAGCACACTCCCAGATGTTGTGGCCATGCCAAGGGTCATGAGAGAGAACAGCTCACCTTTTGAAAGCTTGTTGATATAGGGCTTAATCAGTAGGGGCGTTTCTGTTTGACTGAGGAAAAGCTTGGCTGCGCTGCAGGTTCCCAAGGCACCGCCAATGCCAAGAAGAGGTTGAAAAAATCGAGACAATATCTTTACGAAAAAAGGCAACACACGCCAATGGAAAAGCAGCATGGCCAGGGCGCTGACAACAATAACCAAAGGCAAGGCTTGGAAAGCAAAGATAAAGGTGCTGGACTTTGGTGTGATGGCAAAGGGACACGGATTGCCGCCAAGGTAGCCAAAAACAAAGGATGTGCCAGCTAAAGTGGCGTTGCGCAAGGCTGTGAGGCCATTGCCGATGTGATCCACAACGTTTTGCACGGCATGGAAATGAAGGATAATAAAGGCTAATAAGACTTGAATCAAAAAAGCTTTTAGAACTGGGCCATAGCGCACCAGTTTGTTATTGTCGCAGAAAAGCCTGGAAACAATAAGGATAACAGCGATACCGAGAAGTCCTTGAAGCATGATATGATCATGCCATCAGGAATAAAAATGTCCAATTTTTTTTACAAAAAGAGGCGAAAAAATGGAGAAAATATGCACGAAATAGATCTGAATTTGACACTTTTGACCCCGATTTTGATCCTTTTTGGGGGTGTTTTAGGGTATTTTAGTGCCCTTTTACGCGCAAATCAAAAACGATCAAATTTAAGCTTTCAAGTTGAAAGCTTAAATCAAAAAAATCAGCTGCTGATCGAACAGTTGCAACAGACGAAATTGGAAATTGAAAAATTCCAACAATTGCAGAATGAATTTATCAACGCACAAAAGTTGATCACTGAATTGGAAACAGCCCAAAAACATGAACGGCAAAATTTTGAGGAAAAAATTCAATTGCTGGAAAAATCTGAAATGCGCTTGAAGGAAACTTTTCAGAATTTATCTTCCCACGCTCTTTCAAAAAACAGTCAGGAATTTATCGAAGTTGCCAAATTGACATTTGAGAAAATTCAACAAGGCGCCCAACAAGATTTGAGCTCACGGCAAAAATCAATTGCTGAGTTTGTTAAGCCGATGCGGGAGAGTTTGGATAAGATTGACACACGGTTGAATGAGGTCGAGAAAAATCGTGTTGGAGCCTATGAAGGATTAAAAAGCCAGGTTGAGCATTTGCTTAATGCGCAAAAGGAATTGCGGGCGGAAACGGTGAACTTGGTTCATGCATTAAAAACGCCACAAGTGCGGGGACGTTGGGGAGAAATTCAGCTGAAGCGTGTGGTTGAAATGGCCGGGATGCTAGCTCATTGTGATTTTATGGAGCAAGTTCATCAAAGAGATGGACAAGGTGAAAGTGGGCCCTTGCGACCGGATATGGTTGTGAATTTGCCAGGTGGTCAAAAAGTGGTCATTGATTCCAAAGCCCCTATGAGTGCATACCTTGAAGCAATGGAAACCGATGATCCAACAACAAAGGCTTTGAAATACCAAGCTCATGCCCGCTTGATTCGTCAACATATTAAGCAGCTGAGCGCAAGGTCTTACTGGAGCCAGTTTGATCCATCGCCTGAATTTGTTGTGTTGTTTTTGCCTGGTGAGCAGTTTTTTAGTGCAGCGCTGCAACAAGACCCAGGATTGATTGAATTGGGTGCTGATAACAAGGTGATTCTCTCAACACCAACAACGCTGATTGCCCTGTTGCGGTCGGTGGCCTATGGCTGGCGACAAGAAAAATTGACAGAAAATGCACGCGAGATCAGCAAATTAGGACAAACTCTTTATGATCGATTGGCTGATTTAACGGGACATCTAAGCAAAATGGGACGCCATTTGGGGCAAACCTTGCAATCTTATAACCAAACAGTGGGATCTTTTGAACAACGCGTTATGGTAAGCGCTCGCCGTTTCGAAGGGCTGGGAATTGATGCTAAGAAGACGGTTGAAACCGTAACGCCCATTGAAACCCGTGAGCGGGAGATCGTGACAATGGAAAAGAAGATTTCTCAACCAAGCAAGGAATGAGTGGAGGCAGATTCTCACGCGGATATGAAATCCGCTCAGAATGACTGGGTTTTTGCTCACCCGTCACCCTGAGGAGGGACGAAGTCCTGACGTGAGGGTCTAAGTGAAGGCAGAAGAGATTATTACGTCGTTGCTATGCAACTTCTCAGGATTGTATAGATCAAGTAAATCGATGACTGGAATGATGGGGATGTAAAAATATTCTTGCCGTTGTTTCTCTCTTTGCAATCAGGAGCACGAGAAAAAGGCTGCGCTTTGCCCTCTCATTTTAACTTTTTAATAACCGGCGCTTGAAAAATAATTTGTCAATCTTATTTGAACAACAAACCAAATGGTTTATAAGAAGTGTTAAAATAGGGTTAATCCTC
>MDTA01060820.1_pt1 | contig 34548 bp, 29 predicted proteins | sample 811151 | NCBI WGS metagenome assembly MDTA01 (sample SAMN05326648, study PRJNA326480) | marine metagenome | isolation source: seawater | place: Indian Ocean: South | collected 2010
AGTATCGAACGCTGGATGAAGCCCGGGCCGATGTATTCGATTACATAGAGCGGTCCCATAACCCAAGAATGCGACGTAGAGTGGCCGCTCAAGACAGGAAGCTATCCGCCGTTTTAAAACCGTCCGTGGAAACGGGGTAGAACCCCGTCCCTGATGGCTGAAACAAGAGCCAGTTCGCCGAAGCCGCGTCCCCGGACGCTCAGATCGGTGGCGAGTCGCGCCATTCTCAGAAAGGGCACGGGGTGGGGGTACGCTTTCCAGGCTTTTACGCCGGGCGGCGGCATGATTTCACAGGGGGCGGTGGAGTAGTACGCGAGTATGGACGAAGGTTGGTCGGCGCCGACCAGCACAGTGGTGCGCACGAGGTGCCGCTCGTCCTGGCGGCGAGCGGTTTTCCGGATAAAGGTATTAAGTGCCTCGACGCCGCAGTCAAAGCCGGCGCGGTCGTGCTCCCTGCTAAGTTGTTGCTTCCTGATCCGAGTCATCCACTAAATCCTTATAGTGTCGTGCCGCCCGCCGTAGTTCGGGCAAGTCCCGTGCCGGCCGGTCCAGGGCCGTCATCATATGCTCGAAGGCTTCGCGGCTTGTGTTGATCCGTGTTGCTTGCTCGGTGACTTCGGTGGCGCGCGCCAGGGCCGCGTCCAGCAGAAACTGCGAGACGGTGGCGCCTTGCAACTCCGCCGCCTCCGCGATCCGGCGATGGATCTCGGGTTTGGCGCGTGCTACCAGTCGTTTCTCTTTTTCCTGGTCCGACTTTTCCTGGTCCGTCGCCGTGGTGGCCATGCGACACCTCTACGTGATGGCTCGATTAACTTGGTGCCAATATGGCACAAACCTGCCTGATCCTCAATATTGGTGCCAGATTGGCACCTGCCATACGGTGCGTGCCGCCCCTGCCTGATAACCTTTCTTGTTGCGATTCGTTTTTCTTTTATTGGTCCAATAACCCTTTGAATTCATTGAAAAATTTTGGATTCGGGCTGGTAAGTGGCGGGGCTTGGAGGCATACTGCGCGGGTTTTCGATTATCAGTGAATCAGGAGTGTTCCATGAAAGGTCATCCGGACGTGATCGAGTGCTTGCGGGATCTGCTGCGGGGTGAGCTGGCCGCCCGGGACCAGTACTTCCTGCATTCGCGTCAGTACGAGGATCAGGGCTACCAGCGCCTGTACGAGCGCATCAACCATGAGATGCAGGAAGAGACGGAGCACGCGGACGCGATCCTGCGCCGGTTGCTGTTCCTGGAGGGCGAGCCGGACATGACGCCCCATGCGATCCATCCGGGCCGCACGCTCATGGAGATGCTGGAGTCGGATCTGCGCCTGGAGTACGAGGTGCGCGAGAACCTGGCCAATGCCATCGCGCTGTGCGAGTCGGTGCGGGACTACGTGACCCGGGACATGCTGCGCCAGCAGCTGGAGGATACCGAGGAGGATCATACCCACTGGCTGGAGCAGCAGCTGCGGTTGATCAAGCACATTGGTGAGCAGAACTACCGGCAGTCGCAGATTTCCTGAGCGGGATGCGCCGCTGTCCAGGGCCGCCGTAGGAGCGGCTTCAGCCGCGAAAGCCGCGCAGCGGCAGCGGGCCACCGCATTGATCGCAACGCCAAGAAAAAAGGCGCCCCGAGGGGCGCCTTTTTTGGTTCGACACGATGGAGAAGATCGGTCGATGTGTGCCGGCGGTGCTCCCTTCCCTGAGGAGTCATGGACGCTCGACCTCAAGAGCCTGCCGGGCCGGCGGCCAGGCCGCAATTGATAAAGGGAAATAATTTGTATACCGGATGTTTCCCTATCCATATGTTCACGCATTCTCACGGGCTTTACGGTACAGTGCCGACGATGTCGAGAGGTGGGCCCGGACGGGGCGGAGGCCAGGATTTCTGGCTCCTAATTGACCCATAGCAAGGGCTTATGAATGTAACAAGCGTTATGCATTGGTTAACGTATGTACAATTCTTGCTCGATTCTGTAGGCTCTCGATCTGTGAGTGAAATGTGAGATATATCACATTTTTTTCACTGTACCTGGCTGGCGGACTGAAAACGCGATGACGAAACAATACGACGAACAGGACGGTTTCAGGAGGAAAACGGGGGAAAGGGATTTCAACATCAGACCGGTCGGCGGTCGCGCTTCCCAGCCGGAAAGCGCGGTGCCCCGGGCATCCGGATGGACTTTGCTGGATCAAGTGGCCGGCGGCGAGAGTGGGGATTCCGCGTCGCGCCCGCAGATTCAGGTCCGCGAGGAGCCGGCGCCTTTGGCGATGCCGGCCCAGCAGGCCGTCGCCGAGCCGGCGCGGCCTCGGTTCCGCTCATTGCTCTCTGGAGCGGCGGCGGAGCCTTCGCGGGAAACGGTGGAAGATGCTTACAATGGTACGCCATTGAAAGCGCTGCTGCGGCGTATCGCCGAGCGGCAAGCCGTTAATCGTCCGTCCGGGTTTGATGCATGGCGCTGATTTCCGTTGATTCACCTAAAGGAGGCGTGGGTAAAACCACCTGCGCCGCCAACCTGGCTTATGGCATTCGCCGTCTCGGCTACCGGGTCGCGGTCATCGACTTCGATCCGCAGAACGCCCTGCGTCTGCATTTCGGGGTGCCGCTGAGCGAGAGTGCCGGCTACGTGCATTCCGCCGTGGACCGGGATGACTGGCGTCCGTTGGCCCGCACCGTGGGCGACGGCATCCAGTTGCTGGCCTATGGCGAGGTGCCGCGTTTCGAGCGCCAGGTGTTCGACCGCGCCCTGGAAGAGCCCGGGTTCCTCAACCGCCCGTTGGCCTCGCTGGCGTCCACGCCGGGCACGGTGGTGATCGCGGACCTGCCGCCGGGGGATTCCAGCGCCCTGTGGGCGGTGAGCCGGCTGGCGGATTTGCGCATTACCGTTTTGCTTGCGGATTCCGCCTCTCTGTCGTTGCTGCCGAGGGTGGAAAGCGGGGATTTCTTCCCGGAGGACGTTCCCGCCGGCAGTCGCCATGGTTTCATCCTGAATCAGGTGGACCCCAGGCAACGTTTGAATACGGAAATCACTGAATTCATGGAACAGCGCCACGGTTCGGAGCTCCTCGGCGAGATCCACCGTGATGAAGCTTTTCCCGAAGCCAACGCCCGGCAGCGGTCGGTGTTCGAGCAGGCGCCCCATTGCCGTGGCGCCGCCGACTTCAAACAGTGCGTGAACCGGGTATTACAACAATTGGCGGAGATCGGCGGCACCGCGGTGGAGGTGCCGGGCGGCGCTTCTTGAGGGACTTTAATGGCGACGATTTCGGAGCAGCGGGGGGGCCTCCTTCGCGGGCGCATCATGCTTGTGTTGGCGGTTTTGCTCGCCATTCCACCTTTGCTTCTGTTCATCACCACGCCCATGGATGCCCAGCACCAGATGGTGCTCGGCATCGCCGGCGCGATTCTGGCGATTGCCGCCCATCGGCTTAGCAACCCGGGCTCGCGGCGCGCTTCCCTGGGGCTGATCCTGCTCTCCATGGTGGTGTCCACCCGCTACCTTTACTGGCGCATCACCGAGACCCTGGTGTTCCAGACCGGCTTTGAGTACGTGCTGGGTTACGGGCTGTTCATCGCTGAGTTGTACGCCTGGACCATCATGTTCTTCGGTTACATCCAGACGCTGCATCCGCTGGAGCGGACCATCGTGCCGATGCCGGAGAACCTGGCGGACTGGCCCACCGTGGACGTTTACATCCCCACCTACAACGAGGATCTGTCGGTGGTGATGGACACGGTGCTGGCCGCCCAGGAACTGGAGTACCCGGCGGACAAGATGAACATCTATCTGCTCGACGACGGTGGCCGCCAGGCGTTCGCCGCCTTCGCCGCCCGGGCCGGGGTGGGCTACATCGCCCGGGAGGAGCACAACCACGCCAAGGCCGGCAACCTGAACCACGCCATGGGGCTCACCGACGGCGAGCTGATCTGCGTGTTCGACTGCGACCACATTCCCACCACCGGTTTCCTGCAGAGCACCGTGGGCGGTTTCCGCACCGATCCGGGGCTGTCCATGCTGCAGACCCCGCACTACTTCTATTCCCAGGACCCCTACGAGCGCAATCTGGCGGTGGGTGACGGTCTGCCCCGGGAGGGCGAGCTGTTCTACGGCCCGGTGCAGAAGGGCAACGATTTCTGGAACGCCACCTTCTTCTGCGGCTCCTGCGCGGTGATCCGCCGGGCCGCCCTGGACGAGGTGGACGGCTTCGCCGTGGAAACCGTGACCGAGGACGCCCATACGGCGTTGAAGATGCAGCGCAAAGGGTGGCGCACGGCGTTCCTGGGGCTGCCGCTGGCCGCCGGCCTGGCCACCGAGCGGCTGTCGCTGCACATCGGCCAGCGGGCGCGTTGGGCGCGGGGCATGACGCAGATCATGCGCCTGGACAACCCGCTGTTCGGGCGCGGCCTGACCCTGCCCCAGCGGTTGTGTTACCTGAATGCCATGCTGCATTTCATGTTCCCTCTGCCGAGGGTGGTGTTCCTGACGGCGCCGCTGGCCTATCTGCTGATCGGCCAGAACATCATCGCCTCCTCGGCGCAGATGATCCTGGCCTACGCGCTGCCGCACCTGTTCCATGCCGTCTATACCAACTCCCGGCTCAACGGCCGGTACCGGCACACCCTGTGGGGCGAGATCTACGAATCGTCGCTGTGCTTCCATCTGGTGAAGCCGACCCTGGTGACCTTCTTCAACCCCCGGCGCGGCAAGTTCAACGTGACCGAGAAGGGCGGCCTGCTCAACGAGACCTTCTTCGACGTGGACCCGGTGAAACCGCACCTGGTGGTGGCGTTCCTGCTCATGGCCGGGCTGGGCTGGGGCGTGGTACGGCTGTTCTGGCATGAGTATTACGGCGTGCAGCCGGACGTCATGGCCCTGAACCTGTTCTGGGGCGGCTTCAGTCTGTTCATTTTGTTCGCCACCATCGCCGTGGCGCGGGAACGCCGCCAGGTGCGAAGCTCGGTGCGCGTGAACCTGGATCTGCCGGCCACCTTGTACATGGTGGAGGGCCACACCCTGGCCACGCGCACCGTGGACATTTCCATGACCGGGGCGCGGGTGCGCAACCCGGGCGGCGAGCTGCCGGACCACGCGGTGGAGTTTCTGGAAGTGGGCATGAACGGCCGCACCGTGCTGCTGCCGGCGGAGACCATGGGCGGCGACCGCCGCTACATCCGGCTGCGCCTGAGCGAGCTGGACATCAAGCAGCGCCGCCAGCTGGTGCGCATCGTCATGGGCCGGGCGGACGCCTGGCTGAAGGATGGCGAACGCCGCCAGGATCACCCCCTGAAAGCGTTCTGGCCGGTGCTGCGCTGTGTGATGGGCCTGTTCCTGCCGGACTACATGTCCCGGGACGCGGAAGAGCGGGAGGCCAACCGGGTGTTCCATCAGGGCAAGTTGTGGCGCTGGATCATGCCCATCGCCATGCTGTTCCTGGTGGCGGTGCTGACGCTGCTGGCGGTGCGTCCGGCCCTGGCCCAGGCCGAGGTGGCGGCGGTGCCGGAAAGCGTGGCGGTGCGGCCGCTGCCCTCGGCGGCCAAGGAAATGACCCTCACGCAACTGGGACAGCCCAATGGTCTGAGCCTCTCCGGCGATGGCGCCCAGGCCGGGGTCGGGGTGTCGCTGCCCGCCGACGAGGTGGTGGTGGGCGCGCGCATGACCTTGCGGCTGCGCCACGACCCGGCGCTGGCCAACGGCAATGGCGAGCTGGTCGTGAACATGAACGGCGAGCCGGTGCAGCGCCTGATTCTGCGCGAGGGCGACGGCGAGGTTCACGAGTACGAGTTCGATATCAACCCCTCCCTGATGCTGGACCACAACCGGCTCGGTTTCCGGCTGTTCGGGGTCACCGACCAGACCTGCCCGAACCCGCTGGACCCGCGGGTGCGCGCCGAGATTCTGCCCGACAGCACCCTGCATCTGGCGGTGGAGAGCCTGCCCCTGGCCGACCGTCTGGATCTTCTGCCGGTGCCGCTGTTCGATCCCAAGGCCTCCGGTCCGGTGAACGTGAATCTGGCACTGCCCAGCCCGGACGACCGGGACCAGGTGCTGGCCGCCGCCCTGGTGGCGTCCTGGGTAGGGTCCCGCAACGAATATCGGCCAATGAGCTGGTCGGTGGACAAGCGGCTGCCGGACGGACACGCGGTGGTGTTCACCACCAATGACGATCCGTTGCCGGGGCTGGCGCCGGTGCCGATCCCGGAGCCGGCCATCCGCATGGCCGACAACCCCAACGGTCGCGGCAAGCTGCTGGTGATCGAGGCGCCGGACAGCGCCGGCCTGGTGCAGGCGGCGCGATACCTGATTCACCCGAAAACGCCGCCCCATGGCCGGCGCATGGTGGCGGAACCGGTGTCCTCGCCGGTGAGCCGGCCCTATGACGCGCCGCGCTGGAACGCCGGCGACGCCGTGCCCCTGCGTCTGGGGGACCTGGTGTCGCCGGATCAGTTGCGGGTCAACGGCATTACCCCGGCGCTGATCCGGGTGCCATTCCGGGTGGCGCCGGACCTGCACCTGTGGCCCGGCGACACGGTGCCGCTGCGTATTCGCTACCGGTTCCCGGACGGCGAATGGCTGGACGCCGACAAGTCGCGTCTGGACGTGGCCCTGAACGGCCAGTACCTGGGCTCCTTGCCGGTGACCCGGCGCGGCCTGTTCGAACACCTCTGGGGCCTGGTGGCCGGCCCCCTGCGCCAGGAGCAGGCGGTGCTGCCGGTGCCGCCTTCGCTGATCCACGGGGAGAACGAGCTGACCTTCTATTTCAACCTGCGCTATCACTTCGAGGATCCATGCAACGTGACCCTGCCCACGGACGTGGTCAGCCAGGTGTATCCGGACTCCACCCTGGATCTCACCGAGACCTGGCATCTGGCGGAAGTGCCGGAGCTGCGGCCCTTCCTGGCCGCCGGCTACCCGTTCACGGTGCGCGCGGATCTTTCGGAAAGCGCCCTGGTGCTGCCGAAGAAGCCGTCCCTGTCGACCCTGGACGGCGCCTTTACGTTGCTGTCCCGGTTCTCCGAGGCCACCGGGGTGGCCGGCGACAAGCTGGCGGTGGCCCTGGGCCGCGACCAGTTGCGCGGGGTGGCGGAGCGGCACTGGCTGGCGCTGACGCCCCTGGAGGACCCGCTGGCCGGGGCGCTGCTGCAGCCCCCGTACTACTTTTACGAAGGCCGTCTGCGGGTGCGCGCGCCGGGCTTGTGGGAGCGGCTCAAGCTGTGGGCCCTGTACGGCGACAACCTGGAACGCGACGAGGCCGATCGGGCGCTGAGCAGCCGCTCCCGGGTGCAGGCGGTGATGGCGGACCACTCGCCGCTCAACGACCAGCGCCAGATGGTGCTGCTGGCCACCAACCAGGAAAGCACGCCGGCGGCGCTGGCGGCGGACCTGGCCGACCAGCGGGTACGCGCCGAGCTGGGGGAGGACTTGTCGCTGGTGGACGACAAGGACGAGATCCGCAACTTCCGCATCAATCCGGTGAGCCCGGACAGTGACAATAATCTCACCACCATGGTGCGCTGGGTACTGGGCCAGCGGCCGGACATCCTGCTGATTTGCGCGTTGTTCGTCCTGGTTCTGATCGCCGGCACCATGGTGCCCTTGTTACGCGCCCGGGCGGCGCGGCGCCTGAACGAACACGGGGAACGGAAAAAGCGATGAAAGCGAAGCGCTTCAATGGATGGCTGGCGGCCGGCCTGCTTGGCTCGGCGCTGCTGGCGCCGGTATCGCCGGCCCTGGCCCAGGAAAACGACACCTCGGTGCAGCGGTTGCTCGACCAGGCGGAGTTCTGGCGGGGCAATAATCGCCCGGACCTGGCCGCCGACACCCTGCAGCGGGTGCTCAACGCGGACCCGGACAACGCCGCCGCCCTCTACCAGATGACGCTTCTGGAGATGGAGCGCGACCCGGCCGCCGCCCAGCGCTACGCCGACCGCCTGCGCCGGGTGGCGCCGAACAGCGACTACGCGCGCCGGCTGGACGAGCGCAGCCGCCGTCAGGGGTTGGATTCCGACCTGCTTCGTGAGGCCCGGCAGCTGGCCGCCGCCGGTAACCCCGGCGGCGCGGTTGCCCGCTACGAGGAACTGTTTGGCGACCGCCCGCCGCCGGGGGACCTGGCGCTGGAATACTACCAGACCCTGGCCGGCGTGGACGGCCGCCGGGACGAAGCCCGGCGCGGCCTGGAAAAGCTCGCCGAGGCGCGCCCCGGCGACCGCGCCGTGTCCCTGGCCCTGGGCAAGGTGCTCACCTATGAAGGCGCCACCCGCCGGCAGGGCATCGAGCGCCTGCGCGGTCTTTGGGAAAACAACCCGGACAAGGAGGTAGCCGCCGCCTGGCGCCAGGCCGTGCTGTGGCTGCCGGATCAGCCCGCCAGCGTGGCGCCGCTGCGCGCTTACCTGGAGCGCTTCCCGGACGACAATGGCGTCAAGGCCAAGCTGGTCCAGGCCAACGACCAGGCCACCGCCGAGCGGGGCCGTGGCTACCAGGCCCTGGACGCGGGCCGCGCCGGCAGCGCGGAGAAGGCGTTCCGCGCCGCCCTCAAGGACAACCCCAACGACGCCGACGCCATGGCCGGCCTGGGCCTGGCGCAATTGCGCCGGGAACAATTCGCCGACGCCGAGCGCTCCCTGGACCGCGCCATCAAAATGAATCCGGCCAAGGCCGGCGACTGGCGGCCGGCGCTGCAAAGCGCCCGTTTCTATGGCCGCCTGGCCTCGGCCCGCGCCGCCTACCAGGCCGGCAACCTGGACCAGGCGTTCCAGGCGGTGCGGCCGCTCACCGAGGTGTCCGGCAATCAGGGCCGCGACGCCAAGCTGCTGCAGGGCGACATCCTGCTCGCCCAGGACCGGCCCCAGGTGGCGGAAACCCTGTACCGCGGCCTGCTGGTGGAGCGCCCGGCGCTGACCCAGGCCCGCGCCGGCCTGGTGCGGGCGCTGCTCGCCCAGGGCCGCTACGACGAAGCGGACGAAGTGTTCGCCCAGTTGCCGGCCTCCGCCCGCGAGGACCTGGCCTACCTGCGCCAGCAGCGGGTGGACGCCCTGCGTACCCGGGGCGAGGAACTGATCGCCGGCGGCCGCCCCGGCGCCGGCGAATCCGCCCTGCGCGAAGCCATGGCGGTGGCCCCGGACGATCCCTGGACGCGCCTGTCCCTGGCGCGCTTCTACGACGACCAGGGCCAACCGCGCCGGGCCCGCGCCCTGATCGAGCCGCTGCTGGAGGGCAACCCCAGCGCCGACGACCTGCGCGTGGCGGCTCTGCTCGCGGAGAAACAACGGCGCTGGGAAGACGCCGAAGCCCTGCTGGGCTGGATTCCCGCCGGCCAGCGCGACGACGCCATCGACGCCCTGGCGGACCGGGTGCGCGCCGGTGCCCGGGTGGCGCGCCTGCGCCGGGTGCTCTCCGAAGGGGATTCCTGGCAGGTGGAAAACGCCCTGGACGACCTCTACCGCAACCCGCCCCAGGACCCCCAGGAACTGGGCCAGGTGGCCACCCTGCTGGTGGACCAGGGCGAGGAGGGCCTGGCCCTGGCGCTGGTGCGCCGGGACCTGGACCTGCACCTCAACGAGAGCGACGCCGTGCAGCCCTTCCTGAACCACGCCTCGGTGCTCTCGCGGACCGGCAACCAGCGCGAAGCGCGGCGCCTGATGGCGCTGCTCGACCGGCGCGCCGCCGACAACCGCCAGGCCCGGGTGGCCCTGGGCAATACCCGCGACCAGCTGCTGCTGGATCAGGTGGTGGCGCTGCGTGACGACGGCGAGCTGGCCCAGGCCTATGACGTGCTGGTGGCGGAGCTGGAACGGCGCCCCCAGGAGCCGGCGCTGCTCCACGAGCTGGGCAGCCTGTACCTGGAAGGCAAGCGCTACCAGGACGCGCGCCGGGTGTTCGAATGGCAGCTGGAGCGCGACCCCAATGACCTGGTTGCCCGCCGGGGTGCCGTGGCTTCCGCCCTGGGCGCCGGCGACGCGGATCGCGCCGAGGAACTGCTGCGCCAGGTGGCGCCCCTGGAGGACGGCGAACTGCTGCTGCTGGCGGCGCGCACCGCCGAGGCTCAAGGCGATAAACGCCAGGCCCTGAAATTCGCCGAGCAGGCGGAAAACGCCGAGCGCGGCGACAGCCCGGTAATCGCCGGGGTGGTGAACCCGTTCCGCGGCGCCGGCCAGTCCCGGGACGATGGCCGCTGGGCGGCGTTCGGCGGTGGCGGCGACGACGACAAGGGCGCCGGTGTCTGGCTGCCCGGGCAGACCGAAACCGCCGGCCGCTGGCAGCCCGACGGCGAGGCCCGCGCCTACCTGAACCGCTCCTACGATTCCGAGCCGGTGACGCCGACCCCGGCCAGCCCCTACCAGGGCGGCCGCGACGAGCAGTGGGCCGGCGACTGGCGGCGCCCGGACGAAGTGGCGCGCATGGGCGATTACCGCTCCGGTGGCGGCGGCACCTCCGCCCGCGCCGCCGCCCGCCAGGCCGCGCCCACGCCGCCGCCCAGCCGCGAGCGGCTGGTGCGCATCGACGACCTGCAGGGCGACCTGCGCCGGGCGTTGTCGCCGAAGGGGCAGGGCGGTTTGTCGCTGCGCTTCCGCGACGGCGAATCCGGTCTTAGCGAGCTCACCGAGGTGCGCGGCGACATCGGCCTGTCCGGGGTGCCGTTCGGGGGCGGCCGCTTCACCGCCACCGCCTCGCCGGTGTACCTGAACGCCGGCACCCTGAGCGAGGACGGCGGCCGCCGCTTCGGCTCCACCGGCGCCACCTCCGCCGCCGCCGAGGCGGTGGTGGAGCAGCTTAGCGGCGTGGACGATTTGATCGACGAGATCGACCAATTCGCCGATCAGGTGGACGCCACCCAGGGTGCCCTCGATACCGCCGAAACGCAGGTCGACGCGGCTGAAACCAGCTTTGATGCCGCCCAGTCACAGCTTTCCGACGCGCAGGATGCGGTTCAACAACGGCGGGATCAGTTGACCCAGGCCAGGGACGACCTGCGTAATGCCAACAACCCCACGGAAGATCAGTTGGCTGCTTTGCAACAGGCCGTTGAAATCAGCGAAGCGCAACTGAGCACGGCGGAGGACGCGCTTAGCCAGAGCCAGGGTGAATTGAACGACGCCCAGCAAACCCTTACGCAGCGCGAGAATCAGCGCGAGCAGGCGGCCAGCCAACTGTCGGATGCCTCGGAGGTGTTCGAGCAAAACGTGACCCGCAACGTGCTGTTCGAATCCGGCATCGACCTGGATGCCCTCAACGCCGATCAGCGCCAGTTCGTCAACGAGTACCTGGAGCGCGAATTTGGCTCCAGCGACTTCTCCCTGGAAGCGGACAGCGTGGCCGATTACCGGGCGCGCAGCGCCGCCGTGCGCCAGCTGGTCAACAACGTGGCCGCCCGCGCCGGTGCCTACCAGCGCGCCGCCGCCTCCGGCAACCAGACCGACTCCGGCCTGGCGGTGGCGTTCGGCTACCGGGAGGGCAGCTTCGGCGCCGACATCGGCAGCACCCCCTACGGCTTCGAGGTCACCAACCTGGTGGGCGGCGTCACCTGGGCGCCGGAAGTGGCGCCCAACACCCGCTTCCGGGTCACCGCCCAACGCCGCGCGGTCAAGGACAGCCTGCTGTCCTACGCCGGCGTCGAGGACCCGGCCACCGGCGACCGCTGGGGCGGCGTCACCCGCACCGGCGCCGAGCTGGGCCTGGCCTTCGACAACGGCGACGTGGGCACCTACGGCGACCTGGGCTTCTACAGCTACCAGGGCCACAACGTGGACGACAACCAGGAAGCGTCGTTCAACCTGGGCGCCTACGTGAAGCCGATCAACCAGCGCTGGCGCGAGCTGCAGACCGGCGTGCACCTGAACTACCGCAGCTTTGACGAGAACCGGGGACAGTTCACCTACGGCCACGGCGGCTACTTCAGCCCGCAGGACTATGTGAGCCTGGCCTTCCCCATCACCTACCAGGAAAGCTATAACAAAGTGACCTGGAACGCCCGTGTGTCACCGGGCTTCCAGAGCTACAGCGTCGAGGAAGCGGCGTATTTCCCGACTTTGGGGGGGCAGCAGCAGTGGTTGGATATACTGGCCGACGCCGGCGTCGCGCCTGCGTCGTACTACGAAGCCGAGAGCGAGAGCGGCTTCGGGCTGAATCTGGGCGCGGGCCTGGATTATCAGTTGTCGCCGGCGTTCAGCCTGGGCACCAGCCTCGGGTACGATACGTTCGTGGATTACTCGGAAACCTCAGCGATGATCAACCTGCTTTACACCATGGAGCCCTGATCATGGACAAGAAGAGCGCGCATCAGGCACGCAGCCTGGAGTACTACCGGGGGCGGCAGTTCAGCGGCCAGTGGCGGCTGTTCATGACGGCCCTGGTGGAGGAGCTCAACGCCAGCGCTGGCAGCGAGGAAATGCTGGCGTTCTTCGGCCACCTGGGCGCCAAGATCGCCTCCGATCTGCCCATCGACGAGCAGGACACCCTGGAGGGGCTGGAAGCGGCGGTGAACCGTCGCTGGCATCAGCTCGACTGGGGCTGGTGCCAGTTCTACGCGGAATCGGACATGATCGTGATCGCCCACGATGCCTGGCCGCGCCTGGACGGCGCGGCCAAGGATACCTGGGCCGCCGCGCTGGCGGCGCTGCTGGCCGGGGCCTACAACGCCTGGCTGCGGGACCAGGGCGGGGACGGCGCCGTGCAGGTACAGGTACTCAAGGCCAACTCGGAAGGGCCGCTGGAATTCTGTTATGGCTGTTGACGATGACGACGTTGCGAGAGCGCCTCTGGCCGCTTTCCTCTGGGCGCTGGTCGGGCTGGCGCTGAGCCTGGCCGGGCCGGCCGCCGCCGCCACCGACCCGGGGTGGCGGGCCTATCAGGACCGCTTCATCACCCGGGAAGGCCGGGTGGTGGACACCGGCAACGGCAACATCAGCCACACGGAAGGGCAGGGCTGGGGCATGTTGATGGCGGTCTACTTCGACGACCAGGACCGCTTCCAGGACCTCTACCAGTGGACCGACGATAACCTGCACCGCAAGGTGGATAACCTCTACACCTGGCGCTTCGAGCCCGGCGCCGACCCCGCCACCGTGGATCGCAACAACGCCACCGACGGCGACCTGCTGATTTCCTGGGCCCTGGAACTGGCCGGGCGCAAATGGAAAGAGCCCCGCTACGTGGCCGCCTCCATCGATACCCGTAACGCCATCCGCCGCTACCTGCTCGCCGAATACGGCGGCTACCTGGTGCTGCTGCCGGGCCGGGAAGGCTTCCGCAAGGACGGCTATGTGCAGTTGAATCTGTCCTATTGGGTGATGCCGGCCCTGGATTACTTCGCGCGGCTGGAACCGGACGGCCCCTGGCGCCGGCTCATGTACGACGGCATTCGGCTGCTCAACGTGGCGCGCTTCGGCCCGCACCAGTTGCCGCCGGACTGGCTGCGGCTGGACGAGGATGGCAAGGTGAGTCCGGCCAAGGACTGGCCGTCGCGTTTCGGTTTCGAGGCGGTGAGAATCCCCCTTTACCTGTACTGGTGGGGGTTCGGCGCGGCGCCGGCCCTGGATGGCGTGAGCCGTTTCTGGCTGCAATCGCGGCCGCCGGCCTGGGTGGACGTGGTCACCGAGGAGGAAGCGGAGTACCCGCTCTCCGCCGGGGGTATGGCGGTGCGGGCATTGTTGCAGGGGCGCGGTGGGCGCATCCCCCTGGTGGTGCCTCGGGACGAGGACTACTACAGCGCCTCGTTGCTGATGCTCAGCCGCATGGCGCTCCAGCCTGCCCCGCTGCGACGTGACGTGGAGCGTAAAAAACTGTAATTAGGCCGGGAGGCGCGACTTCGGTTCGGAACGCCGGGCGGCTCTCCTGGTTCCATAATGGGGAAAGGGGGCACGGGGCCCCGCGTTTTTGTTGCAAAGGAGTCTTCATGGTCAGGAAAGCGGTTATTCCGGTGGCCGGGTTTGGAACCCGCATGCTGCCGGCCTCCAAGTCGATCCCGAAGGAAATGCTGCCGATCGTGGATCGGCCCGCCATTGATTACGTGGTGGAGGAGGCGGTCAACGCCGGCATTACCGAGATCATCCTGGTCAGCCACGCCAGCAAGACCGCCATCGAGAATTTCTTCGACGGCCACCCGGAGCTGGAAGCCCAGCTCGAAGCCAAGGGCAAGACCGACCTGCTGGAAACCGTGAGCAAGCCGCTGCCCGAGGGCGTGCAGGTGATCAGTGTGCGCCAGGGGCCGCCCCTGGGCCTGGGCCACGCGGTGTGGCAGGCGCGCAACGCGGTGGCCGGCGAGCCGTTCGTGGTGATCCTGCCGGACGTGCTGGTGGACGACGACGGCCGCGGCAATGATCTGGCCAACATGATCCGCCGTTTCGACGACGGCGGCGCCGCCCAGATCATGGTGGAGAAGGTGCCCGACGAGCTGGTGCACAAGTACGGCATCGCCGACCTGGACGGCGCGCCACCGGCGGCCGGCGACAGCGCGCCGATGCGCGGCGTGGTGGAAAAGCCGGCCCGCGAGGACGCGCCCTCCAACCTGTCCGTGGTGGGCCGCTATGTGCTGCCGCCGGGGGTCATGGACCTGCTGGCGGATACGCCGCCGGGGGCCGGCGACGAGATCCAGCTCACCGACGCCCTGGCCACGCTGATCCAGCAGGCTCCGGTGGAGGCCTACGCCATGCTGGGGCGCACCTTTGATTGCGGCAGCAAGGAAGGCTATCTGGAAGCGATTCTGCATTACGCGCTCAAGCACCCGGAGATCGGTGGCGCCGCCCGCGATTTGATCGCCAAGGCGAATCGCGGCTAAAGCGGAACGCATTGCAAAGGAGCCATAAATGCGTATCGACATGTTCGGCGACACCCTGTGCGCCATGGTCACCGCCGCCGCCTTCGCGCAAAGCGGCCACCGGGTGCGCTGGTGGCTGCCGCCGGGCCGGGTGGCCCGGGCCCTGGACGACGGCCGGGTGCTCTACCAGGAACCGGGGCTGGCGGAACTGGTTACCGCCCAGCGCCGCGCCGGGCGGCTGGACTGCCGCACCGACGAACCGGGCCTGGCCGACCCCAATGGCGAACCGGCGGTGAGCGAACCCGCCCCGGTGGTGTGCCTGGCCCTGCAGCCCGGCGATTTCGACCGCGCCGAGCACCTGGCCGCCTGGGCCGGGCGCGGTGGCGCCCGCCTGCTGATCAATCAGAGCGTGTTCCCGGTGGGCAGCACCGAGCAGCTGCAAACAGGGCTGCGCGAGCAGGGCGCCGCCACCCCGGTGGTGTGCCTGCCGGATACCCTTCAGGAAGGCATGGCGCTGGCCTCCTTCACCCGCCCGCATCATCTTCTGCTCGGTTGCGACGACCGCGAGGCGGAAGTGACCATGCGCGAACTGCTGCGCCCCTATAACCGCCGCCGCGATGTGCTGCAGGTGATGCAGCCCCGCGAGGCGGAATTCACCAAGGTGGCGATCAGCGGCATGCTCGCCACCCGGCTCAGCTACATGAACGACATGGCGCTGCTGGCCGAGGAGCTGGGCGTGGACATCGATGTGATCCGCCAGGGCGTGGGCTCGGACCCGCGCATCGGCGAGGCCTACCTGTACGCCGGCTGCGGCTTCGGCGGGCCGGGCTTCAGCCGCGACGTGATGAACCTCACCGACACCCTGCGCCGGCGCCGGGTGGGCGCCGAGCTGCTGGAGCAGGTGCTGCAGATCAACGAGCGCCAGAAGGAAGTGTTGTTCCGCAAGTTCTGGCGCCATTACGACGGCGAGGTGGACCGGCGCCGGGTGACCCTGTGGGGCGCCGCCTTCAAGCCCGGCTCCGACCGGGTGGACAACGGTCCGGCGCTGCGCCTGATCGAGGCGCTCTGGGCCCAGGGCGTGGACGTGCACGTGCACGACCCCCTGGCGCTGCCGGAGCTGGCCGCCTGGGCCCGGGACAAGGGCACCCTGACCCTGCACGACGACCCCTACGACGCCGCCCGGGACAGTGACGCCATGATGCTGGTCACCGAATGGAAGGCCTACTGGGGCCCGGACTGGGACGACCTCAAGGCGGCCATGCGCACGCCCCTGATCCTGGACGGCCGCAACATCTACGACCCGGCGTACGTGACGCGCCAGGGCTTCACCTACTACGGCATCGGGAGAAGCTGATGAGCGTGCCCTCGCACCAACTGCCCCTGCACGACGCCGACGCGGCGCGGGATGCCGACCAGGCCCTGCGCGAGCACGCCGACCAGGCCCGTCACTGGCACCTGGCGGATCTGTTCGCCGACGATCCGGAACGCTTCCAGCGCCTGAGCCTGAGCGCCTGCGGTTTGCTCGCCGACTTCAGCAAGCAACGGCTCGCCCCCGCCACCCTGGACGGACTGCGAGGCCTGGCCACCGCCCGCGGGCTGGACGCCTGGATGCGCTGCCTGTTCGAGGGCGGCGAGGTGAACTGGACCGAGGGCCGCGCCGCCATGCACTGGCGCCTGCGTGAACCGGGCCGCGCCGAGGGCGAGGACGATCCGGTGCGCGACCAGCTGGCGCGCATGGAGCGCATGGTCACGCGGATTCTGTCCGGCCAGTGGCGCGGCTGCGAAGGCGACGCCATCACCGACGTGGTCAACATGGGCGTGGGCGGCTCCGACCTGGGCCCGCTGATGGCCTCGGTGGCGCTCCACGAGCACCAGCCGGACCGGGGCAAGCGCCCGCGCCTGCATTTCGTGTCGTCCATGGACGGCAGCCAGATCGCGCCGCTGCTCGATGAGCTCAACCCGGCCACCACCCTGATCGTGCTGTCCTCCAAATCCTTCACCACCGTGGACACCCTCAGCAACGCGGCCACCGCCCGCTACTGGCTGGAGCAGGCGTTCCCGGACCGCAACGGCGCCGTGCTGCGCTGCCACTTCATCGGCGTGTCCGCCATGCCCGAGCGCATGAGCGAGTGGGGCATCCACGAGGACAATCAGCTGCTGTTCTGGGAATGGGTGGGCGGTCGCTATTCGCTGTGGTCCACCATTGGCCTGCCGATCGCGCTGACCATCGGCATGGAGGGTTTTCGCGAGCTGCTGACCGGCGCCCACGACCTGGACCGGCACTTCCGCGAGGCGCCCTGGGAGGCCAACCTGCCGGTGCTCATGGGCCTGATCGACGTGTGGAACCTGAACTACCTGGACATCACCGCCCGCGCGGTGCTGCCCTACGACGGCCGGCTCAAGCACTGGCCCGCCTACGTGGAGCAGCTGGAGATGGAGTCCAACGGCAAATCCGTGGACCGGGGCGGCGAGCTGGTGGACTACCACACCTGCCCGGTGATCTGGGGCGAGGTGGGCCCCAACGCCCAGCACGCCTTCTACCAGCTGCTGCACCAGGGCACCCAGCCGGTGGCCTGTGAGTTCATCGCCGCCGCCCGCCATGGCCGCAACGGCAACAGCGCCGAACTGCAGCCCCTGGAGGAGCAGCACACCCTGACCCTGGCCAACTGTCTGGCGCAATCGCGCCTGCTGGCCCTGGGCGACCGGGCCCTGGAGGAGGGCGGCGATACCCCGGCCTACAAGCGCTATCGGGGCAACCAGCCCAGCACCACCCTGCTCATGGACGAACTGACGCCGTATCATTTGGGCGCGTTGGTGGCGCTCTACGAACACAAGGTGTTCGTGCAGGCGGTGCTGTGGGGCATCAACCCCTTCGACCAGTGGGGTGTGGAAATGGGCAAGAAAATCGCCAAGGATATGATCCGGGTACTGGAGAACGGCGAGGGCAGCGACGGCCTGGACGCCTCCACCCGAGCGCTGGCCGGTTACGTCCGCCAACAACAAACCTGAGCCGCTTCGCGGCTCGATTCAGGATTCAGGATGCAGGATACAGGAACAGGGGGGGCACGAAGCCTGCCCTTTCATCCTGTATCCTGCATCCTGCAACGCGCCGTGAAGCGGCGCCTGATAAAAGGATTTGCTAATGAGCACCGAACTGTCCGATACCCTGTTCCGCGCCTACGACATCCGCGGCATCTACGAGGACACCCTCACCGTGGACGCGGCGCGGCTGATCGGCCTGGCCATCGGCTCGGAAGTGCGCGCCAAGGGCGGCGACACCGTGGCGGTGGGCCGCGATGGCCGATTGTCCTCGCCGGCGCTGGTGGACGGCCTCGCCAAGGGTCTGCAGGCGAGCGGCTGCAACGTGGTGGAAGTGGGCCTGGTGCCCACCCCGGTGCTGTACTTCGCCACCCATCATTACCACGACGCCGACTCCGGCGTGATGGTCACCGGCAGCCACAATCCGCCGGACTACAACGGCTTCAAGGTCGTCATTCAGGGCACAGCCCTGTCCGGCGACGCCATCCAGGCGCTCAAGACCCGCATCCAGCAGGGCGACTTCAGCGAAGGGGAGGGCAGCCGCGAGCAACGGGACGTGCTGCCCGCCTACCTGAACGCGTTGCAGCGCCGTCACCAGCTGGCGCGGCCGCTGAAGGTGGTGGTGGACTGCGGCAACGGCGCCGCCGGCGTCACCGCCCCGGAAGCGCTGATGCTGCTCGGCTGCGACGTGGTGCCCCTGTACGCGGACGTGGACGGCACCTTCCCCAACCACCACCCGGACCCCGGCGACATCGAGACCCTCAAGGATCTGATCGCCACCGTCCGCGAGGAAAACGCCGATCTGGGGCTGGCCTTCGACGGCGACGGCGACCGACTCGGCGTGGTGCTCCCCGACGGCGAGGTGGTCTACCCGGACATCCTGCTCATGGCCCTGGCCGAGGACCTGGTTTCCCGGGTACCCGGCGCCAAGGTGATCTTCGACGTGAAATGCACCGGCGAGCTGTTCGACGTGATCAGGAAGGCCGGCGGCGAGCCGGAAATGTGGCGCACCGGCCACTCGCTGATCAAGGCGCGCATGAAGGAAACCGGCGCCCTGCTGGCCGGCGAGATGAGCGGCCACATCTTCTTCGCCGAGGACTGGTACGGCTTCGACGACGCCACCCTGGCGGCGGCCCGGCTGCTGGGTATTCTCAGCCGCCATGACGGCGACGCGGTGAGCTTCTTCCAGCGCTTCCCCAGGCTGCACTCCACCCCGGAGATCCAGATCCAGGTCACCGAGGAGAACAAGTTCGCCATCATCGAATACCTGCAGGAACACGCCGACCTGGGCGACGGCGAGCGCCGCGTGATCGACGGCATCCGCATGGACTATGCCGACGGCTGGGGCCTGTGCCGCGCCTCCAACACCTCGCCGAAGCTGGTGACCCGCTACGAAGCCCGCGACGACGCCACCCTGGCGCGCATCCGCCAGCGCTTCGAAGCCGCCATCGAGCAGGCCATTCAGGCGGTGGGCTGAGCCCACCGCCCAATCCCTAATCCATGGCACACCCCATCGGGATTTTGCTATCCTCGAAACCAAGCAAGCGCTTGGTTTATGGCGCACCCCATCAACGCCCCCCGATTCGAGAACAAGGAGTGACCGTGGCCGACCTGTCCTACTTCAATGAAACCCACGGCATGGTGCGCGACACCGTGCGCAAGTTCGTGGAACGCGAGATCCTGCCCCAGGTTAACGACTGGGAGGAGGCCGGCACCTTCCCCCGGGAGCTGTACAAGAAGGCGGCCGACGCCGGCATCCTCGGCATCGGCGCCCCGGAACGCTGGGGCGGCAGCGGCGAGGACGTGTTCATGAAGGTGGCCGCCTGCGAGGAAATCACCCGCTGCACCTCCGGCGGCGTGGGCGCCAGCCTGGGCTCCCTGGACATCGGCCTGCCGCCGGTGTGGAAGTGGGGTTCCGAGGCCCTGCAGGAACGGGTGGTGCCGGCGGTGCTGGCCGGCGACAAGATCGCCGCCCTGGCGATCACCGAGCCCGGCGGCGGCTCCGACGTGGCCAACCTGCGTACCAAGGCCACCCGTGACGGCGACCACTATGTGGTGAACGGCGCCAAGACCTTCATCACCAGCGGCGTGCGCGCGGACTACTACACGGTGGCGGTGCGCACCGGCGACGCCGGCTTCGGCGGCGTCTCCCTGCTGCTGGTGGAGAAGGGCACCCCGGGTTTCACCGTGGGCCGGGAACTGAAGAAGATGGGCTGGTGGGCGTCCGACACCGCCGAGCTGTATTTCGAGGACTGCCGGGTGCCGGCGGAAAACCTGATCGGCCCGGAGAACGGTGGCTTCTACTGCATCATGAGCAACTTCCAGATGGAGCGGCTGATTCTGGCGGTGACCGCCAACATGACCGCCCAGGTGGCCCTGGAGGAAGCCATGGCCTACGCCAAGGAACGCCAGGCCTTCGGGCGGCCCATCGCCGGCTTTCAGGTGACCCGCCACAAGCTGGCGGAAATGGCCACCCAGGTGGCGGTGAGCCGGGAATTCACCTACCGCACCGCGGCGCGCATCGCCAACGGCGAGGACTGCGTGCTGGACGTGTCCATGGCCAAGAACCAGGCCACCCAGTGCGCAGACCGGGTCACCTGGGACGCGGTGCAGATCTTCGGCGGCGCCGGCTACATGCGTGGCACCGTGGTGGAGCGGCTGTTCCGCGACAACCGCATCCTCTCCATCGGCGGCGGCACCTACGAGATCATGAACGAGGTGATCGCCAAGCGGCTGGGGCTCTAGCCGCTCCCGCGCCTGATCGCGACTAAAGTCGCTCCTACCGCCCGGAATTGGCACCGTGCCTATCTAAACGCGGTAGGAGCGACTTCAGTCGCGATGAAGATGGCACCATCGCTTCTTCTCCACCACGAGCGGCCAAGCGCGTCAGCCGGCGGTGCACTCGGCCCGGGCGCTGTTGAGCTTGCAGCGGATCTTGCGCAGCAGGTCGAGCATGTCCGGGTCGTAGTAGCCTTCGTTGCGCAACTGATCCCGGGCGTCCTGCATCATCACTTCGTATTCGCGCTTGTCGTCGTCCGGGATGTCCACCCACCACTTGCTGTTCACCTGGCTGGATTCGCGCTCCAGTTGCTCCAGCACCTGGTCCAGGTTTTTGTAGAAGTACTCCCGGGATTTCTGGGCGATCTCCGCCGGGAAGCGGTCTTCCTTGCCCACCAACTGGATGGAGAGCTGCAACAAGGGGTAGTCGATGATGCCGCCGTCGGGCTGCAGGCCCTTGTACAGCTCCAGCACGTTGTAGGCCACCAGGGGCGCGGCGATCACGTCCACGGAGCCGTTGTTGAACTTGCCGGCGAAGTTGGTGATGTCCGAGGGCACCGGGGTGGCGCCGGCGGCGGCCACCATCTTGGCCTGGGTGGGGTCGAAATCCAGCACCGCCACCTTCTTGCCGGCGGCCTTGGCCAGGGAATTGATTTCCCGGTCGTTGACGAACAGGTAGGCGGCGCCGATGGGGGCGATGCCGATCACCTCGTAGGAGTTGGCGGTGAGCTGCTCGGCGCGGCTCGGGTGGGCCAGCACGCGCAGGGCGAGTTTCATGTGTTCCATGGAGGGCAGGGCGCCGATGGAATCCAGGGTGCCGGCGTACTTGTTGAACTGGCGGGCGCGCAGGCCGGTGATCAGGGAGGCGTCGCACTGGCCGGCCTTGAGATCCTCGGCGGCCACCTGCTCATTGGTGTAGACGCGCAGATTGGCCTTCAGGCCCCATTTCAGCGCGGCGGCGCGCCAGTCCTTCATGGCGGCCATGGTGGGGCCCATCTGGCCGGCGATGTCGAACACGCAGATGTCGCGTTCAATGGGCTCCTGCTGGGCCTGGGCGGCGCCGCCCACGAACAGGGCGGCGGCGGCCAGGAGGGCGCTGAGGCTTTTTGTCATGGTCATGGTCCTTCATCCGGGTCTCTGTCCGGATGGTAGGCGGGTGACGTCAGGACACAAAACCTTGGCGCCCGGTGGGGTGAGCGTTTCGGTCACCTTGATCAGAAGCTGTAGTTCTTCAGCCGGTTGGCCTGTTGCCGGTAAAGCGTCACCGGATCGGTGCTCCACAGGTCGTGCAGGCCCAGCACCTGATTGACCTCGTCCAGGTGATTCATGCGGTAGTCGTCACGGATCACCATGCCGAGGCGGCTGGAGCAACTGCTCACCAGGCCGTCGTTGGGCTCGCCCAGGAACACGATGGAGGTGGCCGCCAGGAACGGATCGGATGGGTCCAGGCCGTTGGTGAGCGTCTTGGCGCCGCTCCAGGAGAAGTAGGAGACACCGTTGCTGGCCACCCGTGGCGCGTCGCCGCAGTATTCGGCGGGCACGCCCTCCGGGTATTGCTGGTTGAAGGCGACGGTCTCGGCGGTGGTCAGGGCCTTGAGCGCGGCCAGGATGTCCTGCTCGTTGCCGCCGCCGGAGAACAGGTCGATGACCCCGGCCAGGGCGTTGCCCAGGTAGCCGATCAGGTTGCCGGAGAAGGGCACGTTGTCGACCACGCCCTGCAGCACGTCCGCCAGCCGGGCGCCCCAGTTGACGCCGCCGACGCTGGTCACCGAGGCCACGTACCCCGGGTACACCGAGGCCACGTAGCGGGTGGTGGGGCCGCCGTGGCTGTGGCCGATCAGGTTGACCCGGTCGGCGCCGGTGCTGGCGAGGATGGTCTCCACCTGGCGGGCCAGCTGCTCGCCGCGCACGGCGGTGTCCTCGGCGGCGCTCACCTGGGCCACGTAGACTTGCGCGCCGCCCTGGCGCAGCTCCTCGGGAATGCGATACCAGTAATCCACGCCGGCGGCGGTGTCGAAACCGAACAGGCCGTGCACCAGGACGATGGGGTAGCGGGTGGCGGTGTAGTCGGCGAGCGCCTGGGCCGGCACGGACAGCACCGCGAGCATGAGGGCGCCAAGCAGCGCCTGAGCGAGCGTTTTCATAAGCTTCCCTGTTTGTGTTGTTGTTGAAATGTTGGTTATGCGCCAAGGTCCTCTTGGCGGGAACCTTCCCGGGAAGTGAAGGTTCCTAGGGCCTGTTCACTCTACTTGCATCACGCCTGCTGGATGTCATTTTGGCCTCCAGCTAGGCGGAGGGAGCGCCGTTTGGTCATTCCAAATAAGCGACCGACAACGACGCTGGAGGCCAAAAGGGGGCCAGCCCTTCGGGTTGTGGCTAAAAATCCACCCCTCCGCGTTACTCGTCGTTCATTTGGAGCCACCAAACTTCTCTTCTCGTGCCTAGATGGGTGGATTTTTAGCCACAACAGGCATGATGCAAGTAGAGTGAACAGGCCCTCAGACTAGCGCCGCTCTGGCGGGCATTTCACTAATAAAAAAGTCGTAATCCGATTAGCGGTGATAACAACAAGACGGAGAACAGGGATGAGAATCGGAATCGCGGCGCTGAGCGCGCTGCTGGTGGCGGCCGGGGCGGCCTGGTGGTGGCTCGACGGCGCCGCCGGCGGCCCGGCCCCGGCCCCCGGCGCGGCGCCGTCCGGCCAGGGCGCCGGGCCGGCGTTCCAGGGATCGTCGGACTTCGCCACCTTCGCGGCCCGGGGCGCCAAGCTGGACGGCGAGCCGGCCAGCTGGCGGGGCACCGAGCCGGACGGCGAACTGCGGGTGGACGACCATGGGGATCTGGTGGTCACCGAGGGCGTGCGGCGGCGCTTCGATTATTTCCTGTCGGCCCTGGGCGAAGAGGATCTGAACGTGCTGCGCGGCCGGGTGGCGGCCCATCTTGACACCGTGTTGCCGTCCCGGGCGGCCCGCCAGGCGTGGGATTTGTTCGAGCGCTATACCGGCTACCGGGCGGCGCTGCGCGAGCTGGAGAGTCCGGACAACGACACCGCCGCCCTGCGGCGCAGCCTGGAAGAGCGCCAGGCTCTGCGCCGGCGCTGGTTCGACGCCGCCGCCCGGGAGGCGTTCTTCGGTTTCCGGGACCGTTACGACCGTTTTGCCCTGGACCGCCGCGCGGTGCTCGAGGACCCGTCGCTGAGCGCCGCCGAGAAGGCGGCCCGGGTGGAGGAGCTGGAGGCCGGCCTGCCGCCGGACGTGCGCGAGATGGTGGCGGCCTCGCGGCGGCCGGTGTCGGTGGCGACGGAGGTGGCGCGGTTGCGCGAGCAGGGCGCGTCCGAGGCGCGGGTGTATCAGCTGCGCGAGCGGGAACTGGGCGCCGAGGCGGCGGAACGGCTGGCGGACCTGGACCGGCGGCGGGCCGAATGGCAGCGGCGTTACGATGAGTACCGCGAGCAGCGGCGGGCGATTCTGGACAGCGGGCTGGCGCCGGCGGACCGGGACGCCCAGGTGGAAGCGTTGCGGGCGCGGCTGTTCGACGAACGGGAGCGGCGCCGGGTGGAGGCCCTGGACCGTATCCGGTGACGCCGGGTGATCGCGACTAAAGTCGCTCCTACGGCAGAACTTACGCGGTAGGAGCGACTTCAGTCGCGATTCGACTCAGCCCTTGGTCTGGTTGGCCACCGCCTCGGCGGCCTTGGCGGCGGCTTCCTCGTCGCCCAGGTAGTAGTTCCTGATCGGCTTCAGATCGTCGTCCAGCTCGTAGACCATGGGAATCCCGGTGGGGATGTTGAGTTTGACGATGTCCTCGTCGGAGATGCCGCTCAGGTGTTTCACCAGGGCGCGCAGGCTGTTGCCGTGGGCGCAGATCAGCACCTGCTTGCCGGCGCGCACCTGGGGCTCGATTTCCGCCTGGTAGTAGGGCAGGAACCGGGCCACGGTGTCCTTGAGGCTTTCGGACAGCGGGATCTTGTCCTCGTCCAGGTCCTTGTAGACACGCAGGCGGCCGGCGTAACGCTCGTCGTCGCGGTCCATCTTGGGCGGCGGGGTGTCGTAGCTGCGGCGCCAGATCAGCACCTGCTCGTCGCCGTACTTCTCCGCGGTCTCGGCCTTGTTGAGGCCCTGCAGGGCGCCGTAGTGGCGCTCGTTGAGGCGGTAGTCCCGGGTCACCGGAATCCACATCTGGTCCATGCCGTCGAGGATGGTCCACAGGGTGCGGATGGCGCGCTTGAGCACCGAGGTGTAGGCCATGTCGAACTCAAAGCCGGCTTCCTTCAGCAGCTCGCCGGCCTGGCGCGCTTCCTCGCGGCCCTGCTCGGTGAGATCCACGTCCTTCCAGCCGGTGAAGCGGTTTTCCTTGTTCCAGACGCTCTGGCCGTGGCGGACCAGTACCAGTTTGGTGCTCATGGGCGGTTCCTGTGCGGTTTCCGTGATCGTAACGGCGGCGAATGGTACCAGAAACCAGCCCACGCGTTGTAGGCCGGCTCAGGCGGACAGGAAAAGCATCTGGTCGGCCAGATCAAGGAAGTAGTCGGCCGACCAGATGTCCAGTGTACCGGCGGACTGGATAAACGCCCTCACATCCCTTTTCGCCAGTCCCACGTCAAGGGCGCGGATTCTGTCGGCGAGCAGTGTTTTGAGCGCCGCTGAGGTCATTTCGCCGTCCCGCCAGTCACCACTTTGCCGGGCCCGTTCCTCCAGGTGTTTCAGATTCAGCCGCGCGTGTTGCCGGACATACCATTCAAAGTCGAACCAGTCTCGTCCCTTGACGCGGTTCTTCCAGCGGCGGAAAAGCAACGCGTGCATTTTGCCGGCGTACAGGTCAGGCAGGGCATAGCATTTGACGTAGAAGGAATAGGGCTGAACCAGGAGTTTTTCCTCGGTGGCGAAGCCCCCCGGGGGATCGGTGTCCACCTCGAACTTGATCTTCAATGTGCGTTGGCCGGTGATTCGAACATCGTAAATGCTGGTGTTCTTTTTCAGGAAAGCGGACACCACGGCGGATTCGATTTTCTTGTCGCGCCGGGATATTTCCACGTCAAAGCCGAAGGCGGAAAATTCTTGCTCAAGGGCATCACTTCGCGCATCGCGTGGTCGCGTTCTTCCCGGGGGTAGCGGGCGAGCATTTGCTCGATGATCTTCATGAGGCTTCCTCCAACACCTTCAGCAATGCTTTCAACGGGCCGGTTTTGTGCCCGGCGGAGGCATAGTGCTCGATCACCGACAACTCCATACCCTCCAGCATGTCCTCATCTACGCGCAAATCCTCGAACAGGAAAGCGCGCATGGCGGATGCGCTTGTGATCCTGAGGTTGCCGGTCAGCACTATCTTGTCGCAGAGCGCTTTCTCCGGGCCCGCGATCAGAAAGGTGGGCCCGCCGGGCAGGCTTTCCTGCCTCAGACCGATGGGAAACAGGTCCGTGGGCAGCCTGGTGTAGGAAAAGCGGCCAAGCGGGGTTTCGAACCGCCGGCCGCGCCGAGGGGTCACCGATGTGACCTCATGCGGACGTTCCGGAATCAAACCGTGCCAGGCCAGGGCGTACTCCAGGGATACGCCGGAGGGCCCGTAGAGGTGATTGGCGACCAGTGGCGGGCAGAGCTCGCCCTGGCGCCAAGGGCTTCCCACGACATAAAGGCCTCGCTTCAACGGAATCAGGACGCCTTGTCTGATCCATTCGGCGATCTTGTCATTGGGTCGCCGGTAGCGGCTCAACAGAGGCAGCAAGGCACCATGGTTGAAAGGAACGACGCCGAATCGTTGAAGTTGGAATTCAAGCATATGCATTGAAATATTTGATGGATTAATCGGAAAATATCCGATTAAGTATGCATAATCAATACGGTTTGCCGGCAAGGCGCCTGCCATGAGCCGCGTTTCGGGGGGCGGCTCCGATCCGTATAATGCGCGGGATCATTGGCAAGCCATGGATCGACATGACCTATATCTGGTGCGACAGCGCCGAGGCGCTGGGGGAATGGACCGCCCGCCTGCCCGCCGGGGCGCCGCTTTACCTGGACACGGAATTCATGCGCGAGCGCACCTACTACCCGCGTCTGGCGCTGGTGCAGGTGCATGACGGCGAGGCGATCCGCCTGATCGACACCACCCGGGTGGCGGCGGCGGATCTGGCGCCGGCGCTGGCGGACCGGCCGCTGGTGATGCACGCCTGCTCGGAGGATCTGGAAGCCCTGGCGGCGTTTTCCGGGGCCTATCCGGCGGCGGTGGAGGATACCCAGATCGCCGCCGCGCTCACCGGCGAGGACATGCAGCTCAGCTATCAGCGGCTGGTGGAGAGCCGCATGGGCGTGAGTCTGCCCAAGGGCGCCACCCGGACCGACTGGCTCAAACGGCCGCTCAGCGAGGAGCAGTTGCGTTACGCCGAGGACGACGTGAAATATCTGCCGGAGCTGGCCGAGGGCCTGCGCGAGGATCTCACGCGGTTGGGCCGGGCGGCCTGGTGGGACGAGGAGTGCGCGCGGTTGCGGGAGGACGCCCTTAAGCGCGCCGAGCCCGGCGACGCCTGGCGCCAGGTGAAGGGCGCCGGGGCGCTGCGCGGCCAGGAGCTGGCGGTGCTGGAGGCGCTCGCCCAGTGGCGCGAGGACACCGCCCGGGAGCGGGATCTGCCCAAGGGCTTCGTGCTGCGCGACAATACCCTGTTGGATCTGTGCCGGGCGCGCTCGCTGTCCCGGGAGCGGCTGCGCGAGCTGGGCATGCACCCCAAGGCGATCCGTCGGGACGGCGACACGGTGTTGGCGCTGGCCTCGGACGCCGCTGGGGCGACGCCGCCGGCACCACTGCCGGGCCCCCTGGAACCGGCCCAGCGCCAGACCGTGAAACGGTTGCGCGAGGAGGTATCGCGGATCGCCGACGACCTGGGCCTCAAGCCCGATGTGCTGGTGCGCCGGCGCTGGTTGGAAGCGCTGGTGCGTGATCCGGAGCGGCTGCCCGAACCCCTTACCGGCTGGCGCCACGACCTGGTGGCCCGGCCTTTGCTCGAATCACTGTGAGACCGTCATGACCCTGGAAGGCAAACTGTTCTGTTCCATCTACAAGAGTCCGCGCCGGGACGGCATGTACCTGTACGTGGAGCGCGCCAAGGGCCTCAAGGATCTGCCGGAGGCGCTGATCAACCAGTTCGGCGCGCCGCGTCACGTCACCGACATGATTCTCGACCCGCGCCGCCCGCTGGCCCGTGCCGGGGTGGACGAGGTGATGGCGCGGATCCGCGAGCAGGGCTTCTACCTGCAGATGCCGCCGCCGCCGGACGAGGACCTGTACCTGGCCGAGGGCCACCCGGATCGCCCCCGCCATGCGTGAGCGTTTCTGGGAATTGCCGCTGGAAGACCTGGGCGAGGACGAATGGGAAGCGCTTTGCGATGGCTGTGGACGCTGTTGTCTGGTTAAACTTCAGGACGAGGACAGCGGCGAGGTGGCTTTCACCGACGTGGCTTGCGCCTATCTGGACCAGGCCGACTGCCGGTGCACCGTATACCCGGAACGCCAGCGCTACGTGCCCGACTGCATGCCGGTGACCCCCCAGGTGGCGCGGCATTTTGGCTGGCTGCCCGCCACCTGCGCCTACCGGCGCCGCGCCAACGGTCTGCCGTTGGCCGCCTGGCATCCGTTGATTTCCGGTCGCGCCGAGTCGGTGCGCGAGGCGGGCATCAGCGTGACCGGCCGGGTGGTGTCCGAGCGGGGGGTGGCCGAGGACGACCTGGAAGAGCATATTGTTCACTGGGTGGGCTAACGCCGCCCCGATCGAATTTTGGAGTAATCGTGACGACGAAAGCCTATATGTGGGGATGGTTCGCCTATTTGCTGGGTAGTGTGGGGGTGCTGTTCGTGCTGTGGTACATCACCCGGCCGTTCATGACCTCGGTGCGTCTGCCGCTGCGCGCGGTGAGCGCCGCTTTCCTGTTGACGCCCTGGTCGGTGTCCCCGGAGCATGGCCAGTTGGCGCCGGCCTGGGTGGCGGCCCTGTTCGACGGCCTGTTCCAGGAGGAAATGAGTTCCTGGCGCGCCGGTGGCCCGTTGCTGGCCATGGTGGTGGTGGCGTTGCTGGTGGCGCTGGCGGAGCTGTGGCGGCGCCATCGCAAGTACGGCCCGGGGCCCTACGATGACGGTGACGCGGAGGTGGAGTGACCGATTGCGTCTTTTGTCGCATCCTCGCCGGTGAGTTGCCCGGCAGCGTGGTGTACCGCGACGAGCGGGCCATGGTGCTGCTGGATCTGTTCCCGGTGCGCGAGGCGCACTGCCTGGTGATTCCGGTGGAGCACCACGCGTTGCTGCAGGAGCTGTCGCCGGACCTCACCGCCCACCTGTTCGAGCTGGCGCGGCGCACCATCCGCGCCCAGAAGCGGGCCGGCCTGGATGTGCTGGCCCACAACGTGATCGTCAACGACGGCCGCGAGGCCAACCAGCACGTGCCCCATGTGCACGTGCACGTGATCCCGCGCCGGGGTGGCGACACCCTGGCCACGGCCCTGACCTGGGGCACCCGCATGATGAATATCTTCGGCCTGGCCAAGCGCCGCAACCGGCTGGACCGGCTGGCCGGCCTGCTCGCCGAGCATTTCCCCAAATCCTGATCCGGCGACCGCCGGCATCGCGACTGAAGTCGCTCCTACAGTGCGGGCCTTTGTAGAAGCGACCGGGCGGCGTTCCGCTTCAGTCGCGATGATGCCGGCACGGCGCCTCAAGGCCGCGCGCAGCAGCGCAGGCGAAGCGGCCAGCGCACCGTCCTTTCCTGTTCGCCCCAGCGTGCCCGCAGCAACGGCAGAAACGTCACCAGCGGGTCCTTGCCGGCGGCGCGGGCTTTCACCAGCGCCGACCAGGTATCCAGGTAACCGACCATGTCCCGCCAGGTCCAGCGGCGCTCGATGGCCTCCGGCGCCGCCACCGTCCGCTCCGGCCAGGGCAGGGTGATGCTGCGGTAGCCGTCGATCACCTGCCAGCGGGCCGCCGGCCACCAGGGCCGCAGCACCCGGTCGTGGAAATCCTCCACCAGGCCCTCCAGCCCCTCCACGGTGCACAGCCCGTAACTGATGATCGCCAGCAGGCCGTCGGGCCGCAGCACCCGGCCGGCTTCGTGGAAGAAGCCGGGCAGCGGGAACCAGTGCAGCGCCTGGGCCACGGTGATCAGATCCAGCCCGCCGTCGGCCAGGGGCAGGGCGTCGGCGCGGGCCACCAGATAGCGGCTGGCGCCGGGCGGGGCGGCGCGCACCTGATCCAGGCTTGCGTCGATGCCCAGCACCCGCTGGAAATGGGACTCCAGGGCGCGGCAGGCCTGGCCGCTGCCGCAGCCCAGATCCAGCGCGCGACGTTGGCCGGGGGCCTGGCCCGCGAGGGCGGCGAACAGGGCCGGCGGGTAATCCGGGCGGTGGCTCTGGTAGCGATCGCCGCGCCCGAACAGGGGACGGTCGCCGGCGCCGCTCATTGCGGGTCCGGGCCGTTGAAGCGGGCCTCCCAGGCACCGCCGTCGCCGCGTTCCAGGTTCAGGGCGATGCCGGCGCGCCAGTGGCCGAGCGGCGCGGCGCACCAGGCCACGGTGCCGAACAGGTGCAGCGGCGCGGGCCGCTCCGGCAGGGCCACCCAGATTTCCACGTCGGTGTCCGGAGTAATGGGGTGGGGAAAGGCGACGCCCAGGCCATTGCGGGATACGTCCCGGCACAGCAGGTGCAGTGGCTCCTCATCGTCGCCGGCCTCGCGGCGCAGCGTCAGGGCGACGCCGCGAGGGGCGCGATGGCGGGGGTGATGGCGGTGTTCTTCCCGAGTCGCCATGGTTCAGCCGTAGATCAGGCGGTCCACCACCGCGGCGGCCACGGCGATGCCGGCGGTAACCAGGAACAGGACGCCGAGCAGGGTCAGCGCCGGTTTGAAGGACTTGGGCAGGGGCTCGGTGGGGCGGCCTCCGGCACGCTGGGGTTCCGGGCGGTTCATGGCGACCTCGTGTCGGGTGAATGACGTTGTCACGAGAGTATCCGATATCCCCGGGCCGGGGAAAACCCGCCCGGGGGTATCGTTTCAGCCGCGATGGTTTCAGCCCGCCTCGATGCGCTGGAACAGCCAGCCGTGCACGCTATCGGAGATCAGCGGCAGGAAGGCGATGATCAGCAGCGCCGTGAGCATCACCCCGATGGGCAGCAGGAACTTCTCGTAGCGGCGGAAGAAGCTGCCGGTCTTGAGCTTGGCGCTTTCCACCTCGTCGTCGCCCACCACCTGCCGCGTTAGCAGATGGTTGAGCGCCACCGGGGGTGTCAGATAACCGAGCTCGAAGGCCACCAGGGCGATCATCCAGAAGTGCAGCGCGCTGATGCCGTTGGCTTCGGCCATGGGCGCCATGGCGGCGTTCACCAGAATCACCGCGCCGAGCGGGTCGATGAACATGCCCACCAGCACCAGGGCCACCACGAAGAAGCCGGCGGCGATCCAGATCGAGCCGAAGGTTTCCGGCAGCGCCTCCAGCACGCCGGAGCGCTCGATGATGCCGGCGGCGCCCATGGACATGGCCATCAGCATGAGCAGGGCGCCGATGTGGCCGGTGGTCTCCGAGGTGGCGAAGCGCATGGAGCCCTCGAAGTTCTCCGCCACGCCTTCCTCCGGCGCGTAGTGCGGGTCCCGGTCGCCGGGCACCAGGTAGGTGACCAGCAGGAACACCATGAACAGCAGGTTGCGCCAGAAGTCGCTCCACAGGGCGGCTTCCAGTTCCTGGGGTGCCATGCTTCCTGGCAGAGCGCTGGCGGGCAGAGCGCCGTCGCCGACGGCGGTGAGCGCCTGATAGCCCTCCCACACGCCCTGCCAGGACAACACCAGCATCGCCACCATGAACAGGGCGCACAGATGCACCACGTGGCGGCTGAATTTTTCGTAGATCAGAATCGCCAGCAGCATCACCGGCAGGATGATGGGCGCCGAGAACTCATCCAGCTGGCGGGCCAGCAGGTCGTTGAAGAACAGCGCCACGGCGCCCACCACGATGCCGTAGGGCATCAGCGGCACCATGCGCTTGAGGCTGGCGGGCACCGCCTTGGCGAAGGGCGCGATGCGTGCCGGCGTGGTGCGCGCGAACTGGCTGTAGATGAAGAACACCAGCAGGCTGAGCAGGAACACCTTGCCGCCGGCGGAGAACATCTCCGCGGTGGTCACGTTCTTGTTGAGCGCGGCGATCACCACCACGATCAGGCAGGGCCGCAGCACCACGCCCATGGAACCGGACATGGCGGTGGCCGCCAGGGCCAGCTGCTTGCGCGCGCCGACGCGGATCAGTTCCCGGTAGATGGTGGCGCCGGCGGCGATCACGAAGATGCCGGAGGCGCCGGTGTAGGCGGTGAGCACGGCGGCGAAGGCGAGCACCACCACGCTCATCAGTTCCGGCGACAGGTTCCAGGGCCGCATCACGTCGAACACGATGTGGGTGAGCCGGGTCTGCTTGAGCATCATGCCGATCCAGATGTACAGCGCCAGATTCAGGAACAGGGTGGAGAGCTCCATCATCATGTTCATGTAGACGCTGACGCCGTGGAAATAACCCTGGCCGTAAAACTGGATCGACGCCGAGATGCACATGAAGCTGAACAGCGGAATGGTGAGCAACGCCTTGCCCCAGGAACCGCCTTCTTCCAGGCCGCGCGGCGGGCGTACCAGCTGGTAGACGGCGGCGGCGGTGAGAATGGCGAAGCCGGCGATCCACACCGAATGCAGATAGAGCGCGTCCACGGTGACGCCGGCCTGGGCGGCGCGCAGGTCCGAACCGCGATAGACCAGCGCCGAGATCAGCAGCAGCGAATTGGACACCACCTGGGCCAGGCTGGAAATCAGATGGTCCTTGCGGGTACGCGAGGGGCGCAGGGCGATGTGGTGGCGTTGGAAGGTGGTGGTGGCCGCGCAGATCAGCAGCAGCAGGGCCAGCAGCAAGCGCTTGTAGTCCCCCAGGGTGGCCACCAGGGTGGCGATGCCACCCTCGATGTTGCGGAACGCCACCACGCTGGGGGTGACCTTGTCCTGCACCGTCTGGTAGCGGTCCCACTTGGCGCGGCAATTGGCGCGGGTGGCGAGCAGGGAGTCGCGAATCGCGTCCCGGTTCACGGCGCCGCCGCCAAGCAGATCGCCGAGCGGGTCGGAGTCCGCTTCCGCCTTGCGTTTCTCGGCGATCTCGTTGACGCGCTGGTCGATGTTCGGGTCGCGGTCGCACTCCGGCGCCGGCGTCAGGCCGGCGGTGCGTAGCAGGAAATACTCTTCCCAGGTGTTCTCGCCGATCTTCAGCATCTGCGAGTGAATGATCTGCCCGGAGGACAGAAACACCACCACCAGGAGCAGCAGAAGCACGGGCAGCGAGGAGAGCCATTCCTGCGGCGAGCGGCGCAGGAAGGTCGGGGTCCGTTTCTCCATGAAGAGGGTCCTTGTTTTTATCGTTATCGGTTTTTATTGTCGTCTTTTTGCTATGTGTACAACTATAAACTTTCATGCTATAGCTTCGTCCCCAACGCCGCAATGAAGCGATTGACCGAGTTACCCCCGGCGGCCGTTCAAAGGGTCAACGCCATCCACGACACAACAAGAAATGGGGAAACGCCATGCGTCATGGGGACGTTATTACTCTGCCCAAGCTGCTCACCAAGGTGCCGGAGGTGGTCGGCAATCTGCCCGCTCTGATCAAGGGCGCGCGCCTGGGCAAGCTCACCGATACCCGCCGCCCGGTGGGGCTCGGGGTGGCCATCGAGCGGGTGGCGGCGGAGCATCCGGCGGGCATCGCCCTGATCCAGGACGAGCGCGCCTTCACCTACGCCACCCTGAACGGCTGGGCCAATCGCATCGCCGATTACCTGGCCTCCCTGGGCCTGGAGAAGGGCGACACCGTGGCGGTGAACCTGGAGAACCGGCCGGAGCTGCTGGCCACGGTGATCGGCTGCGCCAAGCTGGGCGTGTGCGCGGCGCTGCTCAATACCTCCCAGCGTGGCAAGGTGCTGGTGCACAGCTTCAATCTGGTGGCGCCCAAGGCGGCGATCATCGGCGCCGAGCAGGTGGCGGCGATCCGTGAGGTGCGCGACCGGCTGGATCTGAAGGAACATTTTCTCTACTTCGCCGACCACGACACCCTGGCGGACCCGGGCGAGGCCCCGGAGGGCTATGTGAACCTGGCCGAGGCGATCCGCCATCGCGCCAGCGATAACCCGGCCAGCAGCCAGCGGACGTTTTTGCGCGATCCGCTTTTTTACATCTATACCTCCGGCACCACCGGCCTCCCCAAGGCGGTGGTGTTCAACCACGGCCGCTGGGAAAAAGCCTACGGCGGGTTTGGTTTTTCCTCGGTGCGCCTGGACGCCCACGACCGGCTTTACTGCACCCTGCCGTTCTACCACGCCACCGGCCTGGTGGTGTGCTGGGCCTCGGTGATCGCCGGGCGCGGCGGCCTGGTGCTGGCCCGGCGCTTCTCCGCCAGCCGTTTCTGGCAGGACGTGCGCCGCCATGACTGCACCGCCTTCGGCTACGTGGGCGAGCTGTGCCGCTACCTGCACGAGCAGCCGGAAAAACCGGACGACGCCGACAACCCGGTGCGCACCATCGTCGGCAACGGCCTGCGCCCCGGCATCTGGAAAGCCTTCAAGAAGCGCTTCGATATTGATCGCGTGGCGGAGTTCTACACCGCCTCGGAAAGCAACGTGGCGTTCACCAACGTGTTCAACTTCGACAACACCGTGGGCTTCTCGCCGGTAGGCTACGCCATCGTCAAGTACGACAAGGAAGCCGACCAGCCGGTGCGCGACAAGAACGGCCACATGATCAAGGTGAACAAAGGCGAAGCCGGCCTGATGCTCGGCGAGATCACCGAGAAGACCCCGTTCGACGGTTACACCGACCCGGAAAAGACCGAGAAATCGATCTTTCGGGACGCGTTCAAGAAAGGCGACGCCTGGTTCAACACCGGCGACATGATGCGCGACATCGGCTTCCGCCACGCCCAGTTCGTGGACCGCCTGGGCGACACCTTCCG
>MDTA01146532.1_pt1 | contig 34545 bp, 30 predicted proteins | sample 811151 | NCBI WGS metagenome assembly MDTA01 (sample SAMN05326648, study PRJNA326480) | marine metagenome | isolation source: seawater | place: Indian Ocean: South | collected 2010
CATTTTTTTTTAAAATTTTCAGATATGCACCTTTAACAAATTTATTTTTTAAAAAAAAAATTCATATTTATGGATATAATGAACATATTGCTGATTTATTTTTTAGTATTCTGAAAAAAAAATACAATATACAATTTTTGCAAAAACCACATAAAAATCATTTAAAAATTGATAATGATAATTTCCTTAGTAAATATAATTGTAAAAAAGAGCTTAAAAATTTAATTGAACATGAAATGTTTGAACAAAATATTAATGTAAAAAATTTCGCTATTCCCAATTCTATTTTTATAAATAGACTTTTGTTGTTAATAAATAAAATTGATTTTTATAAAGAACAAATTAAAGATTACTATTTGGGGATTATCAAAAATATAAAAAACAATGAAATAATTTTGGCAAATGGATTTTATCAATCTGAAGACAAAATTCTATATCACTTTATAAAAAAAAATAATAATAAAGTAATTTCCTTTGATCATGGGGTTTCAATCGGAATGGATAAAGTTAGAAGTTCTTATGTTGATAAATATTCTGGTACTATTGCTGATGTTGGGGTGTACTCAAGTGATAAAGCTTATAACAGTATTAAAAAATTTTATCCTAATATGAAAGGAATTGTTGCCGGTCAATTAGATAGATATAAAAGTTTTTTTAATATTAAAAAAATTTTTTTAAAATTTCATTTCTCTATTCCTTTTAAGAAAAAGGTTATTTTTATAGTTGTTGGCCCTCAATATAATAATACCTATTTTTCTCCTTACAGAGAAAGAGATAGAAAGCTTATAAAAATCAACAAGAAATTAGTGACTAGGATTTGTAACGAAAAAAAAGATTATCAGATTATTTTGAAGTTATACCCGGGTGCGAGATATTATAATGAATATAATTATGGTGATCTAGGAAAATTTAATAATCTAAAGATTATAAGGGATAAAGATTTTAGATGGCTTAGATATATGGCAGACATGATTATCACTCATTGTTCTGATAGCACTCTTGGACAAATAAATAATATAAATGTAAAAAGTTATTTTTATAGTTTTAGTGATCGTCCAAATAATTTTCAAGAGTATTTATTAGATCAAAATGATTTTAAGGGTTTGAGGAATTTGAAAATAATTAAAAAAGGCTTATTTAATAAAGTTAACTTAAGTGAAGTTTTAAAAGAGTTTTAGTTATGTGTGGTTTAGTTGGTTTTATTAGAAACAAAAAATTGAAAAAATCAGATAGTCAACTTATACGCACTATGACAAATCTATTGATTCACCGAGGCCCTGATACTCAAAATTATTCTAAGGTTGATAAATTACAAATCGGACACACAAGATTATCGATTATTGATCAACAAAAGAGCAATCAACCAATGATATCAGATCAAGGAAATATTCTTGCCTTCAATGGTGAAATTTTAAATTTTAAAGAACTTAAAAAGAAATATTTTAAAGGAATTAAGTTTAATTCAAATGGTGATACTGAAGTTCTATTGAAAGGGCTAGAGTTAATAGGTGTTAATTTTTTAAAAGAAGTTAGAGGCTTTTTTGCTTTTGCTTTTTACATAAAAAGTAAAAAAGAACTAATATTGGCAAGAGATCATTTTGGAATAAAACCACTTTATTATTATAAAAATGATAAAAATTTAGTTTTTTCTAGTGAGATAAGTCCAATTTTAAAATTCAAAAAGTTTAATTTAAATATGTCTAAAAGAATTGTCTTTGAATATTTGTGTAGATCTACTCCACCATATTTAGAAACATTTTATAAAAATATTTTTGAGATTGAGCCAGGCTCAGTTTTAAAAATAAATATGAAAAAATTTCAACTTAATAAAGTAAAATATTATAAAATAGAAAATGAATGGAAAAAAGAAAAAAAAATTAGAAATTCTGTAAAAGCTCAAAAAAGACTTACAGAAATATTTAATAAAAATTTGAAAAGGTATTTGATAGCTGATGTAAAAAAAGGTGTTATGTTAAGCCAAGGTATTGATTCTAGTTTAATCTATCACAAGATAAAAAAAAAATATGATAATAAGATTAGCTCACTAACATATACTAATGATATTGACTATTCGGAGGATAACTTTGTAAGAAGTTTTTTAAAAAAAACAGATTCTAATTTTAAAGTCAATGTTAATAATTTTTTTAAAAAAGTAACGAGAAAAAATATAATTAAAAAACTAAAGAAAGGTATAATTGAATTTCCAATTAATTATCAATTTGCTTTTTCTATGTATGAACTTTATAGGCTTTCGAAGAAGAAAAAGATAAAAGTTCTATTTAATGGGCAGGGTGCAGATGAAATCTTTGCTGGATATGACAGATTTTATTCTCTGTTAAAATTAAAAAAATTAAGTGATAAAAATATTTATTATGGGCTAGGATATCAAAATGTTAATCTAATAGAGAAAATAACAAATTACAGTTCAAAAAATTTCGAAAAAAAGAATTTATCAATGAAGTGGTTAAAGGAGAGTAAACTAAATTTGAGAAAAAAAATGTTAATATTTGATCAGAAATTTAGATTGCCATCACTGCTAAAATTAGATGACTATATGTCTATGCAAAATTCTATAGAAGTACGTCCCCTATATTTAAATGTTGATTTTGTAAATTATGCAAATTCATTAAATGAAAGTTATAAATTTTCAGAGAAAAATAGAAAACAACTACTTCAAAATCTATTTAAAAATAAATCACTTTTATCCTTGGGATTTAATAAAAAATATGGTTCTATTTCTTCAATTTCAAGCTGGACAAATTCTAAAAACTTTAAAAATCATTTAAGGCAACTGATAACTAAAAAAAAATCACTTAGTAGAAAATATTTGAATTATAAAAAATTGTTAGATTTAATAAACATCAAGCAAGCAAATAATTTAAATTTTATTTTTTGGAGCCTATTTAATTTAGAGATTTGGTATCAAAAAAATTTGAAATAATTTAATGAAAGAAATAAATATTCTCTGTAAAGAAAATTTTGGATGGAAACATTATAAAAATGATGTTTCAGAATTATGGTATAATGGTATTATTTATAATTCTAGTTTTCAAAATTTAGCAAAAAACTTGTGTGATAAATCACAAGTTGAAATTAAAGAATTTTTAATAAATTTAGATGGAAATTTTTCGTTTATATACAGTGACAAAAAAAAAATTTGTGCATCAGTAGACAAAATTTCTTCAATACCAATATTTTATTTTATTTTTAGAGATCAAGTTTATCTTTCATCAAATGCTTATTTATTAGATAATTTTATAGATTTCAAACATGTTAATAAAGACTCAGTTCTAGCAATAAGTATGTCAGGCTACAGCGTTGGAAATGAGACATTATATAACAATTTAAAAAAACTAAATTGTGGAGAATTTTTATTTTTTGACAAAAGTGTAAAAGATATAAAATTAATTAATTATTATAATTACATTCCATTAAATTTAGAGTTAGACGATACAGAGGAAAATTATAAAAAAAAATATCTTGATATAACATTTAAAATTTTTAAAAAACTTCATAATTATTCAATTCAAGAAGATAAAAAAATAGCTATATCCATGAGTGCAGGTTTAGATACAAGATTAATTGTATCAACACTAAAAGAACTTGGAGCTAAAAATATAATTGGCTTTAGCTATGGTTTAAAAAATAATTCTGAGGCAAAAGCTGCAAAAAAATTATGTGATTATTTAGGTATTCCGTGGAAATTTTCAGAATTCTCAAACAAAAAATTAAAAAAAATTATATATTCTGAAAGTTTTGTGAAGTTTAGAAAATTAACTGATACGTATTATTCTACCTCTGACTATAGTGATTACTTTGCTATAGCAGAATTATTTAATAATAATTTTTTAAAAAATTCTATAATTGTGAATGGTCATAGTGGAGATTTTATTGCAGGTGGTCATATGCTGAATGAATTTTATAAAAATGATTATTCAAATGACTACTTAAAAAATATATCAAGAGCTATAATAAAAAAACATTTTCGTTTATGGCAAAATCTTGCAACTAAATCAAATGATCAAATTATTGAAAAATTATTAATTGAGAGAATTAAAAATTTAAATGTAAATATTGAAAATGAAAATCAGGTTTTTGGAATTATTGAATCCATTCAACTTCAAGAAAGGCAATCTAAACATTGTTTAAGCAGACAAAGAAATTACGAAAATTTTGAATTAAGTTGGGCATTACCATTGTGGGATGACCAATATTTAGATTTTTGGGAAAAAATACCTTTTAGTTTAAAATTAAATAGAAAATTTTATAAAGATGTTCTTATTGATAGAAATATTTCTAATGTTTGGAAAGGAAATGAATGGATAAATTTAAACTCAAATATAAAAATTAATCCATGGTTTTTTAGTTATTTAAGAACTTTTATAAAAATTTTTTTTATCTTTTCCAAAAAAAAATGGAAGTTATTTGATAAAAAATACTTTTTTTACTTGATAGATAATTTTTGTGGATTTGCTCCAATAAATTATTTTAAAGTAATAAAAGACAAAAGAGAATTTAGAGGATCTCTATCATGGGTCACAGATCTTTATATAAAAAATAAAAAACTACCTCAGAAATTTGACTAATTTACAATATTAGAAAATTTTTTCTCATCTATATTAGAGCCACAGATTGGCAATAAAACGGAGTCGTAATTTTCTGAAATTAGTTTTTTATTTTTTAAATAAAATGCTACGGCTAAAGCACCTGCACCTTCAGATTTAATATTAAAATTTTTATGTAAGTATCTAATAGATTTTTTAATTTCTTTTTCAGATACGTATGATGTTATATTTATATTATTTACAAGGTAATTATAATTTATATTAGGTATTTTTTTAACAGACGCTCCTTCAGCAATACTTTTTTTAAAATTTGGCTTATTTTTTTTTGAAAATTTAAAAAATAATTTACAAAAATTCTGAGGCTCAACGACAGCTATATCTATACCTTTTTTTATATATCTCAGTATCTTTATACCTGGAGTAGCTAAACTTCCACTGCCCAAAGGATATACAGCTAAAATTTTTTTTTTTAAAAAAGATTTTTCAATTTTTCTTATATTTTTTATTGCCTCTATTGTAAGCGACGCATTTCCATAAAAAATATCTTTACCGCAGACATCAATAAATTTTATTTTTTTTCTTTTAGAGTATTTTTTTGCTTTTTTTTTTGCATCATCATAAGAATTTCCTGAAATATCAATATTTGCATCAAATTTTTTTAATTTTTTAATTTTATTTTTAGAGGTATCTTTTGAGACAAAAACCCTACATCTGATATTATTTTTTTTTGATAAATAACTTATACTTAGTCCAAAATTACCAGTAGATGCTAAACATATATTTTTACATCTAGTTTTTTTTAATTGGTAAATCTTACTAATTGCACCTCTAATTTTATATGAACCTAAAAGTTGTTTTGTATCATCAATTAGATAAATATTAGTTTTATTATAAGTAAATTTTTTTATTTTACTCTCTTTGATTATCTTGTTGACAACTGATTGCCTCTTTTTTGCCTCAAGATAAAATTTTTTATCTTTAAAGTAACTTTTATTAGAAGTGTAAAAGATACTCATGATATTAAATTTATTTTGTAAAATATTTATAAATATTATTGCATATTTTTTTTACTTCTGAAAATTTTAAAAATGGATGCATTGGTATTGATATAATTTCTTTTTTGTATATTTCCGTAAATTTATATATTTTTTTTGAGTTAGTGAAACTTTTATAGATTTTTAAGTCAGTAATTGGTCTTGGATAGTGAATATTTGTTTGAATATTATTATTAAACAAATATTTTCTTAGTTTGTTTCTTTCACGAGATGGAACTCTTATTACATAATTATTATATATACATTTAAAATTTTTTCTTATTTTTGGAATTTTTACATTTGAAATTTTTGATAAATTTTTGTCATAAATTTTAGCAATTTTAATTCTTCTATTATTCCAGATGTGTATTTTTTTTAATTTAACATTTAATATGCCCGCTTGTATGTTATCTAATCTCGAGTTTACTCCATATATATTATGTTCATGTTTTTTAAGTCCACCGTGATTTGCATAAGATTTCATAAAAATGTATTTTTCTTTATTATTAGTACATATTGCACCACCATCACCAAAACAACCTAACGGCTTTCCTGGAAAAAAACTAAAAGTAGAGATGTCTCCAAATGTACCTACATTTTTATTTCCTATTTTAGCAAAATGAGCTTGAGCACAATCTTCAATAAGATATATTTTTTTTTCTTTACAAATCTTTTTAATCTTCAACATATCACAAGGGTTTCCATAAAGATGAACAGGTAAAATTAATTTAGTTTTTTTAGTTATTTTATTTTTTAAGTCATTAATATTCATCGTATATGTTTCATCTTGATCTACAAAAACTGGCTTACAATTATTTGCAATGATTGTCTCTGCTGTTGAAATCCAGCCATTACAAGTCGTCAACACTTCATCATTTTTATTTAAATTTAAACTTTTTATTGCAATAAATAGTGCATCTGTGCCATTTCCAACGGTAATACAATACTTTACACCTAATTTTTTTGAAAAATTTTTTGAAAATTTTTCTACGTTCTTTCCACCTATGAATTGAGAATTTTTAATTGTTTTTTTTATACTTTTATCAATTTCTTTTTTTTGTACAGAATATTGTTTATTTAAATTATTTAATACAATCATTAAATTATTCTAATTTCTTTATTTAGTTTCGCAGATTTATATAAAGCATCTAACACCTTAAGACTATTTGTAGCATCTTGTGCCATTATTGCTTTTGAATTAAATCTTATGTTTGAAACTACTTTTTTATAAAATTCTAAATGTCCAAAACCATAGACATTTTTAGGATTTTCAAAATATTTACTTTTAATTAAATTATTTTTTTTGCCTTTAAAATTCCAATGTAAAATTTTATTTGCTGCAAATCCTCCTACTTCGACCATTCCTTTTTCTCCTAAGATTGAAATTGAACCCTCAGTATCTTTTGGTCTAGTTGCAGTAGTAATTTCAATTGCTCCTAAAGCGCCATTTTTAAATTTTAATACAGCTACTCCAGTATCTTCTGCTTCAATTTTTACAAGTTGTGTTGCAGTTTTAGCATAAACACTTTTTACTTCTCCTACCAACCATGTAAGTAAATCAATATGATGAATTCCCTGATTATTTAAAGCTCCACCATCGTATTTCCAAGTACCACGCCATTTATCTAAATTATAATATTTTTGAGTTCTGGACCATCTCACCCTTACAGTAGCAAGGACAATTCTACCAAAATTATTTTTATCTAAATTCTTTTTGAGGTATTTGATTGGTAGGTTGTATCTATTTTGCATTACAGCAAAAATTTTAATTTTTTTTTTTTTTGAAATTTCTATAACTTTTGAAAGTTGATTACTGTTCATACAAATTGGTTTTTCAACAACCATATTCTTTTTAAATTTAGATATTTCTTTGATATTTTTAAAATGATTTCCGCTTTCAGATAAAATAGAGATTACATCAATTTGCTCATTCTTAATCATTTTTTTTAAATCTGAATATATTTTTATTTTTTTTGGAATTTTCACTTTATTTAATTTTTTTTTATTTTTTTCACATATTGCAACTAATTCTACATTTTTAATTTTATTTGAAGATAAAATACTGAAATGTTTTAAAGCTATTCTTCCAAATCCCAAAAGAGCAAATTTTATTTTATTTTTCATATTTAAATTATATATATTCTAGTGAAATTATTTAAACTAAATTAATGAATATAGGAATATTAACCTACAACAAATTTCATTTAAAGTCATATAGAATTTTAGCTGGTTTAAAAAAAAAAAATTATAATAATATTGTTTTAATATATTCAAATTTAAAAAAAATAAAAAAAAGAAATGTTATTTTCAGTCATAGGCCAGAACAATTTAGAAACTCAAGTATTTTTGAAATTGCTAAAAAGTTTAAAATTAAAACAATTTCAATAAAAAAAAAAAATTGTTTTGATAATTTAGATATTGTTTTAATTGGTGGTTCACAATTAATTCCAAATGTAAAAATTAAAAAAAACTTTATCTTAAATTGTCATTCTGGTTTGATACCTCAAACAAGAGGGCTAGATAGTTTTAAATGGGCAATAATTAAAAATCAGTTAGTTGGAAATACATTGCATTTTATTAATAATGATATTGATTTAGGTAAAATAGTTTATTCTGAAATAACAAAATGTTATTCAAAGGATAGCTTAAAAAAATTTGCTAAAAGACATTATGAAAATGAAGTAAAAATGTTAATTAACTTTGAAAAAAATATAAAAAAAAAAAAAATTATTAATTTAAGAAAAAAACCCCCTACAATGAGAATGCCAAATAATATTGAAATAAACTTAAATAATCACTTTAAAGATAATTGGAAAAAAAAATTTTGTAATGACTAATCTTCTTCATGTTGATATTGAAGGAGGTTTTGGTGGTTCTTCAATAAGTCTATATAATTTAGTAAAGTTATTAGATAAAAAGAAATTTAAGTGTCACACTATAGTAAAAATCAAAGGTCCAATTTATCAAAAGTATAAGTCAGAAAATATTGATGTTATTCATTTATCAAATATTTATTCATTTATACCTAAACCACAAGGTGTAAATAACTTTAAACTTTTTTTATATTCACTTAAGGATATCTTTAAATTACCTATAGGTATAATTGAAATTATTAAAATAATTAAACAAAAAAAAATTGACGTAATTCATCTTAATTTTGAGGGATTATTTTTGATGGGTTTTTTTTTAAAATTATTTACAGGAAAAAAAATTGTTACACACTTTAGAAGCACTCTACCTAAAGAAAGTTTTTTTCATGATTTAATATGCAAATTGATAATTTTTATATCTGATAAAATTATATTTATTAATAATTATGAAAGAAAAAAATTTTTAAGTAAATTTAAGAAAGTACAATCATGTTTTACTATTTATAATTTTTCTTCAATAAAGTTTAAAAAAAAAAAAATTAAAAGAAAAGGTATTGTGTACTTTGGAAATATATCTTTTTTTAAAGGTGTTGATAAATTAATAGATGTCGCAAAAGCTTTAAATGAATTAAATATAAAAGAAAAAATATTTATTTATGGTTTACCTAGAGGTGAATTAAAGTTTTTTGAAAGATTTAAATCAAAAATTAAAAAAGAAAAACTCAAAAATATCAAAATTATGGGAAGGTCAAATAATCCAGAAAAAATTATAAAAAGATCATTGTTATTATTAAGGCCAAGCAGATGGGATGATCCTTGGGGTAGAGATATAATTGACTCAATTCATGCTCTAACACCTTGTATTACCTCAGGATCAAGTAATGAATTAGTTAAAAATGGCTATAATGGTTATCTTGTCAAAGATTTTGAACCTAAAAAAGTATCCTTTATTATACATAGAATATTAATTAAAAATAAAAATATGTGGAAAAAGTTGAGCATGAATCAAGAAAAAATTTTAAAGTTAAAATTAAAAAAAATAGACAGATTAAAAAAAATAGAAAAAGTATTTAACATAAAATGAGAGTTTTTCATAGAGTTGGTAAGCAAAAATTTAGTTTTAAATTTCTATTAAATTTTTTTTTTTAGAATATTCTCCGAATTTTTTCCAAAAGTGATTTTAAAAAAAATTATGGAACATAAATTTATGGATTTTGGCATGGAAATTACAAATATATGTAATGCTAATTGTACATTTTGTGCTTATAGATATCAAAAAAAGAAAAAGAAAGTTTTAAATTTTAACAATTACAAAAGAATTATCGATGAGTATTCAGATTTAGGTGGCGGTCCTCTTGGCTTAACTCCTACTGTGGGAGATCCTTTGGTAGATCCTGATATTTTAAACAAAATAGAATATGCAAGAAGTAAAAAAAATATTACTTCTATATTTTTATACACTAATGGAATTTTACTTAATAAGTTTGGATATAAAAATATTTTAGACTCTGGTTTAGATAGATTGGCTATTTCAACATATGTTGGAAGTAGAGAGGGTTATATTAAATATTATCAAAAAGATCAGTATAAAAATGTAATTCAAAACATTAAAGAAATATCTAGAATTGTTAAACACGAAAATTATAAATGTAAAATTACTTTACATTTAAGAGTTGAAAGTGAAAAAAGCTGGAAAAATACAGAAGACTATAAACAGGTTACAAAATATATAAATGAAGAAGACATAAGTTATTTAACATCATATGATTCTTGGTCAGGTAAAATTACAGCTGCGGATTTGCCTGATGGCTGTACAATTTCAAAACCTTTGTCTTCGGAAAAAAAAATAAAATTTGGACCATGTTTTGAATTGTATAGAAGATTAAATGTTTTAGAAGATTTAAAAGTTGGAGCTTGTGTCTGTGTAGATTTAGAAAGTGAAATAAATGTTGGTTCATTAGAGACTAATAATTTAAATGAAATTTGGAATGGAAAAAAAATAAAACAAATTAGAAGTAATTGGAGTAAAGGTAGTTTACCTGAAGTTTGTAAATCATGCACAAGGTATGATCCAATTGATAATTTTATTGCAAAAAATAAAAGTGAAATTTTAAAAAGACCAATCCAGAGATTTTTAAAATTATTTTAAAATTAAGAAAAAGTATTTTAAAAATTATATGAAAAAAATCGTTTTTGTATTACCGAGCCTATCAGGAGGAGGTGCAGAGAGAGTTATGAGTCAAATAGCAGAAAAATTGAATAATAAAAAAAATAAAATATTTTTTTTAATTTTTGATTCATCAAATCAAGTTTATCTAAATAAAACAAGAATTAAAATTATTGATTTAAAAAAAAAAAAAATTTCATCAGGAGTTCTAAATTTTATTATTGCAATTAAAAAAATTGAGCCTGATATAATTATTAGTTCTATCAGTCATCTAAATTTGCTTATTGCTTTAATTCGATTTGCTCTTCCAAAAAGAATAAAGCTGATTTTTAGAGAGAGTAATTTTATTTCAAATACATTGGATTTTCAAAAAAAAGCATTATTCATGCGTATAATTTATAAACTATTCTATAATAATTGTGATAGATGTTTAGTATTTTCAAAAAAACATGAAATAGATTTATTAAAGAATACTAATATAAATAGAAATAAAATTATCCAAGTTCCAAATCCATTAGATATAAGTATTATTAGAAATCATGCTAAAAAGCAAATTCCAAAAAAATATACAAAATATTTTAGAAAAAAAAATAAAAACTTTATTATTGTTGGTTCACTTTCTTATCAAAAAGGAATTGATATTATTTTAAAATCATTAAAATTTTGTAAGAAAAATATTTTTTTAAATATAATTGGGCAGGGATCAGAATACACTAAATTAAAAAGAATTATTAAACAAGATAAAATAAATAATAAAGTTAATATCATTCCTTTTCAAAAAAATCCTCACTGTTTTATTAAAAATTCTGATTATTTAATTTTATCTTCAAGATTTGAAGGCATGTCAAATGTAGTTTTAGAAACTTTATGCATTAATAAGCCAATTATTTATTTTGACAATCCTGGAGCATCAACTGATATTTTAAAAAATACAAATAATTTTTTATTAAAGTCTTCTAATAAAAAATATATCGCAAATATATTAGATAATATAAAAATTAAAAAAACAAAATCTAATAGTATGCTTACTAAAAAATTTGAAATAAGTAAAATTATAAAAAAATACGAAAAAATAATAAATGATTTATTTTAAAAAGAAAAAAATAAAATCGATATTATTATATTTATATAAAATAATTAATTCAGTTAATGTTTATTTAAATATTATATTTAAAAATTTTAAAAAAAGAAAAAATAGAGTTTTTTTTGGAGGCTCAATAGTTGGTAATGTAGGCGGCACTCTAATAAAAGTTAAATATTTAACCGAGTATTTTAAAAACCGTAGACTAAATTTTAATATTCTATATGTTTTAAGTAATTCAAGATATCTTTCAAAAAACTCACTTAAATTTGTAAAGAAATCTAAAATTCCAATAATTCATAATCAAAACGGTGTATTTTACAATGGATGGTTTGGAAATGGTTGGGAAAAAAAAAATTATGATATGTCTTTACAATATCAAATTGCTGATTATGTTTTTTATCAAAGTAACTTTTCTAAAAATTGTTCAGAAAAATTTTTAGGCCCTAGAGAAGGTCCGGGAGAAATACTTTATAATGCTGTTGATACCAAATTATTTTTTCCAAATCAAAAAAAATTGCTTGGATCTGAATTAAAGATATTGATGACTGGTAAATATGAAAATCATCTTTATTATAGTCTTGAATTTGCAATACAAGTTTTGAATTCATTGATTACAAATAAAATTAAAGCCAATATTGAATTTGCAGGTTATTATGATTCAAAAGTAAAAACAAAATTATTTAATTTAGCGAAAAATTATAATATTCATGAAAAAATAAAATTTTCAGGTACGTACAAACAAGAGCAAGCAAATTTAATATATAATTCTGCTGATATTTACTTCTATTTTGTTCATCAGTCTAATTGTCCAAACAGTGTCCTTGAAGCAATGGCTTGTGGTTTACCTATATTGACTACTAATACTGGTGGTTTACCAGAGCTAGTTACTAATAATACTGGTATTTGCTTAAAAACAGAAGAAAGTTGGGAAAGACCTTTTACACCAAATGTAAGTGATGCTTTAAATGGAGTGAAAAATATAATTAACAATTATAGTGATTATTCGAATAATTGTATTATTAAAATTACAAAAGATCATAATATAAATAATTGGATTAAAAAACACGAAGAAATATTTAATAAATTTAGATGAAAATATTAGTTACAGGCTGTGTAGGATTTATTGGATTTCATTTATCTAAGAAATTAATTTTAAATGGCCATACTGTTATTGGCGTAGATTCTATTAATAATTACTATGGAATAAAAATTAAATTAGATAGACTTAAAATACTAAAAAAAATATCAAAAAAATTTATTTTTAAAAAAGGGGATATAAGTAATAATTTTTTTTTAGAAAAAGTTTTTAAAAAATTTAAAATTGATCAAGTAATAAATTTAGCAGCACAAGCAGGCGTAAGATATAGTATCGAAAACCCTAAAGCTTATTTAGATAGCAATTTAATAGGATTTTTTAATATTCTAGAATGTTCCAAGAAATTTAAAATAAAACATTTAATATATGCCAGTACAAGCAGTGTTTATGGTAATAATTCTAAATTACCATTCAAGGAAAGTAGGCATGCAGACCATCCAATTCAGTTTTACGCTGCAACTAAGAGATCTAACGAGATAATGGCTCATAGCTATAGTCATTTATATGGACTACCTACAACTGGACTAAGATTTTTTACAGTTTATGGCCCATGGGGAAGACCAGATATGGCTTTATTCATATTTACAAAAAATATTTTAAAAGGTCAAAAAATAGATTTATTTAATTTTGGAAATCATATTAGGGATTTTACTTATGTTGATGACATTGTTGAGCCCATAATAAGATTAGTAAAAAAACCTTCAAAAAAAATGAACAAAAAATTAAAAAAAAATGACCCTTCAGAAAGTTATGCTCCATTTAAAATTTATAATATCGGAAATAACAAACCAAAAAAATTAAAAGAATTCGTAAAGGCTATTGAAGATAAAGTAGGAAAAAAAGCTAAAATTAATCTTAAACCACTTCAAAAAGGAGATGTGTACGAGACATATGCTGATACGAGTAAAATTTATAAATTAACAGGATATAAATCTAAAACAGATATAGATATCGGCATTAGTAACTTTGTTGATTGGTTTAGAAATTATTATAAATGTTAAAAAATTTTATCATCACAGGAGGCTCTGGATTTATAGGTTCACATTTTATAGATCTTTTGCTGTCTAAAAATTTAAATGTCATTAATGTAGACCTAAAGAAAGATGACACAAGAGAGAAAAATAAATATTATAAATTCAAACAAGGTGATATTTGTGACCTTAAATTTTTAAATAAAATTATAACAAAAAAAGCTCATTGTATTGTTAATTTTGCTGCCCAAACTCATGTTGATAGATCAATTGATTTTCCAAAAGATTTCGTTCAAAATAATATAATTGGTACTTTTAATTTGTTAGAAGTGATAAGAAAAAAGAAAATTAACCCCCTATTTGTTCAAATATCAACCGACGAAGTATTTGGAAGTTTGTCCTATAAACAAAAAAGCTTTAATGAAAATAGTTTAATAAAACCTAATAGCCCTTATTCAGCTTCAAAAGCAAGTGCTGATCATTTAGTTAGGTCTTATCAAAAAACATTTAATTTAAAAACAATTATAACCCATTCATCAAATAATTTTGGTGAAAGGCAACATCCGGAAAAGTTGATTCCACTAGCTATATTGCAACTTTTACAAGGAAAAGAAATACCTGTTTATGGCACTGGAAAAAATATAAGAGATTGGATTTATGTAAAAGACAATTGCAAATGTATTTTTAAATTAATTAAAAAATCAAAGTATGGTCAAAGTTATTTAATTGGAGCAAACAATGAATTATCAAATATTGATATGGCAAAAAAGATTATAAAAATATTTAAATCTATATGTGATGTAAATATTAAAAAGAAAGGTTTTAAATTTGTATCTGATAGAAAAGGTCATGATTTTAGGTATGCAATTGATAATAAGAAATTATTAAAATTAACAAATTTTAAATTTTCTAATTTTAATCTTAATTTAAAAAATACTATTAGTTTTTACCTGCAAAATTATAGATTATATAAAAAAAAGCTTAATGAAAAATGGCTTAAAAAAAAAATAGAAAATTTTTAAATTAATAAGATCAAAGTGTTAAAGAATATTTTTTTAATTTTAGATTCACAATCAAAGAAAAAACTAATTTTTCTTATTTTATCAAATATTTTAATTGGTATTTTAGAAATGATAAGTTTTAGCTCAATATATATTTATATAAAATTTATTCTTTTTGAAGAATTAATGTTTCAAGAATATTTTTTTCAAATATACCCTAGCTTTTTTGATTTAAGTAAATTTAATCAAACAATAATACTAAGTATTTTTATTTTTAGTTTATTTGCATTTAAAAATTTATTTTTGATAGGCTTGTTAAAAATTGAAGCTAGAATAACAGAAATTATTTTTTATAATTTAAAAAAAAATATATCTAGGATTTTTTTTAAAATACCATTTCAACAACTTTCTTTAAAATATACTACTGATGAAATTATTAATATATTAATGAAGGACACAGAAAAATTTAGATATACTCTCACAGAATTCGTAAAAATTTCAAGGGAATCAATAATAATATTTTGTCTAATTTTATTAATTTTTATTCAAACACCTATCTTGTCTCTTTTTTCTCTAATGTTTTTTTTAATTTTATCTAGCTTAATAATTTTTTATTTTAAACCAATTATTAAAAAACTAGGAACAAGTTTGAGACAAAGAGATGGAGAATTAATTAATAAATCTATAAATATTTTTTTATCAATAAAAATAATAAAACTTTTCAGAAAAGAATTGTTTTTTCAAAAAGACTTAAAAAAATCTATTGGAGATTTAGAAAATATTAATAAGAGGTTTTATTTTATATCTTATCAACCAAAAATATTTTTTGAAGTTACCACGGTATTTTTAATTTTATTTATGATAATTTTTTTAACTTTTTCAGGTAGTGATGTTAAAGAATTTACTCCATTAGTGACATTAATAGCAGCAACATTTGTAAGAATGATGCCTTCTTTTTCTTTAATATCCAGTTCAATGAATGCTATTAAATACAATGAACCTTCGGCTAGAAAATTGCTTGAAAATTTAGAATTTTTAAAACAATTTGATTTAGCTCTAGAAGATACAAGTAAAGAGGCATCCAATAGTAATGATTTGGAAAAAATCGAAATTAGTTTGAACAACGTTAGTTTTAATTTTAAAGATAAAAAAATTTTTAATAATTTAAATATTAAAATATTACCTAATAGTTTTATTTCTATTTTTGGAGAGTCTGGAGCTGGAAAAAGTACATTATTAAATATTATTTTAGGTCTTTTTAAGCCGAGCTCTGGAGAGGTATTAATCAATGAGAAAAATATCGATCAAGATATTAATTTTTGGTTTTCTAAGGTTGGATATGTTGACCAAGAGACTGTAATATTAAATAATTATTCAATTTTAGAAAATGTAGCTTTTGGTGATAAAAATCCAGATATTGACTTATTTAATGCTGTAATGAAGAAAGTAAATCTTTATGATTTTTTTATGAAATTACCTAATAAAGAAAATACAAAATTAACAGAGTTTGGAAAAAATCTATCAGGAGGACAAAAACAAAGGATTGGAATAGCGAGAGCTTTATATCAAAAACCAAAAGTATTAATATTAGATGAGCCAACTTCATCGCTTGATGAAACAAATGAAATAGAAATTTTTGAAAACTTAAATAAACTCAAAGAAGATATGATAATATTAATGGTAACACATAAAATTAAAGCAAAAAAATATTCTGACAAATCATATAAAATAACAAATAATAATATTATAGAAGAATAGAGGGCTTAATGAACAAATCGAATACCTTAGGTGTAATATTGGCAGGTGGTTATGGATCAAGACTTCATCCTATATCATCGATTGGATCTAAACATTTTTTACCTATTTATGATAAACCAATGATTTTTTATCCATTGTCTGTATTGATGTTAGCAGGAATCAAAGATTTTATAATTGTAACTCAAAAAAAAAACTTTGTTACTTATAAAAAAATTTTAAAAAATATTAATCAATTAGGGATAAAAATTAAATTCAAATCACAAGATAGACCACTCGGAATAGCACATGCTTTGAAAATAGCTACTAAAAATACAAAGAAAAATATTGCTTTAATACTTGGTGATAATATTTTTTATGGGCATGGTTTTAATATAATTTTAAAAAAATTTGTAAAGTTTGATAGTGAAGGTCAAATATTAATTAATGAAGTTAAAAATCCAAGTAATTTTGGAATCCTTACTTATGATAAAAATAAATTACCTGTTAAAATTTACGAAAAACCAAAGAAAAATATTGGAAATGACGCTGTAGTAGGTTTATATTTTTATAAAAATTCAGCATTAAAATATTTAAAAAAAATAAAAATTTCTAAAAGAAATGAATACGAGATTACAGATTTTAACAATATTCTTATTAGGAAAAAATTAATAACTTACCAAAGAATTGGTAGAGGATTTGCTTGGCTAGACACTGGTAATCCCTCCAGTTTACTTGAAGCATCAAATTTCATTGAGATTATTGAAAAAAGACAGGGATTCAAAGTTGCTTGTCTTGAAGAAATATCTTTAAAACAAAAATTTATATCGAGAAAAAAATTTAATACTATAGTAAATAGTATGCCTGAGTCTCAATATAAAGAGTATTTAAAAAAAATATAGTTTAATATGAGAAAAACATGCAGAATCAGTGGCGATAAACTTATTCAATTTTTAGATTTAGGGAAACAACCATTAGGAAATGGTTTTTTGATTTCAAAAAAAAAAATTGTTAGAGAGTACTTCTATAAATTGAAAGTTGGCTTTTCAAAAAAATCTAACATGGTTCAAATTTTTAATGCTCCTAAAAAAGAAAAAATGTTTAATAAAAATTATGCATTTTACTCTAGCACATCTTCATATATGGATGATCATTTTAAAAAATTTTCAAACCAGATTAAAAGATTTTTAAAGTCAAAAAATATAAAAAATCCCTTGATAGTTGAAATTGGTTCTAATGATGGGATTATGTTAAAAAGATTTAAAAAATTTAATCATTTAGGTATTGAACCTTCCAGAAATGTAGCAAAAGTATCAAAAAAAAAATTTAGTTGTAATGTATTAATTGAATTTTTTTCTAAGAAAACATTAAACAAAATACATAGAAAATTTAAAAAAAAAGTAGATGTATATTATTCAACAAATGTATTAGGACACATAGAAGATATAAAAGCTGTATTTAATAACATTTCAAATTCTCTATCTAATAGAGGAATTTTAATTTTTGAAGATCCTTATCTTGGGCAAATAATCAAAAAAAATTCATATGATCAAATTTATGATGAACACATTTATTTTTTTTCGTTAATTTCTGTCTCAAAACTAGCTGAAATTTACAATTTAGAAATATTTGATGCCTCACCACAGACAACACATGGTGGGTCAATGAGGTATTATTTATGTAAAAAAAATACTTATTCTAAAACAAAAAGATTAAAGCAGCTTTTAAAAAATGAGAAAAAATTAAAGTTAGATGAACTGTCAACTTTTAAGCTTTTTTCAAAAAGAGTTGAAAGCTCAAGAAATAAATTAATAAGTTTATTAAATAAACTTAAAAAACAAAAAAAAATTGTTTATGCATATGGCGCAACAGCTAAAAGTACTACAATCTTTAATTTCTGTAAAATTAAAGATGATCTTATTAAATATTATTTTGATAATACAAAAATTAAACAGAATAAATATTCTCCAGGTATGCATATTAAAGTCAATAGTTTTCAAAAACTTAAAAAATATCCTGATTACTATTTTTTATCCGCATGGAACCATAAAAAAGAAATTTTTAAAAAAGAAAAAAAATTTATTAAAAATGGTGGTAAGTGGATTACGCATGTACCAACCGTAAAAATTATTTGAGGAAACATAATTAAATGATGTGAAATTTTTATGAGTAAAATTATAAAAAAAATTGAAAATATTAAATTAATGCAAACAAATTTTTTTCCTGATAATCGAGGAGTTTTTTTTGAGATTTTTAACCAGCAAAAGTTTAAAAGAATTAACTTAAAAAAAAAATTTGTCCAAAATAGCATAAGTATATCCAAAAAAAATGTATTACGCGGATTACATTTTACAATTAAAAATCCCCAAGCCCAGATGGTCACTATTTTAGAAGGAAAAATATTTGATTGTTTAGTTGATCTACGACCTAAATCAAAAAACTTTTTAAAACATTACTCATTTATTTTAAGTAAAAGTAATAATAATCAATTATATATGCCACCAGGTTATGCACATGGATTTTGTGTACTATCTGAAAGAGCAATATTACATTATGCAGCAACAAAAGTATATGATCCTAGAAATTCTTCTGGATTAATTTGGAATGATAAAGCATTGAAAATTAAATGGCCAATTAAAAAACCTATTATTTCAAATAGAGATAAACATTTTAAAAATATTAATGAATTAATTCAGCTAAATGAATTACCTCAAACATGAAGACAAAAAAAGTTTTTATATATGGTGCAAATGGCTTTATTGGCTCTTCATTAAAAAAAATACTTAAAGATAAAAAAATATCTTTATTAAATTACAAAAAAAATTCAAAAATAAAGAACTATGATAAAAATTATCATATTAAATTTTGGAAAAATATAATCAAAAATTGTGAAGTAATTGTTTATGCTTATTTTAACAATGATTTAAATGAATTAAATAAAGATCCTAGGTCATCTTTATCTAGAGCTCTTCTTCCGTTATACATTTTAACAGAAGTTATAAAGAGCAGCAAAAAAAAAATTAAGGTAATTTATTTGTCATCCGCAAGTGTTTATGGGAATCAGAAAACATTACCTGTCGATGAAAAAAGGAAAACTGTTACAAACAATTTATATGATAATTTAAAAATTTTATCTGAGCAAATTTTGTTGCAATCAAATGTTAAAAGCATGAATTATTTTATCTTAAGATTATCAAATGTTTATGGAGAAAATCTGAGTAAATTAAGCCAAAAAAATCGACAAATTATATCTAAAATAATAAAAAATGCTCTAACACAAAAAACTATAAATGTTTATGGCCATGGAAAGTATTTTAGAGATTATGTGCACGTAAAAGATGTTTGTATAGCAATTTATAAAGCAATTTTATCCAAAGGTTTAACTAATCAAATAATTAATATTGGCTCAGGTCGTAAGGTAAATTTAATTTGGATGTTCGAATTAATTAAAAAAATAATTAAAGAAGAATATGGATACAATGTAAAAATAAATAGAATAAGAATTAAAAATCAAACTCTTGATAATATTAGAAATTATCAGTCTTCAATAAAAAAGGCAAAAAAAATATTAAATTGGAAACCGCATATAAAACTAGAATTAGGAGTTAATGATTTAATTAATTTCATTTATAATAAAAATTTAAAAAAAAAATAATTTTGACAAAAAAAATATAATTATTTAAATGAAAAATAGAAACATATGTATTGGCGTACCAACTTATAATGGTGAATCTACATTAGTTAAAACTTTAGAGTCTCTTGAGTGTCAAAGTTTTAAAGATTTTATAGTAATGATTAGTGATGATAATTCTACAGATGGTACTTTGGATATAATAAAAAGTTTTTGTGATAAAAATGATAATTTTTTTTATTCAGTAAATAAAAGCAATCTAGGAATGTTTGCAAATTGTAATAAACTTTTTTTAAATTCAAATAGTAAATATTTTGGTTGGGTGCCTCAAGATGATTTAAGAGAAAAAGATTTTTTGAAAGAATGTTATTTAGGATTAGAAACCAATAATAAGTCCGTATTAGCATATGCTCAAACTGGAGTTAAATATAAGAAAAATGATATGTTGATGCATATAAATACAATAGATTCTATTTCAAATATCAAAGATCCATATTATCGATATGCTAACTTAACTAAAAATTTCCATGACTCAATAGTTTATGGTTTAATTAGATCTGAAGCCCTCAATAAAACATCTCTTTGGAAAAATTTAAACGGCTCAGCAAATAGACTTATTTTTGAATTATGTTTATTGGGCGAATTTATTCAAATCAAAAAAGTACTGTCTTATTATTATGGCATGGGTTTAAAAAATAGGCACGACGCTGAAACAGAATTTTTTAGATCTGTAAAAAAAAAAAAAAATTATTATCAAATTCCTTTTATTGTTTTATTTACAAATCAAGTAAAAGATATTTTTTGGAGTAAATTAGATATTTTTAATAAATTGAAAATTTTCTTATTTTTATATACTTATTTTATAAAAGTAAATTTATTAAAATTGATTTACAGATTATTTTCAAAACTATTTTTTAAAAAATTTGATAATTATATTTATAATTTAATAATCAAAGTAGTACCTGAAAATCAAGATATAAAATATATTGTAGAAAAAAAACTTTTTGAAGATTTTTATCCAAACCATTACCCTTACAAAAAAGTAGAAGGAATAAAATCAATTTAATTGGATTATGAAAATCTGTAATGTTATATTATGTTTAAATGCTGGTGGAGCTGAAAATTCAGCTACAATTATATCCAATCATTTATCCAAAAAACATAAAGTTTATTTTTTACTATTTATTAGAAGAAAAAAATGGCCAATTTTTTATAAATTGAGAAAAAATATTAAAATTATTGACTTAGATATATTTAAAAAAAGTCGAAATTTATTTTCAGCTATAAAAAAAAATATTGAGAGAATATTTATTATTCGAAAAAATATAAAAAAAATCAATCCAGATATAATTATAGCTCATTGCTCTAGAGAAATTGTATTAACTTTTTTATCGTGTTTATTTTTAAAAAAAAAAATTTTAGGTTATATTCATTCTGATCCTAAAAAACTAATTAAAGAAAAATCTAAAATATGGATTTTTTTTAGCTACATTTCATTTAGTTTTATTGATCATTGCATAGTATTCAGCAAAGAGTCGAAAAAAAAATTACCACTAATAGCTCAAAATAAGTCATTAATCATTCCAAATGTATCAAGTGAGCCCCTAGGATTTAAAAAAAATTATAAAGAGAAAAACATTGTAATGGTTGGAAGTTTAATCAGTGTTAAAAATCATGAATTTGTAATAAATAATTTTTCTCAAATAATTAAAAAGTTTCCTGAATGGAAATTAACAATTATTGGAGATGGACCGTTAAGAAATTATTTGAAGAGCCTTATAAAAAAAAATAATTTATCTAAAAATATTTTTTTAGAAGGAAATAAAAAAAATGTATTTAAGTATTACTATAAATCTAGTATTTTTTTACTTTCCTCAATTTCCGAAGGTATGAATTTATCATTAATCGAAGCAATTAAATGTGGGCTACCAGTTATTTCTTCAGACTGTTCTTCATCACATAAAAATTTAATTTCACATAACTACAATGGATATTTGTTTAATCAAAATTCAGAAAAAGAATTTTTAAAATATCTATCTATTTTAATTAATAGTGAAAACAAAAGAAAACAATTTGGATTAATTTCAATTAAAATGTCCAAAAAGTTTAAAAATCAATTCATTCTTGAAAGATGGAATAAAATTTTAGAGAAAAGTAATTAAATGTTAAATTTTTTTAATTTTTTAATTTTTTTCCTATTGATAAGAAATTTAATTATATTTGTCGAAATTAATCTTATAAAATAAAAATTCATTAAAAATTGAGGAAATATATTTTTAATATTCATTGCAAAACTCCAAATTAAGTTTTTACTATTTTCATATCTAAAATCATTTATTTGTTTTACTTTTTTTTTATTCCAAACAACTTTTGAAATAATTGATTTTCTTTTATTAATTTTAAACACAACTATTGACTCATAAAAATTGATTGCATAAATATTTTTTTTTAATAAGTTTTTGATCTCATCTTTGCTTTTATTTAATTTATTTAAACCAGAAAATCTTGAATTTATTAAATCAACTATTTTTTTTGAAAAATTTATAAATGAGCTACTCGACGGATTTCCAAATTCAGTTAAGTAGCTAGTATGAACATCTTCAATTGCGATTATTCCGTTTTCTTTAATTTTGTTTATTGAGCTAATTAATGTTTGTATTTGTTGAATATCTGTATGACCCCCGTCATCAAGTAAAATATCTATTTTACCAACCTTATTGTAAAACTTTTTCCAAAACTCAGGATTTTCTTGATCCCCAATAAAAATTTCAAATCCAAATTTTTCATATTCTTTAGCTTTAGGGTTTAAATCTATTCCTATAATCCTAGACTTAGGATGAAAATATTTTTTCCACATAAATAACGAACCACCACCAAAAATTCCCACCTCAACAAATGTGATCGGTTTTTTTCTGAATTCATCAAAAATACTCTCATAAATATTGAAATAACTGTCTAATTTTAATGATTGAAGTTTAGAATTTTCAAATAACTTTCTAAAAATAGATTTTTTCATTATTTTATAATTACTTTTTTTAAATAAAAATTATAACTACCACATAATTATATATATGATCATAAAAATAATTAATAAATTAAAATATTTATTTAAATTACTTAATACTAGATTTTTTTATTATTTTTTTCTTACAAAAAAAAATAAAATAAATAATTGGCACTTATATAATAATTTAAATACCAGGCCATATAAAAAAGATATAATAGACTTTTGCAACTCCAAAAATTTTGAAATTGTTTTAGATTATGGTTGTGGATTTGGAGATATAATCCGAGAAATTAATTCAAAAAAAAAATATGCTTATGATAATGATCCAAATATAATAAAAATTTCTAAAATGCTATTCTCTAATAATGTAGATTTTTTGTATAAAAGAGATTTAATTGAGCTAAAAAAAAATAAAATAGATTGCGTTTTATTTATAAATTTTTTGCATGATTACGATGAAGAAGAAGTAAAAAAAATAATTAATCCATATATTGGTTCAAAATTTATTTTACTTGATGCAATTAATTTAAATGTTAAAGGATTTCGGTATTTCCATGATTATAAGTTTTTAATGAATTATTATAATATCCAAAAAAGAGAATTCAAAGAAGAACCCGATAGAAGCTTTTTTATTTTAGAAAAAAAATATGATTAACTACAAAAAACTTTTAGTAGAAAAATTATTTTTTAAAAAAAAATGTTGGTTGATAACTGGAGTTGCAGGTTTTATAGGAAGTAATATACTAGAAACTCTAATTTCAAATAATCAATATGTAATCGGAGTTGACAATTTTTCTTCTGGTAAAAAAAAAAATATTTCAAAATATTTAGACAACAAAGAAAAAAATTTTTTTTTAATTAAAAAAGATATTAATAATTTAAATGTAAATGATTTCCCAAAAAGAAAAATAAATTTCGTTATACATTTAGCTGCAATGGCTTCTGTAAATGAGTCTATTATAAATCCAAAAAAATGTTATAAGAACAATGTTCTTGGGTTTTATAAATTGTTGTCTTGTATCAGTAAATTTGAAACTATTGAAAAAGTAATATATGCATCATCTGCTGCAGTATATGGAAACAGCGCACTAAAAAATTCTGAAAATTCTAATTTAAATCCTTTGTCTCCTTATGCAATGTCTAAAATTAAAAATGAAATAATAGCTGAGAATTATTCTAAAAGAAGTAAAATAAAATTTATTGGATTTAGATTTTTTAATATATTTGGCAGAAATCAAAACCCAAATAGTCAATATTCTTCAGTGATATCTAAGTGGATTAATAAACTTAAAAATAATAAAAAAATAGAAATTTTTGGTAATGGATATACCTCTAGAGATTTTTGCTATGTTAAAAATGTTGTTTTTTTTATACTTCTTTCATTTACAAAGAATTTTGCGAGACACGAAATCTTTAATTTAGCTTGTGGCAAGTCTATCACATTAAATAATTTAGCTAAAATTTTGGTTTTAAATATAAAGAAAAAAAAGTCATTTTTGAAATTTGTTAAATATAAAAAATTTAAAAAAGGAGATATTTATAAATCTAGATCTAATATTTTAAAAATAAGAAAAAAAATTTATCCAAAAATACCTTTTAATACTATTAAGAGTTTAAAAACTATGATTTAAATTATTAATATTTATTAAGTGATTTATTTATGACTGATGCAAGATATTTAATAAGAATTGATGACATCTGTGAAGGTTTAAACATAGAAAATTTTAAAAAGTTAGTAGATATACTCACAACGCATAATATTAGGCCAATTATTGCAGTAGTACCTAATAATAAAGACGAAAATTTAATATTTCCTAATTCAATTTATGGAGAAAAATTTTGGAACTTAATTCAAAAACTTCAAAATGATTTTCATTGGAAGATTGGAATTCATGGGCACGATCACAAATATGTTAATAAGGAGAGTGGAATACTTGAGATAAATAATTTCTCTGAGTTTGCTGGATTAAAATACTCTGATCAACAGTTGAAAATCGCAAATTCAATTAAAGTTATGAAGAGTTATAACCTTTCCTCAGATTTATTTATAGCACCTGCACACTCATTTGATAAAAATACTTTAAAAGTATTAATAGAGAATGGAATAAAGTCAATTTCAGACGGTTTTTATACTTTTCCCGGTAAAGATAAAGATGGACTATTTTGGATTCCTCAGCAGCTTTGGGATTTTAAATATAAAAAAAAAGGAATATGGACAGTAAATCTTCATATTAATAATTGGCAAGATGCTGATTTTAAGAAATTTGTTGAAAATATTAAAAAATTTGATGCATATATTGTTGATTATGAATATGTAAACAAAAATTATTACAATAATAAATTAAATTTTTTAGATTTTTTTAGAAATAAATATGAAATTAAAAAAAGTCTACTAATTTACTATTTAGTAAAATTTAAAACATTATTTAAAAAAATTTTTATATAATTTTTTTAGGGAATTTTCTATTTTTATAATATTTCTCTTTACTAATATTAAAGCAAATTACATCTTTAATAAATAAAATAAAACCAAAAAAAGTTATTAATGGTAATAAAAATTTATTTTTAATATTTACTTTATGTTTGGTTTTATAATTAAAATATATTTTATTAATAAATTTAAATCTGTAAAAGTTTATTAACAATAGATAAAAATTTCTTTCTTTAATAAGAAATTTATTTTTTAAAAAAAAATTAATTGCTTCTAATTGTCCAATAGGATAATTAATTTTTTTTGAATGAGTTATAGAATTAAGAGTATCAGAGTAAAATATTCTATAGCACTTATCTAAAATCCAAAGATTATATTTTTTAGATATTTCAGTCCATAAAATACCCTCAGGTACGTAATAATCAATTTCTAAAAATTTATATTTCTTCAATATTTTCTTATTTATAAATAACCATTTTTCAGTATTTTTTTTTAGTTTATAAATTAAATCTGTATATGAAATAATTTTCGAAGCCAATCTAAATTTCGGTTCTAAGGGTTTGTTATTTGGTTTTAAACACCTTGATACAATTGCAAAAGTTTTTTGTTTAATCGCATGAGGTATATTATTCCATTCATGTATGAAATCATTAAAACTATTTTTTTTAAATCCATCATCTGAGTCTGCAAAAAGAATAAACTTACCTTTTGCTTTGCTGATACAAAAATTGTCAATTTTAGGTTTTCCAGCTCTTTTTTTGAAAGAAAAAATTCTTATGTTGAATTGTGCTTTCTTTTTATAATTTTTTAATAGCTCTAGTGTATTGTCTTTAGACGCATCATCGCAAACAATCCATTCAAATTTTTTAAATGTTTGTTTTTTTAAGCTATTGAAAACACGATGGAGCGTTTGAGCTCTGTTTCTCGTTGGTGTAATTACACTGATTTGTATATTCATAATTTTCTTGTTTATTATCTAAATAATAAATATATAAATTATCTCAATGAAATTTAATATTTACACTTTATCTTTTTTTTTAGTTATATTTATTATTATATATCCTTTAACTTTTTATTTTTCAGAAAAAAAAATAGTTCATAAAAACAAAACTGAAATAAGGTATAAATATGACTTGTATGGTTATTTTGAGATAAGAGGGTTAGAAAAAATTGTTTCTTATTCAAAAAAACAGTCAAAAAAAATAAATAATAAATACTTTGAGGGTAAGAATGTACTTAAAGTATTTCCTGAAAATAAATTTTCACGGGGAATAAAAAAAACAATTATGGATAGTGATTATTTTGATGTGAAATCACCAACCCAAGAGTATATGATTAAAAACACCGATTTTATTTTAAGTCTAAGTGATGAAGTTTTATTTTTTTATGATTTCAAAAATATATATAATTTTTTTAGCGATGAGGTTTTTGTAATAAAGTATTCATCAAATAATTTTAGTAATTCATGCTCAAATATAAGACAAGAGTTTAGATATTTTAAATTAATTGATTATTCAACATTCAACTTTAAATTTTCAATCCACCAAGATCTGGAAAGTAAAGACGAATTAGAGGATAATAATAAAATTGTCTCATTATTAACAAACTGTTTTGAATTTAAAATAGAAAATATGTTTAAGATATTAAATCAGAATACGAAAAATTTTTTAAAGATTACAAAAAAAGACTTCACTAATGCTACTAATGGTTTTATCACAAATAATACAAACTTATTTACTGATACAAAACATATAGATTTGTTTAAGAAAGATATGAAAGAGTTTCAAAATAATTTGCAATCAATTTTAGTAAATTTGAACAATGATAAAGCACTTAATTATTCAAATTCAAATATTCAAATTAACGAAAATTTTCAAAAAAATGTAAATATTTACGTTGTAAGCTTTATTTTAAGTTTTATGGTTTCTTTAATAATTTTTTATTTATTATTTTTTTTTAAGAAAAGATTTATTTTGTTAAATAAAATTTTTTAATTTGCACTCGTTTTATTATGTGTGGTATTTCAGGTATATATTCTAAGGATGAAAATTTAGAAATTATTCTAAATAAATTTAATCAATGTATGAGAAATAGAGGGCCAGATAATGCCTCTATTTTTATTGATAAAAAAAATTATTTTGGAATGGGACACACTCGATTGTCTATCCTTGATTTGTCAGAGAGAGGTAATCAACCAATGAATGATCATTCAGGAAATTGGGTTATCAGTTTTAATGGAGAAATATACAATCATTTAGAAATTAGAGAATTTTTATCTTTAAAAACAAAAAGTAAAATACAGTGGAAAAGTGATAGTGATACAGAAACTATATTATTAGCAAATCATATTCTAGGTTTTGAAGAAACCTTAAAATGTCTTGAAGGTATGTTTGCATTCGCACTTTATAATAAAATTGATAACACTTTATATATAGCAAGAGATAGGGTTGGAGAAAAACCACTATATTATTATCATAAAGAAAACAAATTTATATTTGGTTCAGATATTTCATTATTTAAAAAAGTAAACAAAATTAATTTATCAATCAATTATGGAATAATTGGAGAGTACTTAAACAAAGGCAATATTGGCTCTCCCAATTCTATATACAAATATATATATAAATTAAATCCAGGGCATTATTTAAAAATTTCGAACTCATTTTCTGTCATTAAAAAAAAAAGTTATTGGAATATAAAAAACGTAATAAGCGAAAGTCAAAGAAATAAAATTAATTCAGTTAATAATTTTTATGAGCATAAAAATCATCTTAAAAATCTCTTAGAAAAAACTGTTATGAAACAAACTATTTCAGATGTTCAAATAGGAAGTTTTTTGTCTGGCGGAATAGACTCTTCAATAATTACATCTATACTACAGAGAAACAGTTCAAAAAAAATTAAAACATTTACAGTTGGTTTTAATGATAAAAATTTTGATGAATCAAAAAAAGCAAAAAATATTAGTGAATATTTAGGAACAGAACATTACGAGTTCTTTATTGATGATAAGGATATTTTTAATTTTATTGAAAATTTAGGAGATATTTATTCAGAGCCATTCTCCGATAGCAGTCAAATACCAACATATTTAATTTCAAAATTAATGCGCAAAGAAGCAAAAGTTATTTTGTCTGGAGATGGAGGAGATGAATTCTATGGAGGATATAATAGATATTTATATTTAAAATATATAAACTTTTTATCAAAAAGACTTCCAAAAAAAATTAAAAAAAAACTAGATTTAATTTTAAAGTTTATGCCACTAAAATTTCTTAATAAATATTTAGCTTTATTAAATATTAAAAATTTTGAACATAAAATAACCAAATTGGTTAATTTTATTAATACTAATAGTGAAATTGATCTTTACAATAAAATGATTTCTTTATACTCAGATAATAATTTATTTTTAAATAATGATTTAAATAGAAATAATTTTTATGAAGAAAGTGAATTTGTAAATTATTTAAAAATTCAAGAAAATTTCATGTATTTTGATCAAATTGACTATTTACCTAACGATGTATTAGTCAAAGTAGATAGGGCTACTATGTATAATAGCATTGAGAGCAGAGCACCGTTTTTAGATCACAAGTTAATTGAAAACTCATGGAAAATACCACTTCAATACAAAATAAAAGGGAGTAATGGTAAGATGATTCTTAAGGATATTTTGAAGGATTATATTCCAAAAAAATTCGTGAAAGGAGCTAAATCAGGTTTTGCAATACCCATAGATGATTTATTAAGAACAAAAATAAAAGATTGGTCAGAGGATATTTTGCAAACCTCAACTTTAATGAATGATCATTTGAACTTCGAATATATAAAAATATTATGGGAAAAACATAAAAAAAAACAGATAAATGCTGGTGGAATTTTGTGGTCAATCTTGGTATTACAAAATTGGTTTCACAATTATCAAAAATGAAATTATTAGTAATTGATAGCTCATATAATTTCGAGGCTATTGTAGAAAAAAAATTATATGAAGCAATATATTCAAGAGATCTTAATGGTTTTTTTACAAAAGTTTGGTCTGTCCATCCTTTTGGTGACATAACTGATCAAAATTTTAAAAAAAAAAATTTTGGAAAAATTGATATACATGAAATGAATAAATGTCATTCTTTCATTGAAGGAAAGATAGGAAAGTTTTTTATTCTTAAAAAGTTAAAGTTTATAAATTTTATAATCTCTCAAATAGAATTTTTTTTCTTTTTAAAAAAATTAATTAAACAAGAAAGAATTGATTTTATAAAAGCCAATGACCCACACTATAATTCTTTATTAGCACTACTTTTATCAAAATTTACAAAAGTTCCATTTCTGGTTCGTGTAAGTGGAAATTTTGATAAAATCTATGAGGATACAAAAAGACCGATTATGAAAAAGTTTTTTCTTTTTAGGTTTATAGAAAAATTTTTCGAAAGATTAATTTTTAAAAGAACTGATTATGTAATAGCACCTAATAATGACAACTTACAATATGCTTTTTCTAATGGATTAAAAAAAGAAAAAGGTTCAGTAGTCAGATATGGATCATTAATACATAAAAAACATCTTATTGAACCAATATTAAGAAAGGAAAAGTACTTTTTTAAAACAGAATTAAATATTGAAGATAATAATATTTTTTTAATTTATGTAGGAAGGCTTGAAAAAGTAAAAAGAGTTATGGATTTAGTAAAAATAATAAAGAATATAAAAAACAATCAAATTAAACTATTAATTGTTGGAAAAGGATCGTTACAGAATTCTTTAAAAGAAGAGATAGTTAAAAATAATTTAGATAATAGAATTTTTATGTTAGGAGAAAAAAACCAAGACTGGCTAGCAAGGTGTTTACCTAACATCTCTTGTTTTGTAGCTACCCATACTGGAAGAGCATTGGCTGAGGCTTCGTTTGCTGGTTTGCCTGTAGTTGGATATAAAATTGATTGGCATTCTGAAATTATAGAAGATGGAGTCACTGGTTATTTGGTGAAAACAGGTGATTGCACACTATTTTCCCAATTAATTTTAAAGGTCTTGAATAATAAAGATTTGGCTGAAAAGTTCTCAAAAAATATTAGAGAAAAAGCTGAAATTCTGTTGTCTCCTGATAAAATTATTGAAATTGAAATAGAGTGTTTCAAAAAAATTAAAAGAGTTTATTAGTATTTTTTTATGAATATAGGTGTGAATTGTTGTCACTTATCAGACAAAACAGATGGTGCAAAAACCAGATTAATCAATTTTTATTCATTAACTGTAAAAAAAAAAAAAAATTCAAAATTTATATTCTTTGTTCCTATTAACCTTAATCTAAAAGAGTTTAAAAAAAATTTTAGTACACCTAATGTTATATTTCATAAAATAGATATTTATAGTAATGACATTATTAAAAGATTTTTGTTAGGCCTTTTTTTTTGGCCAATTATGTTTAAGAAATATGATTTAGATTATTTTGATCAGTCATATTTACCACTTTTTATTTTTTTTAAAAGAAAAACAAAAATAATATTAACCATACATGATTTAAGATATTTATATTTTTCACTAGATTTTTTTTATCGATATTTAATATTTAAACCAGTAGTTAAAATCGGTATTTTTTTTTCTGATATTTTAATAACAGTCTCAAAGCATATAAAGAATGATCTAAAAAAAATTACAAAAAAAAAAATAATTGTAATATCAAACTTTATAGATAACAAAAAACTCAATTCTAAAAATAAAAAAATACTTAATGAAAAATTTATTTTTAGTATTGGTCACTCAGAAAAGAGAAAAAATCTTGATAATTTAATTAAGGCTTTTATGTATATAAAACTTAATGGATTTAAAGGAAATTTAGTTATTTGCACAAATCAAGGATCAGAATTAAATAAGCTTGAAAAATTAAGGACTGAACATCCATATGTAAATTCTATTAAAATATTAAAAAATCAAAACAATCAATCTGTTTTTGAACTATATAAACATTGTGAATTATTTGTATTACCATCACTATATGAAGGATTTGGTATTCCAATATTGGAGGCAGCATATCATAAAAAAGTAATTATTTTAAGTTCAATTCCTGTGTTTAAAGAAATAACATTTAATAGATTGAATTATTTTGACCCAAATAATCCTAAAAAAATTTCTGAAAAAATAGTTTCAATATTAAAAAATAAAAATAAACAACAAAATTTAATAAAATTAACTTCTAAAGTTAGTAAACATTATTCTTCTAGAAAAATTGTAAATGAATTTAATAAAATATTTGTATGACGATTTATTTTTATTTATCTATTTTCATTGTAACAATTTTTTCTTACATATTTATCGAAAGTAAAAAAATTAATATAGATAAAAATGAAATTTTTAAATTTTTATCAATAATATTAATTTTAATTTCATCTTTTAGATGGAATGTTGGTGGAGATTGGGAAACTTATTTATATACTTACGAGCGGTCAAATATAAATTTTGTGAATTTTAGCTGGAGTTTTATATATGAACTTACAAATTTTATATTTTCTTCACTAGGAACTGGTATCTATGGTGTTAACTTATTTGTATCCTCAATTTTTTTTATAGCACTCTATAGATTTGGAAAATTATTAAATTTTGATTTATTATTGATTTTGTTGGTTTCATTTTCATTGGTCTTTTTTAATGGAATAATGGGCTATGTTAGACAGACATTGTCTTTGGTTTTTCTTATTTTTTCATTAGAGTTATTATTAAGAAATAAAAAAGATTTTTCTCTAGTTTTGTTTTTAATTTCAGTATTCACCCATTTGTCATCAATTATATTTTTACCTATTTATTTTTATAATTATTTAAAAAATATTAAAGTTATTTTAGTAATTGTTGCTGTCTCAATAATCAGTATATTTCTTGGATTTAATATACTAAAAATTGCTTTTAATGAATTTGTATTTAAAGGAATGATTTCTTTAGGTGCAACATTTAGGTCAGTAACATTGATATTATGTTGCTTTATTTATTTGTTTTATAGAAAAAAATTAAATTCAAGTTTTAAAGATTTAAAATTTATATGCGATTATTTATTTATTTTATCAATATTTTTAATAGGTCTTATATTTCTATCATCAGCTTTTTCAGCAATAGCAGATAGATTATCTCTATTCATGGTAATTTTTCAAATTATTATAATTGGTCAATTTTTTAATATAGTAATAAAGTCTAACAATAAAAATTATATACACTTTGTAATTTTTATATCGGTTTTATATTTTCTAATTACTTTTTCATGGTTTATTTTTGGAGATTACTCTATTTATTGGTTTGATTATAATTTTTTATATTTTGAATGAGAGATTTATCAAAAAGAAATATTATTATATTGTCTTCAATTGACTGGGATAGTCATAGACAATTGCACCATGAATTAATTGATCATTTAATCAAAAAAAATAATAAAATTTTGTTTGTTGAAAATACAGGCTCAAGAAATGTAAGAATTGCAGACTTTCCAAGAATAAAAAAGAGATTATCAAATTTTATTAAATCAACGAGAGGTTTTAAAAAAATTAATAATCAAATAACTCTATTTAGTCCTTTATTTTTTCCTTATTATTTTAATTTCTTTTTTCAATCCATTAATAGTTTGATGGTACTTAGACCAATTAGTAAATGGCTAAGTAGAAATAAATTTAACAACCCAATAATAATTAATTTTATTCCAAATCCTATAACCTATTCTATTGTAAATAATATTAACTCAAATTTAGTAGTATATTACATGGCAGATAATATGACACAAAATGATAAAAAATTTAGAAACATAGAGGAAAAAATAATCAACAAAAGTCAAATAGTTTTTTTTAGTTCAATTAATTTAAAAAATAAAATTAAAAATATTAATAAAAGAAAGTATTTACCCAATGGAGTAAATCATGAGATTTTTAGTAAAATTAAACTTAGCAAAAAATATAATCAAAAGGAAAGCCTAAAAATTGTATATTTAGGTGCAGTAAGAGATATTATAAGTGAAAATTTAATACTAAAAATTTCAAAAAAGTTTCCTGAAGATAAAATTTATTTTATTGGTCCTATTTTGAAAAAATTTAATAAATTACAAAAACAAAAAAATATAATTTTTTTAGGTGAGATAAAGCACAAGCTTGTCCCAAGTTTTTTGAAAAATTTTCACATTGGAATTTTGCCTTATAAAGTTAATTTATTTACTAAATCTATTAATCCTCTTAAAGTATATGAATATGTTTCATCAGGATTGCCAGTAATATCTACAAATTTACCTAATGTAGTTAGATTAAGTAAAGATTATCCAAATATTAATTTATTTAAGGCAAAGAATGATGAAAATTTTTTAAACCATATTTTACATGTTAAAAGAAATTATAAACAAAATTCCAGGAAAGACCTAAATATTTTTTTGAGAGAAAATGCATGGATAAATAGGTTTAAGTTTCTTGAAAAATGGAGTCTTATCAAAGAATTTGAAAATAAATATATAGATAAAAAAAATTATAAATTAAATAGATTTAAAATTTTTAATTTTTTCTTTAATATTTTAATTTTGTTTTTTGCTTTTTTGGTTATCAATTATTTTTTTAAATTTATTTAATTTATGAAAAATTTAATTATATCAAATTCATTATGGAACATTTATAATTTTAGATATAAGCTGATAGTCGAACTATCAAAAATAGGTAATGTGGTTATCTATTGTAATTTTAAGAAAAAAAATAAATATCTAACAAAGTTCCCTAGCAATGTTAAAATAAAAAATTTAGATTATTCTAGCAAGTCAAGAAATATATTTAAAAATTTGAAATTAATATTTTTTTTTTTTAAAATTTTAAAAAAAGAAAATCCTGATAATTTATTCACATTTACATTAAAACCTAATTTATATTTAGGTATTATTAATAATTTATTTAAATTTAACTTTTTTCCTACAATTACTGGTTTAGGGACTGCGAAGAATAAAG